>ERZ841120.1297-NODE-1297-length-10812-cov-5.594497_pt1 | contig 10812 bp, 9 predicted proteins | sample MGYA00519572_ERZ841120 | MGnify/ENA primary metagenome ERZ841120 (study PRJEB31850, sample SAMEA3708890) | human gut metagenome | biome: human gut; feature: human-associated habitat; material: faeces | place: China | collected 2014 ... | reverse complement strand
AAATACCTCGCACAAAGCTGCGGGGTATTTTTTTATTGTATGTTTTTGAGGGAACCGCTTACGCGGCCGGTCCCCTTTGTCGCTGCGCGACATCTCCCCACCAGGGGAGGCGTTTGGGCGGGCGGATATAGAATCTACCCCTACGGAAATGCGGCGAATTGGAGTACAAGGGGATTCTATGCCTCGCCTAGAATCTGCTTGATCTCCGCCAAATCAGCGGCAAAGTAGATGCCCTCCTGGCGGGCGGGGGTGGAGAGGCCGGTTTCGATCATGTGGTCCAACAGGGCTTTTAGGCTGTCGTAATAGTTGTTGAGGTTGTAGAGGATGCAGGGGGCATCCAGGTGCTTGAGGGACACTTTCGACATGACCTCAGTGATCTCCTCCAGCGTGCCGGTGCCGCCTGGGAACGCGATAAAAGCATCGCCCAGCTCGATCATTTTGGCTTTGCGCTCGGTCATGTCCTGTGTGACGATCAACTGCGTCAGGCCGTCCAGCTCGTAGCCTTCATCGATGAAAAACTGCGGTTCTACGCCGATCACGGGACCACCGGCGGCCATTACGCTGCGGGCCAGCACACCCATCAGGCCGCTGGCGGAGCCGCCGTAGACCAGCGTGTGGCCGCTTTTGCCGATCCATTGCCCCAGCTCAGCCACGGTAGTTTGCAGGGCGGGGTCTGTGCCATAATTGGCGCCTAAATATACAGTAACATTCATAGCAGGTGCTCCCTTTTACTTTGTTATACAGCCAGCATAACGCGAACCACGCCATTTTGCAAGAGCGAATCGTCCAAAGCGGGGCGGCAGCAGCCGTAAAACACTGCGCAATCATGTCGATAATTGTCTTGCAATCTAACAATAAACTTTCTATAATAAAAATATCGAAAATTTTAACAAAATGCTGCGGTATGACGATGAGCATTTTGTGCGGGAGTTGAGCGCGTGTGAAGAAAATACGGATCGAACGGGTCAGCATTGGGAGCATTGCGGTGACCATTCTGCTGGGCATCCTGCTTGTGTTTGTTTCGTCCGAGTGCACGCAGCAGTTTGCGGCGTTGCAGACCGCCACGGATGAATATATTGAGTGCGAAAACCAGGCAAGTGAGCTGCAGGCGGCATCGGATTATCTGGCCGAGCAGGTGCGGCTGTTTGTGGTGACCGGGCAGCGAGAGTACATGGACCTTTACTTTGAGGAAAAGAACGTGACCCGGCGCCAGGAGAAGGCGTTCGCCTATTTGGAACAGGAATTTGACGGAACAACGTCGTTGGAATCACTGAAAACTGCGCTGAACAGCACCAAAAATCTGAGCTATGCCGACCGTTATGCCATGCGGCTGGCGGCCGAGGCCTACATTGCGGACGAGGAAAGCTGGCCGGAGGCCATCCGGGCGGTGACGCTGCACGAGAGCGACCAGCGGATGACCGACAGCGAGAAGATCCGCAAGGCACAGCAGCTGGTTTGCAACGACCAGTACCAGACGCTGCGGGAGAACATCAACGACAATGTTGCGGCCTGCACCCAAAGCCTGATCGAACAGACAAAGAACCGCCAAAACAACGCAGCAACGGTGTTCAGTGACATTTATTTTAGGTTTGAGATCAGCGTAGTGGCGTTGATTTTGATGGTGCTGATGATGTGCGCCATCGTGCAGCATTTAATCGTAAAGCCGTTGCTGCTGTACGGAAAGAGCATCCAGAACGGGGAGATCTTTCCGGTGGTGGGCGCGGCGGAGCTGCAAAACCTGGCCGTGACCTACAACAAAGTCTACCTGGAAAACCAGGAGACGCAGAAGCTCATCCGTCATGAGGCCGAGCATGACGCACTGACCGATGCGCTGAATCGAGGGTCGTTTGAGAAGATTTTGTCCATTTACGAGAAGGGGCAGTCAGACTTTGCCATGATCATCTGCGATGTGGACAGCTTCAAGACCGTTAACGACACCTACGGCCATGCGGTAGGCGATGAAATTTTGAAAAAGGTGGCATCCCTGCTGCAGAAAGCGTTCCGCAGCATCGACTATGTCTGCCGCATCGGCGGCGACGAGTTCGCGGTCATTATGGTGGATATGACCACCGACCTGACCAATACTATTAAAGAAAAAAATCGATATGGTCAACGATCTGCTGAGCAACCCGGCCGACGGGCTGCCGCCTGTCTCGCTGAGCGTGGGCGTGGCGTTCTCTGACCGGCAGGACCCGGGGGAGAGCGTCTTTAAGGATGCCGACCACGCGCTGTACTACGTAAAGCAGCACGGCAGGCATGGCTGCGGCTTTTATGGCGCAGAGCAGGAGCCTTGTGCGGAGCCGGATGCCGCAGTACCCGTGAGCGAAACCGAATAACGTTAAAGGGAAGGACTGAGGCCTTTCCCCTTTTTTTGTGGCGCTTGCGCAGCGCGGCAAATTGTGGTAGTATGGCAGGAGAAATGAGGGGGGTGAAAGTATGTCGATCAGTATCCTGCTGGCGGAAAAAATCGCGCAGTTGTTTCTGATTTTGCTGATGGGGTATCTGGTGGTCCGGGTCGGGCTGTTGAAGCCTGAGGACAGCCGGGTGCTGTCGGTCATCATGGTGTATCTGGTCATGCCGTGCATGATCCTGAACGCGTTCCAGATCGACAACACGCCGGAGGTGCGCACCGGCATTGCGTATTCGTTTGTGGTGGCAGGCATCATGCACCTGCTGTTTTTGGCGCTGACGGCGCTGCTGAAAAAGCCGCTGAAACTGGATGTGATTGAGCGGTGTGCTGTGATTTATTCCAACGCATCGGCACTGGTCATTCCGCTGCTGGAGGCTACGCTGGGCAGCGAGTATGTGGTGTATTCCTGCGGGTTCATCATTGTGCAGCTGGTGCTGCTGTGGACCCATTGCTGCACGGTGCTGCGGGGCGACAAGGGCATTGACCTGAAAAAAATCATGACGAACCTGAACCTGATCGCCATTGTGGCGGCGGCGCTGCTGTTTGCGCTGCACATCACGCTGCCGGCGGGGCTGGTGACGACCATCTCCAGCGTGGGCAATATGATCGGCCCGCTGGGCATGCTGCTGGCGGGTATGGCAATCGCGTCCAGCCCGCTGAAAAAGCTGGTGCTTACGCCGCGGTATTATTTGACCGTGTTTTTGCGTTTGATTTTGTACCCGATGGTGACGCTGGGGTTGTTATGGCTGCTGAAAGCGCAGACCTGGATCCCAGACGGCAAGGCGATTTTGATGACAGTGTTTTTGTCCGGCATTACGCCGGTATGTTCGGCGTTGAACTCGATGGTGCAGTTGTATGACCGCGATATGGAGGAATCAGGGGCTTTGTACGTGCTGACCACGCTGCTGTCCATCGTGACCATGCCGCTGGTGATTGCGGTGTTTGAACGAGTTATGTGATTATATTTGTGCGGTTATCCGGCCCTGCCTACCTTGAGGCAGGGCCTTTTTTAGTGGGTGGCACCTCTTAGGAACAAATCAAGAAGTTTCCACAGGTTTATATTGCAAAACCTTCTCAGAGAACACGCCATTGAAGAATTGAATGAAAGGGCCCAGGCCGAAGGCGCAGACCAGGGTGCCGATGCCGACCAGGCCGCCCAGCAGGAAGGTGATGGCCGCACAGAGTGCATCGGTAAAGACGCGGCAGCCGAAGTAAGGCTTGTGCAGGTGGTCCTGCAGGGCCAGAGCCAGCGAATCGTAAGGTGCAACGCCCAGGTCGGCCGTCTGGTACAGCGAGCAGCCAAACGCTGTGACAGGCACGGCGATCACGACCCACAGCAGCTGGATGGGCAGATGCTCGGCCGGGCCGAACCAGCCCGCAATGATGTCGTAGAAAAAAGTGATGATGAACCCACAGCCCAGGCCGTTGACCAGGGTGCCCAGGCCAATGTACTTGCGGCCCCAGATGAATTCCACCACCAAGAACAACAGATTGGTGCAGATGTTCTGCACGCCCAGCGAGATGCCCAGCAGCTCGGACAGGCGGATGTTCAGGGCCGTGATGGAATCATTGCCCAGGTGGGATTGCTTGAAGATGGCAATGCCCAGCGAGATGATGACGATGCCGATCACCATACCCAGGACACGGCGCACAGTAGGACGTTCCGTTTTCATGGTTTTCTCCAACTTTCCTTATTAGACTATAAATGCAGAGGGTTGTATCCAGTGTAACACGTCGTGCAGTGCGGGTCAACCGTTGCGGCGGCTGCAGGCGCGCATGCCATTGACGCCCGCGCCCAGGAACATCACGTTGATGCTGACATTCAGCCACAGGATGACCAGGATGATCGAGGTCAGGGAGCCGTAAATATAGGACAGCTTCCAGGACGTGCGAATATAATAGGTGAAGATCGAGGAGAAAACGAACCAGACAACAGCCGTAAACAGCGCCCCGGGCAGCTGGTCCCGCATACGGCGGCGGCCGCCCGGCACGAAGGTGTAGATCAGCACAAAAGTCAGGATGGACAGCCCGAAGGCCGCCAGCGCACTGAAGCTGACCAAACTGTGCAGCCTGAGAAACAGATGGCTCTGGGACAGCCAGGGCAGCAGGCTCAACGCCCAATGCAGCAGGGGGCTGAGGTTCTGGCAGAACAGCACGATCAGCAGCAGCCATAAAAACGCGAAGGTGTACACCACCGCCCACAGCCGGTCAAGCATCGTGCGGCGGGAGCCGGGGGTCAACTTTTGCAGGCCCTTCTGGATGGCTGCCATGCCGCTGGACGCCGACACCAGTGTGGTAATAACGGCCAGCGATGCCACAAAGGTGTTGGAGTTCTCGTTCATGCTGGTGATAAGGCTGGCGATGGTATCACGAATGACCGGAATATCCGGCAGAAAACGGAAAAACAGCTCGACTACGCTGTCCACCGTAAAGCCCGGCAGGGTGTTGACCACCACCAGCAGCCACATCAGCAGCGGAAAAAACGCCGTGAGCAGGAAAAGCGTGGCGTGCCCGGCGTAGACCGTCATGTCCTGGGCCATGTACTGCTGCAGCAGGGTGATGGCGGGCTGCAGTTTTTTCTTCATGCTTCCACCCCCGGGCACAAGCCGCGCATGGCGTTGTGGATCAGCCGATAGGTGCGCTGGGCCATCACCTCGGGCGGGGCGGGTTCCTCGGCTTGGAGCCAGTTTTTGATAAGCCCCACGCAGCCAGACAGGCAAAAGGAATACCCGCTGTCCAGATCGGCCCGGCGATCCGGGTAGGCATCGGCCAGTACCTGCAGGCTGTAGCGGGAGAGGATGGCTTCGATCTGCAGCAAAAACGCCATGTCGCCGTGGGGACCCAGCAGTGCGGCGCAGATCTCGCGGTTTTCGGCCATCAGGGCAAACAGATCCCCCACCAGCGGGAAGATCTGCGCCTGGTGCGGGTCGATGGGGTGTGCCTGCACGGACGCCTCAATGCGTTCCAGTAGTTCTGCCTCTACGGAAGCCAGCATCTGGTCAATGTCTGTGTAGTGCAGGTAAAAGGTGGAACGGTTCACGTTGGCGTGGGCGACCAGCTCTTTTACGGTGATGTCGCCTGCGTTTTTCTCCTGCATCAGCTCGGCCAGGCCCTGGCGCAGCAGGGCACGGGTACGCAGGATGCGGCGGTCGGTTTTGGGTGCCGTCATAAGCGGAAAATCCTTTCCGGTGCGTTACAATTTCTATAATAGACATTATACGCCGAACCGGGGAGAAAAGCAACACGGTGTTGCATATCGGACGCCTTTTGCCGAAAATGCAGGGCAGCGGCCCGTCAACCAGACAACGCTTGCCATGCCGCAGAAATTGGCGTATATTGATGGTATAGACGTATCCGGGGAGGAAACAGAACGATGGAAGCGAAGGATAAAATTGTAGTGCGGGGCGAGCTGGCGCTGGTGCTGGCCGTGCTCATCAACAGCTTTGCAGTGGCCGTGACGGTGTATGCGGGGCTGGGCATTTCGCCGGTGTCCAGCTTCCCGTATGCGGTGTCGTTGGTGTTCCCGTTTTTGACGCTGGGCACCTGGACGTACCTGTTCCAGGGCGTGCTGGTCATTACGTTGATGGTGCTGCGCAAGCGGTTTGTGCCGTCGTACCTGTTCAGCTTTGTGGCGGGCTTTTTCTTCGGCAAGCTGCTGGATGTGTTTGGTGCGTGGCTGCCCTGCCTGCCCTACAGCTGGGGCTGGCGCATCTTCTACTTTGCGGCCAGCTGCCCGGTCATCGCGCTGGGCATTGCACTGTCCAACCGGTGCAAGCTGCCGATCATCCCGACGGATCTGTTTGCCCGGGACCTTTCGGAGATTATCCGCAAGCCTTACGCCAAGGTCAAGACGACTATGGACCTGACTTGCGTTGCGGTATCCATTGTGCTGACCGTAGTGGGTACCGGTACGCTGAAGGGAGTAGGCATCGGCACTGTGGTGGCTGCCCTGACCTATGGACGGACCGCTGGTTTGATTGGCAATTTGATTGATAAGAAGTTTTATTTTGTATCAGTGCTGGAGAAATAAACGAATTGCCTCCGCAGGGGGGCGCGGAACGGAAGCCACTCCATAAGACAAAAGGAGTCAGCCAAGATAAAAACCATTTATCTGATGAGCCACGGCGAGACATTATTTAATACATGGTAACTTCGTGATAGAAAAAATTATCAACCCAGATGGGCAAAAATCACCCCAGTGCCACGTCCAGCACCATCATCACGCTGAATCCCAGCGCAAAGCAGATAGTGCCGACGTTGGAGTGCTCGCCCTGGGACATTTCGGGGATCAGCTCCTCGACCACGACGTAGATCATGGCCCCGGCGGCAAAGCTGAGCAGGTAGGGCAGGGCAGGCACCACCAGCCCGGCGGCCCAGATGGTAAACAGTGCGCCCACCGGCTCTACGGCACCGGACAGCGTACCCGCCCAGAACGCCCGGCCGCGGCTCATGCCCTCGGCTTTCAGAGGCATCGAAATGATAGCGCCCTCGGGGAAGTTCTGGATGGCAATGCCCAGGGACAGCGCCAGCGCACCCATCGCCGTGATAGACGCACTGCCCGTTAAGTAACCCGCGTACACCACGCCGACGGCCATGCCCTCGGGGATGTTGTGCAGCGTGACGGCCAGCACCAGCATCGTGGTGCGGGAAAAGCCGCTGTGGGGGCCTTCGGGCGTGTCGGCACCCTGGTGCAGATGAGGCACCGCCATATCCAGCAGCAGCAAAAAGCCGATGCCCAGCCAGAAGCCCACGGCGGCGGGGATGAACGCCAGCCGCCCCAGGCCCTCGGACTGCTCCATGGCGGGGATGAGCAAACTCCAGATCGACGCCGCTACCATGACCCCGGCGGCAAAGCCGGTTAAAGCGCGCTGCACACCTTCGTGCAACGTTTTTTTCATGAAAAATACGCAGGCGGACCCCAGCGTAGTACCGGCAAAGGGGATAAGGATACCGGGTAAACATTGCGTTAGCATAAACTAACCCTCCCTGTAAAAAAAATGACCCGCCCGGCCCAAAACGGCAGTAACAGCGGGGAAAAGTTGACGAAAAACGAAAACACGATATTTGCCCTTATCCTACCACACCCGGCCCGTGCCGTCAATAGCCGGGAAGATGTGAACCATTGGTTAAAAATATATCAAAAACACTTGCGCAAATTCCTTTTTATGCGTATAATATGGGTATTGGGCGCAAAACGTCCCCATAACAATGTGTAATACCGAGAGGAGCTTTTACTATGGGTTTGGGTAAAAAGACCATTGACGATGAAAACTACGCTGGCAAGCGCGTGCTGGTTCGCTGCGACTTCAACGTCCCGATGAAGGACGGCGTGATCACCAATGACAACCGTATCAACGCGGCTCTGCCGACCATCAAAAAGCTGATCAATGATGGCGCCAAGGTCATTCTGTGCAGCCACCTGGGCAAGCCGAAGAACGGCCCTGAGGCCAAGTTCAGCCTGGCCCCTGTTGCTGTCCGCCTGAGCGAGAAGCTGGGCCAGCCCGTCACCTTTGCTGACGATGACACCGTTGTCGGCGAGAACGCCAAGGCTGCTGTTGCCACTATGGGCAACGGCGATGTTGTCCTGCTGCAGAACACCCGTTTCCGCAAGGAAGAGACCAAGAATGAGCCCGCTTTCAGCGAGGAGCTGGCCAGCCTGGCCGATGCTTACGTGGATGACGCTTTCGGCTCCTGCCATCGCGCCCACTGCTCCACCGCCGGTGTTACCGACTACATTAAGGATACCGCTGTCGGCTACCTGATGGAAAAGGAGATCAAGTACCTGGGCAACGCAGTGAACGATCCCGAGCGTCCCTTCACCGCCATTCTGGGCGGCGCTAAGGTCGCTGATAAGCTGAACGTTATCTCCAACCTGCTGGAAAAGGTCGACACCCTGATCATCGGCGGCGGCATGGCCTACACCTTCCTGAAGGCCCAGGGCTACGAGATCGGCAAGAGCCTGTGCGATGACTCCAAGCTGGATTACTGCAAGGAAATGATGGCTAAGGCCCAGGAGAAGGGCGTTAAGCTGCTGCTGCCCGTTGATGCTGCCTGCATCAAAGACTTCCCTGATCCCATCGATGCCCCTGTCGAGACCGTCATTGTTCCTGTCGACGCTATCCCCGCTGACCAGGAAGGCTGTGACATCGGCCCCGAGACCATGAAGCTGTTTGCTGATGCCGTCAAGGCCAGCAAGACCGTTGTCTGGAACGGCCCCATGGGCGTCTTCGAGAACCCGACCCTGGCTGCCGGCACCCTGGCTGTTGCCAAGGCTATGGCTGAGAGCGACGCTACCACCGTGATCGGCGGCGGCGACAGCGCTGCAGCTGTCCAGCAGATGGGCCTGGGCGACAAGATGACCCACATCTCCACCGGTGGCGGTGCTTCTCTGGAGTACCTGGAGGGCAAGGAACTGCCCGGCATCGCCGTTATCCAGAAAGCTTAATTTGTAACCCGCAGGGCGCGGCGGCAGAGCCGCTGCGCCCCTTTTTGTTTGAAAAATATATGAAATAAAGGAGCAACTATCATGGATAAGCAGAACCGCAAGGCAATCATTGCCGGCAACTGGAAAATGAATAAAACCGCTACCGAGGCCGCCGAACTGATCGACGCCCTGATCCCCGCTGTGAAGGACGCTGGCTGCGAGGTCGTTATCTGTGTGCCTTTCACCGACCTGGTCACCGCTGTTGCCAAGACCAAAGGCACCAACATCCACGTTGGCGCTGAGAATGTCCACTTCGAGAAGTCCGGCGCTTACACCGGCGAGATCAGCGCTGACATGCTGACCGACCTGGGCGTTGAGTACGTCGTTGTCGGCCACAGCGAGCGCCGCCAGTACTTTGCCGAGACCGATGAGACTGTCAACAAGCGCGCCAAGGCTGCTCTGGCTGGCGGCCTGAAGCCCATCATCTGCGTCGGCGAGAGCCTGGCCCAGCGTGAGCAGGGTGTCACCGAGGAGCTGGTCCGCATGCAGGTCAAGATCGCCCTGAACGGCGTGACCGCTGACGAGCTGAAGAACGTCGTTATCGCCTACGAGCCCATCTGGGCTATCGGCACCGGCAAGACCGCTACCGCTGACCAGGCACAGGAAGTCTGCGCCGCTATCCGCAAGGTCGTCGGCGAGCTGTACGGCGAGGATGCCGCCAAGGCCCTGACCGTCCAGTACGGCGGCAGCATGAACGCCAAGAACGCTGAGGAACTGCTGGGCAAGCCCGATGTTGACGGCGGCCTGATCGGCGGTGCTTCCCTGAAGGCCGACCAGTTTGCCATCATTGTTGACGCCGCCACCAAGGGCTGATACAATAGTAGAGTAAAATGCCTCCCTCTGCGAGGGAGGTGGCGCGAAGCGCCGGAGGGAGAAACTTTCAACTAAGCAACGGTTTACTTTATGTCTCTCCCCCACCGCCTACGGCGGAGCCCTTCGGGCCCGGACCCCTCTGTCGCTACGCGACATCTCCCCACACTGTGGGGAGTCACCCTCCCAGAGGGGCCTTTTGCGCTACCTGTACAAAAGGAGTTTCAATTTATGTCTAAAAAACCTGTAATGCTTTGCATCATGGACGGTTTCGGCTGGACGCCGGATCAGACCTACGGCAACGCCGTGGCCGCCGCCAATAAGCCCAACCTGGACAAGATCTTTGCCAACTATCCCATGACTACCATCCAGGCCAGCGGCATGGCCGTCGGCCTGCCCGAGGGCCAGATGGGCAACTCGGAAGTCGGCCACACCAACATGGGCGCTGGCCGCATCGTCTACCAGCAGCTGACCCTCATCACCAAGTCCATCAAGGACGGTGAGATGCTCAAGAACCCCGTGCTGGTCAAGAACATGAAAGCTGCCATCGATGCCGGTAAGGCCATCCACCTGATGGGCCTGGTCGGCACCGGCGGTGTCCACAGCCATGCCGACCACTGGTACGGCGTGCTGGAGATGGCTAAGCACCTGGGTGCCAAGGACGTCTACCTGCACTGCATCATGGACGGCCGTGACACCGACCCCCACAGCGGCAAGGGCTTCCTGGCTGACCTGCAGGCCAAGCTGGACGAACTGGGCATCGGCAAGATCGCCTCTGTTTCCGGCCGTTACTATGCCATGGACCGTGACAATAACTGGGACCGCGAGGAGAAAGCCTACGCTGCCTTTGTTTACGGCGAGGGCAACCACGCCGCCAACGCTGCCGAGGCTATCGAGGCCAGCTATGCTGCCGATGTGACCGACGAGTTCGTCGTGCCCGTTGTCACCTGCGAGGGCGGCCGTGTGCAGGATGGCGATACCGTTATCTTCATGAACTTCCGCCCCGACCGTGCCCGCCAGATGACCCGTATCTTCTGCGATGATGCTTTCACCGGCTTTGAGCGCCGCGGCGGCCGCAAGCAGGTCAACTATGTCTGCATGGCCGAGT
>ERZ841120.1296-NODE-1296-length-10814-cov-3.694117_pt1 | contig 10814 bp, 9 predicted proteins | sample MGYA00519572_ERZ841120 | MGnify/ENA primary metagenome ERZ841120 (study PRJEB31850, sample SAMEA3708890) | human gut metagenome | biome: human gut; feature: human-associated habitat; material: faeces | place: China | collected 2014 ... | reverse complement strand
GTTCCGGGCCCGGCAGACCTTTCCCCGGCCGGTGCTGACCCCGGAGGAGATTCCCGGGGCGGTCCGGAGTGAAATGAGCCGGGAACCTTTTGTGAGCAAGCTGAAACCGGGGATGTCCGTGGCCATTACTGCCGGGAGCCGGGGCATTGCCAATGTGGCCCTGATCACCCGGTCCATTGTGGAATTCTGCAAAGAACGGGGCACCCGCCCCTTCATCGTCCCGGCCATGGGGAGCCATGGCGGGGCCACGGCGGAAGGCCAGCTGGAAATCCTGGCCGGCTACGGGATCACCGAAGAAGCCATGGGCTGTGAGATCCGCAGCAGCATGGAAACGGTGTACCTGGGCATGAGCGGTTCCGGCCGGCCGGTGTACATGGACAAGAACGCCTATGAGGCGGACGGCATCATCCTCTCCTGCCGGCTGAAGCCCCACAATGCTTTCCGGGGGAAGGTGGAAAGCGGTCCCTGCAAAATGATGGCGGTGGGCCTGGGGAAACAGAAAGGGGCGGAAAACGTCCACGCCGACGGTATGGGAAAGATCGCGGAACACATCCCTTCCATGGCCAAAGTGTTCCTGGAAAAAGCCCCCATCCTGTTTGCCATCCCCTCCATTGAAAACGCCTACGACGAAACCTGCAAAATCGTGGCCATCGATACCCCGCACATGATCGAGGAAGAGGCGGAATGGCTGAAATTCGCCTTTGCCAACATGCCCTCCCTGCTGGTGAAGGAAGCGGATGTGCTGGTGGTGGATGAAATCGGGAAGAACTATTCCGGCACCGGGGTGGATCCCAACATTGCCGGGACCTTCTCCACCGAATACGCCCACGGAGGCCTGAAGGTCCAGCGGACCTGCTTCCTGGACCTGTCGGAAGCTTCCCACGGGAACGCCCTGGGCATCGGCCTGGCCAACTGCATCACCGCCCGGCTGTTCAACAAGATCGACATGGATGCCATGTATCCCAACATCGTCACCAACACGGTGTTCAAATCCGGGATGATTCCCTTTGTGGTGCCCACGGACAAGGAAGCCATCCAGCTGTGCATCCGTACCACCAACGGGGTGGACCGGGACCCGGCCAAAGTCCGGGTGGTCCGGATCCCCAACACCTCCCACATCGGCACCGTGATGCTCAGCGAAAGCTATTATGAAGCCGTAAAGGCCGGGCAGTACCCTCATCTGGAAGCCCTGGATGAACCGGAAGCCCTGGAATTCGACGGAGCAGGGACCCTGCTGACAAAAATCTGAGAAAGGAAGAAATCCTATGACTGCACCTCTTGTAATCAAGGTCAAGGACAGAGACAATGTGGCCATTGCCGTCCATGACCTGCCGGTGGGCACGGAAGTACTGCCGGGAGTGGTTTCCCTCCAGCCCATTCCCCAGGCCCACAAAATCGCCCTGGAGGATATTCCCAAAGGGGGAGAGATCATCCGCTACGGGGTGGTCCTGGGCTATGCCAAGGACGCCATCCCCAAGGGCAGCTGGATCAACGAACACATGCTGGACCTGCCGGAAAGCCCGGCTCTCCATGATCTGCCCTATGCCACCCACATCGTTCCGCCGGAAGAACTGCCGGATCCGGTCCAGACCACCTGGTGGGGCTACCGGAACAAAAAGGGTCCGGCAGGCACCCGGAACCTGCTGGGGGTGGTGACCACCGTCCAGTGTGCCGCCGGGGTGGTGAATGTGGCAGTGGACCGGATCCGCCGGGAACTGCTGCCCAAGTATCCCCATGTGGATGATGTGGTGGCGGTGAACCATCCCTATGGCTGCGGGGTGGCCATCAACGCTCCCATGGCCAAGATCCCCATCCGGGCGGTCCGGAACCTGATCCGGCATCCCAATTTCGGCGGGGAAATCATGCTCATCGGCCTGGGTTGTGAAAAGCTCACCTATGACCGGCTGCTGGAACCGGAAGAAATCAATCCGGACAACTGCCTGACACTCCAGGACTGCCACGGCCATGACGCCATGATGCAGGCCATCCTGGACATGGCGGAAAAGAAGCTCCAAAGACTGGACCAGCGCCGGCGGGAAGAACTGCCTCTCAGTGAACTGGTGGTGGGGCTCCAATGCGGCGGCTCCGATGCCTTTTCCGGGCTCACCGCCAATCCCAGTGCCGGTTACGCGGCGGACATGCTGGTAAAAGGCGGCGCCACGGTGATGTTCAGTGAAGTGACGGAAGTCCGGGACGGGGTGCCCATGCTGGCGGCCCGGTGCGTGAACAGGGAAGTCCGGGACAAACTGGCGGCGGAAATGAAATGGTACGACGACTACCTGGCTGATGGGGGTGTGGACCGGGATGCCAACCCCACGCCGGGGAACAAAAAGGGCGGCCTGGCCAACATTGTGGAAAAGGCCATGGGATCCATTGCCAAAAGCGGCACCAGTCCCATTGTGGAAGTGCTGTCCCCGGCGGAAAAACCCACCAAACACGGGCTGATCTATGCAGCCACTCCCGCCAGCGACATTGTGTGCGGCCCCAGCCAGCTGGCTTCGGGGATCGGGCTCCAGGTGTTCATGACCGGACGGGGCACCCCCTACGGCCTGGCCATTGCCCCGGTGATCAAGGTGTGCAGCCGGAACGAAATGAAGGACAACTGGTTCGACATGATCGATATTTCCGCCGGTGGGGTGGCCACCGGGGAAGCCACCATCCCGGAAGTGGGCACGGAGATCTTCCGGTTCATCCTGGATGTGGCCAGCGGAAAGAAGAAGCCCTACAGCGATCAGTACGGCTTCCACAACGATCTGTGCATCTTCAATCCGGCACCGATTACGTGATATAATAAAGGGGTGTTGCACATTGCGTGCAACACCCCTTAGCTGTAGAACCGCATAGCGGCTCAAGTCAGGAGTCTGTTGGCAGCTGAGCATATTTCACACATACGGAGTTATCACAAGTTATGGAAAATCTTATCCTGGGGGCTTTCTGCCTCGTGCTTTTTTTGTTTATTTTTACGGGACTGCCCCTTTTGGGGGCGCTGTTTGTAGGGTTCCTGCTGTTTTTCGGTTATGGACTGTACCGGGGGCACTCTTTCGGGGCCGTGCTGAAAATGGCCTGGGAGGGAGTCCTGTCAGTGAAGACCATTTTCCTGGTGTTCATCCTCATTGGCATGCTGACGGCGGCCTGGCGGGCTTCCGGCACCATCGGCTACATCATTGCCCTGGCGGTCCGGTTCATCCGGCCTTCCGTGTTCCTGCTGCTTACCTTCTGGCTGAACTGCGCCGTATCCTTCCTGCTGGGGACGTCCTTTGGCACGGCGGCCACCATGGGGGTGATCACCCTGTCCATCGGGGAGACCCTGGGGATCTCCCCCTTTTACAGCGGGGGCGCCATTTTGTCCGGCACCTATTTCGGAGACCGGATGTCTCCGGTTTCCACCAGTGCTCTTCTGGTCAGCGTCCTTACAGGAACGGACATCTACAAAAACATCGGGAACATGGCCCGGTTCGCCCTGGTCCCCTTCGGGCTGGCCAGCCTGTTCTATCTGGGGCTGGGCCTGTGGCTGCCGGGTATGGGCCAGGTGGGAGCCATGGTCAGCGGTCTGTATGACATTTACCATTTCACCCCCTGGCTGGTACTGCCGGCGGTGAGCATCCTGGTGCTGAGCTTCTTCCGGGTGTCCGTGAAGAAGAACATGGCCGTAAGCATCTTCCTTGCCCTGCTCCTGTGCCATTTTGTCCAGGGCTGGCCCTGGGCCCATCTGGTCCGGATCCTGGCCACCGGCTATCATCTGTCAGACCCGGAATACGCAGGGATGCTCAGCGGCGGGGGCATCACCTCCATGGTCCGGGTGGCCTCCATTGTGTGTCTGTCCGCTTCTTTCGGAGGCATCTTCAAGGGCACCGGGCTGCTGAAAGGCATCGAGGGACTGTTCCAGCAGCTGAAGGAGAAGGCGGGGACCTATCCGGCCATTATCCTGGCCGCCCTGTTTACCGGCATGGTGTCCTGCAACCAGACCCTGAGCATCGTGCTGACCCACCAGCTGTGCAGTCCCTTTGTGAAGGACCGGGAACAGCTGGCCCTGGACCTGGAGAACACGGCGGTGGTGATTTCCCCTCTGATTCCCTGGTCCATTGCCTGCGCCACCATCCTGGACACCACCGGAGCCCCTCACAGCTCCGTGGTCCTGGGAGTGTATCTGATTCTGCTGCCGGTGTGGGGATTGATAAAAAGCCGTTCTGCCGCTTGAAGGGGCAGAACGGCTTTAAGGGGCGCTGCTCAGCAGCGCCCCTTTTTCCTGCACTCCTCACAATATCCGTACAGCTCCAGATAATGGCCTACGATCTGGAAACGGGTCTTCCGGGCCAGCTGTTCTTCGAAGCCATGGAGGGGGCAGCCGTCGATGTTCACCACTTTGTGGCAGCCCAGGCAGATCAGGTGGTGGGTGTGGCTGAGGGTGTACAGCAGGAACCCGTATTTCCGGCTTTGGGGCAGCAGGACCTTTTCCGTCAGTTTCTTTTCCGTGAAGCTTTCCAGGATCCGGTACACAGTGGAAAAATTCAGGCTGGCTCCGGCCTGGAGGAGTTTTTCATAAATATCGTCGGCACTGAGGACTTCCCGCTGTTCCAGGAGCAGTTCCAGCACCTGGCACCGGGCCTGGGTGCATTTCAGGCCGGCCCGGCGGATCAGCTGCCGGGCGTCCAGAGGGGATCCGTTCTTATCCATGGGGCACCTGCCGTTTCTGCCGGGAAGACTGGAAAAAGAGCACCAGGAGCAGGAGCACCACGGACACAATGGCGGTGATCCCTCCCGGAGCAGCCCCGATGTAGTAGGAAGCAAAGAGACCGGCCATCACATCGATGAAACTGAACAGGACCGCCAGGGCCATGGTCTTTTTGAATCCCTGACGGAGCTGGAGAGCGGTGGCCACCGGCAGGGCGATCAGGGAGCTGATCACCAGGATCCCCACGATCCGGATGGACACGGAAATGGTGGCAGCCACCAGGAGGGAAAACACATAGTTGATGGCCCGGGCCTTCACGCCCAGGATCCGGGCGCCGTCCTCATCAAAGGAAAGGAGCACCAGCTGGGGAAACAGGCTGAAAATGGCCAGCAGGGACACCACGGTCAGGATGGTCACGGTGGTCACTTCTCCCTGGGTTACGGTCAGGATGCTGCCGAACAGGAAGGAATCCACATTGGCGTGGACCAGGCCGGAGCTGATGATGGTAATGGCGATGCCCACGGACAGGGACAGGACGATCACCAGGGTCAGTTCTGCATACCGGCGGAATTCTTCCCGGAGCACTTCGATCAGCAGGCCGAAGAAGGAAGTGACACAGAAGGCGCTGATAATGGGGTTGGCATGAAACAGGAGACCGGTGGCCACCCCTGCCAGGGACGCATGGCTTAGGGCGTCTCCGATCATGGAGTACCGGCGGAGCACCAGGAAGGTGCCGATCAGGGGACAGATAAGGGAAATCAGCAGGGACACCGCCAGGGCGTTCCGCATAAAGGCGTAATCAAACATGGGCGCAGTCACCTCCGTTTTCTGCCAGGTATTCCCGGATGTATTCCTGGGGGGTGCAGAAATGGCCCTGACCCCGGACCACATGGAAGAAGCTGGAGGCGTTGTGGGCGGCATACCGCAGGTTGTGCTCCACAGTGATCACCGTGATCCCCCGTTCTTCGTTGAGATGATGGATCAGGGGATACAGGTCATCCTGGCTTTTCAGGTCCATGCCGGTGGAAGGTTCATCGAAAATCATCAGGTCCGGCTTGCCCAAAAGGGCCTTGGCAATCATCACCTTCTGGTACTGACCGCCGGAGAGGGCACCGATGAGATGATCCTGGAGAGAAGTGATGTGCATCCGGTCCAGGGCCCGGTCCACCGCATTCCGGTCTTTGATCTGGAGGACTTTCCGGGTATAGTCCAGGACTTCCCGGACAGTAATGGGAAACTGCTTGTTGATCATGTCCGTAGGCTGGGGCACATAGGCGGGCCGGCGGAAGGTGCAGGAGATGGTGCCGCTGCTGGGAGACAGGAGCCCCAGGATCAGCTTTACCAGGGTGCTTTTGCCGCTGCCGTTTTCTCCTACAATGGCCACATAGTCCCCGTCATGGATTTCCATGGACAGGTCATGGAGCAGATAGGGTCCCTGCTCATAAGCAAAGGACAGATGGGATATTTGAAGCATGGTACGACCTCTTTCCAGTATAATGGCGCAAATGCGAATCATTTGCGTTTATTGACGGACGATACTCTATATGATATGATATCTTTCGCGAAAATGCAAATGGTTTGCATTTCCCCACGATTTTGCTTTAGCCATTACAGGGATATGCAAAAGGAAAGGAAACAATCAATGAAACGGATTTTATTGCTGCTGCTGGCGGGGGCTTTGGTGCTGCTGGCGGGATGCGGGGGAAAGACGGCCCCGGAAAAGACGAAAGAGGGGAAACTGCCGGTGGTGGCCAGTTTCTATGCCATGAAGGAAATGACGGAAGCCATCGGAGGGGACAAGGTGGCGGTGACCACCCTGATCCCGGAAGGGACGGAGCCCCATGATTTCCAGCCCACCACCAAAAGCATGAAGGACCTGAGCCGGGCCCGGGTCCTGGTGGTCCAGGGACTGGGTATGGAGCCCTGGGCGGAAGAAATGGTGAAGGCGGCGGAAAACCGGAACCTGGTCCAGGTGGTGGCGGCCCGGGAAGTGACTCCCATTGCCAATGAGGATGCCGAGGAAGCCAGGGAACACGGCCAGTACGATCCCCATGCCTGGCTGAGCCCTGCCAGTGCCCAGGTGGAAGCGGCAGCCATTGTCCGGGGACTGTCCCAGGCGGATCCGGCCAACGCCGGCTATTACCAGGCCAACGGAGAAAAGTTCATCGGCCGTCTCCGGCAGCTGGAAGCTGCCTACAAAGGGAAATTCCAGGATCTCCCCCGGAAGGAATTCGTCACCGGTCATGCAGCCTTTGCCTATCTGTGCCGGGATTTCGGCCTGGAACAGAACAGCGTGGAAGGCGTCTTTGCCTCCGGAGAACCCAATGCCCGGCAGCTGGCCAGCCTGGTGGAATACTGCAGGGCCCATCAGGTCCGGACCATTTTCGCCGAAGCGGCGGTAAGCCCCAAGACCAGTGAATCCCTGGCCCGGGAAGTGGGAGCCAAAGTGGTGCCCATCCACACCCTGGAAGGGGGAGAAGGGGAAGGGGACTATCTGGTCCAGATGGAAGAGAATCTGGCACGGATCTACGAGAGCCTGAAGTAGGGGGCCGCTGACAGAGGGGGCACGTTCCGTGCCTCCCTCTTCACATTTTCTTCATATTTCCCCAACAACTCCTGCACAGGGAACGGGTATAATAAAGACAAAGGAAAAAGAAACCCACCCTCCAGGATGAGGAAGAAAGGATGATCCATCATGACAGCCAAATTCAAGACTCTGGCAGTGGCAGCGGCATTCTTTGCAGCAGGAAGCATTGCCGGACCCCGACTGCTGGCGGTATCTCCGGTTCATGCAGCGGAAGCGGTAACGGAAAATCAGCCGGTTGTACAAACGTTGGACAACCAGGTTGGATGCCCTTACTATCAGCAGAACGGACATCATCGGAGAGCCGGCCGCCGGGGCGGCTGCTGGAACCAGGACCAGCCCCCCTGCTGGGGAGATGACAGCCAGGGACAGGGGCAGCAGAGCTGAAAAAAGGAGGTGTTGCACAGCAACACCCCCTTTTTATATAATGTCTCCAACAAGGAGGCGCTTATGGACAATTACTCTGTACTGCTGGTGGACGATGATCCCAAGCTGCTGGATCTTCTGGTGAACTATTTCCAAAAAGAACAATTTACGGTGTTTTCCGCCCGGGACGGGGAGGAGGCTCTCCGGGTCTTTGAACGGGAACAGCCCCAGCTGCTGGTGCTGGACCTGATGCTGCCCAAAATTGACGGCCGGGACGTGTGCCGGACCATCCGGCAGAAAAGTACTGTGCCCATTATCATGCTCACGGCCCGGGATGCGGAATTCGACCGGCTCATGGGACTGGAACTGGGGGCGGATGACTATGTGACCAAACCCTTCAGCATGCGGGAACTGGTGGCCCGGGTCCGGGCCCTGCTCCGGCGGACCTACGGAGCCTATGGCCAGCAGAAGCAGGAAAAACCGGAAACGGTGATCCGGGCCGGAAACCTGGAACTGGACCTGGACCGGCACCTGCTGCTGCGCCAGGAAGGGGACGGCACCTGGAAATCCATTGAGCTGACTCCCATTGAGTTCAGCCTGCTGGAAGTCCTTATGAAAAGCCCTGGACATGTTTACAACCGACTGCAATTAATGGAAAACAGCCATGGATTTGCCTTTGACGGCTATGAACGGACCATTGATGCCCATATCCGGAACCTGCGGCGGAAAATCGAACCGGATTCCAAAAATCCCCGGTACATCCTGACGGTGTACGGGATCGGCTACAAATTCGGAGGCTGAGGCCATGCGCTTTCACAGTGTACGGAACAAAATGATGGTGAGTACTTTCCTGCTGATCCTGGTCTGTGCCCTGATTGTGATCTACATCTGCAGCCAGCAGATGGAAACTCACTTTTTCCAGTATCTCCAGGATCCTTCTGCCCTGGCGGGCCAGCAGGGAGCCGGCGGCTATGGCCGGGGCATGGGCCGTGGGATGATGGGGGGCGGCATGGGCATGGGAGGCATGCACCACCGGATGATGCTGGGGGCGGCGGAACGGACTTTTGTGGAATCCTATCACCAGTCACTGTGGTGGATTGGCTTCCTGTTTGCAGGAGTGGGGCTGGTGGTCAGCTATTTCCTGTCCGGGAACATCACCCGGCCTCTCCGCCAGCTGTCCCAGGCGGCAGAAAAGATCCGTCAGGGGGACCTGAAACAGGAAGTCCCGGTGGATACCCAGGATGAAGTGGGCCAGCTGGCGGAAGTTTTCAACCAGATGTCCGCCGAGCTGGCTGCCAATGAAAGCAACCGGCAGGAATTTTTGGCCAACATCGCCCATGAACTGAAAACCCCGCTGGCGGTGCTCCAGGGCCACCTGGAAAGCATGCTGGACGGAGTGGAGGAACCGGCTCCGGACAAGCTGTTCTCCATGCAGGAAGAGGTTATGCGGCTGACCCGGCTGGTGGGAGATCTCCGGGATCTGTCCCTGGCCCAGGTCCATCGTCTGGAACTCCATCTCCAGCCGGTGGATCTGGATGAAAAAGTGGAACGGGCGGCGGACATGCTGGAACCTCTGCTGGAAGAAAAAAAGCTCCGGTTCGTAAAGGAACTGGCACCCGGTCTGCCGGCACGGCAGCTGGATCCGGACCGGCTGAACCAGATCCTGTACAACCTGATCACCAACGCCATCCGGTACACCCATTCGGGGACCTCCATCCTGCTGAAAACGGAACCGGCAGGAGACCGGGTGCGTCTGACCATTGCTGATGAGGGGCCGGGTATCACGCCAGAAGACCTGGACCATATCTTTGAACAGTTCTACCGGGGAGACAAATCCCGGAACCGGGCTTCTGGAGGCAGCGGTATCGGGCTCTCTCTGGCCAAAAGCTTCGTGGAAGCCCAGGGCGGGACCATCACTGCCCGGAACCGGAAAGAGGGCGGGGCGGAGTTTGTGGTGGAATTGTAGGGCCGGCTGCATAGGCTGCCGGCCTGTTGGCGGTCCATGGTCAGCGGCCGTTGAACGTTGACAGCTGACCGTTGACCGGGCTGTTGCCTAGGCAACAACCCCTTCATATTTTCTTCATATTCTCTTCCCACCATCTGCACATTCTATCCCTATAATACAACTATGATTTTAAGGAACTGCTGAAAAGGAGCGATGTGCAATGGTTATGACGAATTATATGGATCTGCTGGCGGCCAACCAGCCCTGGAACCTGATCCTGTTTATGGTGATCCCGGTGGTGCTGGCGGAATCCCTGGTGGCCACGGAATTTTACACCACCTATTACAAGGGCAAAGCGGCAGGCTGGAAGGCCTGGAACCACCGGCTGGGAATCGCCGCCGGGGTGTATTTTGCCCTGGTGGTGCTGTATCTCCTGGTGAACGTGGTGCCCGGGATCCATTGGAAGGGATGGGCGGACCAGTTGGCCATCGGGGCCTATCTGCTGGGAATCGTTCCCCTGGGGGCCATTGCTCTTATGGAACTGGGGGTCACCGGAAAGAACCTGACGGACCAGCAGAGGACCCTGCGCCATTTCGGCCTTCTGATCGGGTTCCTGGTGGTGAGCCACGTGGCCATGGTGTTCGGCATGGTGGATCCCACCATCACCGGCTGGCAGCCCATGCCCGCCCCGATGCATCAGATGCACCAGATGGGGCATATGTAAGGGGGTGTGAATGTATCCACACCCCCGGTCGCGGGCCGTGGGTCACGGGTCGCGAGCCTGGACGTCCAAGCCGTTTGACCTTTTTCTATAGGATGACAAGGCAAAATCTGCTGGAATCAGCAAAACGGGTCCTTCGGCCAGCACCAACAAGCCCGCGACTCAAGGGGTTGTTGCACGCAACGTGCAATAGCCCCTTTTTATTTCCCCAACGCTTATTGCAGACAGTAAAAATTTCGCTGGGAAGTACGTAATTTTTTCCCCAAAAGGGAACTGCTTTTGATTGGAAACGCATCCGTTGGATGCTAACCCACCACCATTGCGCAAGCGCAACGGTCCCCCGCCCTTGAAACGGGCGGATATCTGCTCGGGCCTTCGGCCCATTGCATTATGTGAGTGCCATGGCATATGCCCTGGTACTCATTATCCGCCCTTTGCAAGGGCGGGGGTGTTTTCGGCTTCTTCTTCCAAATTGGAAAAGCCACTATCCGCCCTTTGCAAGGGCGGGGGACCAGCCAGTAGGCTG
>ERZ841120.1295-NODE-1295-length-10815-cov-10.539498_pt1 | contig 10815 bp, 9 predicted proteins | sample MGYA00519572_ERZ841120 | MGnify/ENA primary metagenome ERZ841120 (study PRJEB31850, sample SAMEA3708890) | human gut metagenome | biome: human gut; feature: human-associated habitat; material: faeces | place: China | collected 2014 ... | reverse complement strand
ATGGTATGAGCTACAGCCAGTTGATGGGTGCTCTTCACAAGGCTGGTATCGAGATTAACCGTAAGGTTCTCGCTGACCTCGCTGTTAACAACCCAGAGGCTTTCAAGGCTATCGTTGCTAAGGTGAAGTAATTTGAAAGATTTTTAAAGGAATCCTCAGTTATCTTTGATAGCTGAGGATTTTTCTTTTCCAGGGATGGCAAACTGGCCCCACACGCCCTGAAAGGGCAGAAGCTCCTAGCCCAGGGCAACGCCCTGGGTTGTACGGAGTTATACACATACGCCCTGTAAGGGCAAAAGCTTTATAATCCATATTTTAAGCTTTTGCCCTTACAGGGCGCTTTGCTGATTTGCTGCTTGTACCCAGGGCGTTGCCCTGGGCTAAGAGCTTCTGCCCTTTCAGGGCGTGGGGGCAGAAGCTCCGCTTTACTTGATCAACTCAAGACCTGCCTCGAACTTGGTGGTCTTTTCCATGATGGTAGGAAGCTGGTTTACAACAGTCTTCAAAATCAGGAATTGTGCCAAATCATCCTTGTCCATACCTGTAGTAGGAATCTTGTTAACCTGAGCATAAAGCATGGCGATGATAGGAGCTACGAAATCCTTGTCAACATAGAAATATACCTTGTTGGCTGCTGGATAAGATACGTGTACTGGAATACCGGTCTTAAACTGATCCAACATGCCGGCTACCATAGCCTTCTCCTGAGCATCATCGATGTCTTCTGTAATCTTGGCTGTGTTCAGGAACAAGGTAATCTTATTCTCGTTAACTACCTGGTATGAAGCGTAATCGTTAGCAACCTTCCAGTCCTTGTCATCAGCTTCTTCCTTGTAGGTTGCAGAAATCTGACCTTTCTCATTGAAGGTTACATCCTGCAGAACGCTTCTGAGCTGGCTGTTGAGCAGCATTGGAACCATTGAGATGGCATCCTTTACTGGATATGGCTCATCAAGCAAGCCTGGGATAGTGATAACTGCTTCATCAGAACCTTCCCACTTTAATACAACTGAACCTGTAGAATTGCCATTTGCATCAAAACCTGCTTCCTGTACCTTCCAGGTTCCTTCAATCTTCTCGTTGCGTACAAATTCCTTCTCATCATTGTCATCATCGCTGCTACAAGCAGTGAAGAAGCCAAGGGTGCAAACCATGGCCATCAAATAAATAAACTTTTTCATTTTCTTCTCTTTTTTTGTTAATGAATAATTGTTGTTTTTTATCTTTTTATCTCTCTTTGGCTATATATATTAATGTATGCGTACATTATTATATAGATAGCTCCAGCAGAATATGATCTGTTACTTCAGCTGATACGTGATGCCGATGCTGCCGTAGATAGGATACATCGTCTGCTCGATGGTTTCGAAATCCTTCTTGAAGATGCCGTTCAGACCCCAGCTCAGGTCGGCGCAGATGCCCCAACGGTTGTTCAAGCGCCAGTCTATTCCGAAATCTACGCCCACCTGCCAGTTGCGCATATCATCGCTGAAATCGTAATCACCACGCTCGCCTTCCTTTTCGCCCAGCATCACCTTCTGTCCCGTAGGGTCTCCCTTGGGATGACCCTCCTCCTGGCGGCGGAGATAACCATTGTATGCCCAGCCCTCAAACTTCTTCGAGGTAACATAACTTACGTATGGACCCAGCTTGAAGCGGAGATTATCGCAGACATCGTATGTTGCCTGAATCGGAACGGTGATGAGACTCATATCCACCTTGGTCACTACATCGCCCGTAAAGATGCCCTGCAGCTCCTCGCCGCCACGAACTATCTTCATATAGTAGTTCTTAACGCCCGCATCGGTCTTCATGCTCTTGTTCTCGAAGCGGATTCCTCCCACGAAACCCCAGTTTCCGGAGAGTGGGTGATAGGCATCCACGCCCAGACTGAAGTTAGGGCGAAGGGTGTAGCTGTGAAGCGTGCGGATGGTGGCAGGCATGCCGATAGGGGCGGTGCCGCCCAGGTTATACGCCACGCGTGCCTGATACTCATAGCCGTGGAGATATTTGTTCCAGGCACTATTCTTGTCTCCTGCCCATGATGCGGTGCCGCATGCCAGCAGGAGTGCCAGTACTGTTATCTTTTTCATTTTTCTTCTTATTTGCAAATCAGTTTGAAACTATCCACCCAGAGGGTGCTGCCCACGGCTCCCAGGAAGTTGGCGCCATCAGAACTGGATGAGCAGACGATGGAGAGACTGTAGCCTCCATTCTTCAGCTTCACGGGGTCGATGGTCTTGCCGTAGGATTGATAATCGAAATCTACGCTGAAGTGATGCCATTCCGGTGTGTTGCCGATGGCTGTCTTTCCGTTGTCATCGCGGGTTTCGCCTACCAGTGCGAGAGCTACTATCTGCTTGCTGCTCTGTACGTTATCGCCATAGAGCATTACTGCATTTCCATTCTCGTCGATGTTCTCGTAGAGCACGGCGTAGATGGTTCCGTAGTCATGTCGGTTCAGTTCGTTCATATCCTTGTCGGTGAATTTCTCGCCAGCCTGATACTTGTACCAGCCTTCCAGCTTCTCCGGTTTGGCGCTGAAGCTGAATGGGCGACCGAACTTGGTGGCCTTCATCGCATCGCGCAGGGCATCGGTGGCATCAAACTGTCCGATGAAGAGGTTGCCGGCAGCGATAGGCTTGTGTACCATATCGGCAAGCTTGCTGGTGCGCTGGGTGGTGAGCTTCACGCCCTTGTCCTGATAACCATTTTCTATCATCACGGTAGGATATTCCTCCGGTTTTGCCGATGGGTTGCTGATCTTGAATCCCGGGTTTCCGGTAGCCCAGATGTCGAGGAGATCGCCATTCCAGTTTTCCTGCCAGTTGTAGTATCCCTTGCTGAGGTATGCGTTTTCGAAATCGAATTCAAACTCCTTGCTCATGGTGGTCTGGCCCTTCTTGATGCTCACCTGATAGGTGCGGGTCCACTGCTTGTCTTCCGATGTAACCACGTATGTAACAGGACCTTTGGAGAAATCGTGTACGCTTCCGCTTTCCGGTTGGATGGTGGCTCCTGGAGTGAGTCGGAACATCGGTGCCTGCTTCTTGAGACTGGCGAATGGCTTCATGGTGAATTCTATCTTGTCCTGGTCGCTCTGTACGTTGACGAGCGTATCCGATGCGTTTGTGAACCACAGCTTCAGCCAGCTTCCTGGGTGGATGTATGCCTGCTCAATGTCGCATTCGGCATTGAGGGGTTCATCCTTGAAGCATGAACTGAGTGATAGGGCGCAAACCGTCGATAAAGATAGCGTTATAAATTTTCTAAAACCCATAGTCTTCATATCCTTTTCCTTTATTACATAAGAATCTCTATCTTTTGTTATAAGATTCTTTTCTTTATTATATATGAGCGTTACCTTTTTGGGATATCCGCTGATGATTCAATTTTCTGGTTGCAAAGTTACGCCGAAAACTTGAAAGCACCAAACATTTTTCACTTTATTTGCATATTATTTATGTTTCTGATTATTTGTTAAATGGGGCAGAAAAAAAGACTGGGCATTCCAAAAGGGATGCCCAGTCTTGATTTTAGAGACTTACATTGTCGTCGCCGCCGCCTTCACCGTCTCCGGTGTTATCCTTTCCGGTGCCTCCTGATGGGGTGTTGCCTCCGCTTGGGTTGTCCTTATCGGTGCCGCCGGATGTATCACCGGTGTTGTCCTTGTCGGTTCTGCCTGATGTTCCGCCTGATGTTCCGCCGCCATTTTCCTCGTCTTCGATGCCGTTGTACTCGGTCAGCTCTTCCATCTTGATGCCACTGAGCATCGGCTTTACTCGCTTGCCTTGGTCCATGACAGTGTAAGGTGAGTAGATGACGTACATGTTCTTGATGTTGGCTGAGGTGAACTTCTTGGCGCTTTCGGCTGGGGAAGTTCTAATGCCAAGCTTGAAGCTTCCGAATTCGTCGAGCACCACCTTGTTGCCGTCGGCGATGTTGGCTGAGATCTCTGTCATCAGGGCATTGATCACGGCTAGGATGTCTGGCTCGGTGACGGTGCATCGCTCGGTAATCTTCTTGGCGATGGCTCTGGTGTGCACCACTTGGTTCACTACTGCTCTACCGTAGATCATTCCCCTGGTAGGGGAGTTCTTGCGGTTGTTTTTCACTTTTCTGAATTTTGCCATACTCATTTAGATTTAAAGGGTTAAACAATCATTTTTCTTTCTTCATCTGATATTTTTCCGTAGAATCTGCGTTAGCTACCCATGCACGAGGTTACCCCCAGGGTGGTGGCAATCGCCGTGAGAATAGAAATCGCAATCTGGATAATGGTTTTCCATGTGTCTTTCTTCATTTTTGTATCTCCTTTCTGTTTATCATGTTATTAGAAAAATTTACATCTCTTTTTATCAGGTTATTAGAAAATTTTACATCAATACCTGCTGACGGTTCTTCCGCCGCATGGTGTAGCTTACGTGCAGCCAGCGGTGCTTGCCGGGAGAGGCGCCGCGAGGCTCCAGGATCAGCAGGTCGAAGGTGCAGCTCGATTCTATGAATTTTCTGTACTTCGCCAGAATCTCCTCGTTCGGGATGAAGATGTCGGCAGCCTCGCCCAGGGTATGCTGACTGCCCGGTACGCCATGCACGGCGAGGTTGAGCTGCGGACAGCGATACCCGCTCGTGATGGTGATGATGCCGCAATGCAGACGAAGTGGTTCCAGCACCTGCTCGCACAGCATCATCAGACGGATGATGACCATGGAACTTTGTGGAGTGTTGTCGATGCCATACTTGATGGCGGTGCCCGAGCGGAGAAACTCTCCGAGGGCGAAGTGAGTGGAGAGGAGCATCTGCTGCATCCTCTCCAGTTCTAACATTGTGTGTGTTTCCATAAGCATTATTGATTGGTTTACGATGCAAAGATACGAAATTTTTTCGGGTTTGTCAAGGGTTTGGGGGTTACTGCGAGGGTTACATTGAGGGTTACCGCGTCAGTTTTAAAGCTTTTGCCCTTAGCGTAATTACCATCTTCTGCAATAGGGGGTGTGTCATAAGTTCATGACGTATTTTTTTCATCGGATTACGCTGAGTTATCGGATGCTTTCTTGCTGTACGGATTACGCACGGAATTTAAACGGAAAGCGACCTGTTCGGTCGAGGAACCGGAACTGCATGATGTATAGTCCCACAGATTTCACAGATTTACACAGATTTTACTACTATACGTTTTTTATGTCACGCAGATTTCGCAGATTTTTCTTATCCGATTCTTCTGCTTAATCAGATGAAGAATAATCTGCGTCACCCCATAGACCGAACAGGTCTAAATCTGTGTAAATCTGTGAAATCTGTGGGACAAAAAAACAATCAGAAAAAATCTGCGTCATCTGCGAAATCTGCGTGACCTTATAACATGTGGTTTAAGTCGTCTCGACCGCATAGGTCGCTTTCCGTTTAAATTCCGTGCGTAATCCGTACAGCAAGAATGCTCTTCCGATAACTCCGTGTAATCCGATGAAGAAAAAATGATGAATAAATTAAAAAGAGGATGTGACATAAACTTATGACACACCCTCCTAGGATTATTCATTTGAGCCTCTTTTGGGTCAGAAATGAGCCTAACGTAACGTTTGTTTTAGGCTCATTTCATCGCCAAAAGAGGCTCTATTGCAGGGTAAAAGAGCCTCAAATGCAGGGTAAAAGAGGCTCTATTCCAGACCAATAGAGGCTCTTTTCAGCTTTCTCCTCCTTCCATGATCAGCAGCTCGATGATTCGGCAGGGAGGATTCTTCTGCAGCTGCTCCATGTAGAATCTCGTGATGCTGTCGGGGTAGATGCTGTTGCGCTGCTCCATGCCCCTGAGCTTGCTCAGCGCCTTATCCGGATGATTGGGTGGGGGAATGCAGCTCTTCTGGAAGAACTGGCGGTAGAGCTTCTGCAGGGGGATGGGGCGCAGGAAATCATCGTGCCACTCATCGCCCACGTCCTCCTCGCCGCTGCTCCTCACCATCACATAGTCGCTTACATCGTGTACGAACTCGATGATCCATCTCTTGGGACATCGCCACTCCCGGATGCCCGATTCCTGATCCAGCATCCACTTATAGTCGTCGAGCATCTGCTCGTGGGCACGGGCTCTCAGCTCGTTGTACTCTTCTCTTGTCATAGGCGTATCGTTTTTTGAAATTCACTATCTCCAGGGTTCATCGTCCTTCGCCAGCACCTTGCCCTGCATCGCCTCGGCTATGCAGTCGTTTTCCGATTCCCTTTCGTCGTATCTGCCGCAGGGCTGGCGCACGTAGTACACCTTTCCGGGATGACAGAACTCCTGGTCTCTCACCTTCAGCATCTCTACGATGGTAAACATCTTGCCCTCTTCGGGCTTCGAGATTCGGTTTACGGTGAGCAGGAAGTCGGCGAGGTTCGCCCACTGCGCACTGCCCGCTACGGAGTAGATATCCAGCGGCGGAAAGGCCTCGTGACCGTCCTTGTACTGTATTCGCGGGTGAGCCACCACTACCGTCCAGATATGGCGTGTACGGCTCCATGCCTGCAGCTTCGTCAGCATCAGTCTCACCTTCTCCGTCTCCGTGGCACGGCTGCCGCCCTCGGTCATGTTGATGAATACATACGGGTCTATCACCAGATAATCTATCTTCTGCTTCTTGCGGTTCATCATCGCCTCCATCATTCCGATGATGTAGTTGCTGTCGGGCAGGCGGGTCTTCGTGTCGAAATCCACCATGTGCTCCGACAGGAAATCCAGCACCCTGCGGTTCTCCTGCCTTGCCTCTTCGGGCGATTCTGTGCCGTCCATATCCTCCGTGTTTCTCACCCCCAGGGCTATGCGGGCTATCTCCCTCACGTGCTTGCCCTTGATAGGTTTCTCGAACGAGAAGAACGCCACGCGCTTCTGGTTGTGGTACATCAGATGCGCCATCAGACAGTTGAGGAAATCCGTCTTTCCCGAGTTCGGGCGACCGGTGAGGATGATGAGTCCGCCCTCGGAAGTGGGGTGGAAGATGCTGTCGGTGAGTCCGCCCATCCCCACCTCGTAGCCACGGTCGTAGTTGCCCATCATGATGTCGAGGATGTCTTCCTTGTGCTCGGAGAGGTCGTAGATGTCGGCGTCGCTGATGCCCTGCGCCTCGGCTATGATTCGCTGCACCTCGCGGCTTCCGAAGGCATCATATACCTCGCTGATGTCCTTCTTGCCCTGCGGCAGCGTGGTAACCTTGGCGCGGGTCTGGTATTGCTCTATCAGGAGTTTTACCAGTCGGCGGCCCGGGCGGTCGGTATCGCCGCAGATGATGATTTCGCCTGCCTGCTGAATCCACTCGTCGAAAGCCTCGTGACTCTCCTCGATGTTGGTGCTGGCGCCGTTGGCGATGCTCAGCACGTAGGGGAATCCGCAGGTCATCAGCGTGAGTCGGTCCTTTTCGCCCTCGGTGATGATGAGCTGTCGGATGGGCTGTGCGTCGGGACGGAGCAGGTTGATGCTGTCGATGCCGTAGGGGGCGCAGGGCTTGGTGGGGGAAACCTGGCAGAAGAGCTTGCTCCACTCGCCGGTGACGGGGTGCTGCTGCACGGATCGGAACTTCACGTTGATGATCTTGCCGTCCAGGTAGTTGCAGTAGGCGATGGCAGGCACCATCTCCACGCCTTTCGGGTCCTCGCTTTTGGAGTCATCCGCCGTCTGCTTCATCCATGCGCACATCACTCCTTCCTGAATGATGATGTCGGGCGAGAGCTTCATTGCCTGGATGTATCGCTGCACCATCGACTGGAGCGAGGCGAGTTGGGTGGCGCTGATCAGGGGGCGTGCCTTGGGATGGCGCGAGAGGAGGTTGGCGGGGTGGAAGTGGTCGATGAACTGCTGCTGCTCTTCCTGGGTCTTGAAGGGGTAGATGGGGTAGAGCCAGGAGCGGGTTTCGGCATCTATCTCGCGGAAGTCGTCGGGCAGCATGGGCACGTAGTCCTTGGCCTTGTGTTCATCCTGCTGCTTTTTCTGGGCATTGGCGTAGTAGTTTCCGTTCACCTTACCGCTGCCCTTTCCGAGCAGCGATTTCATCTCTTCCAGGTATCCGCTCCAGTTGCACGACCAGCAGTGGGTCAATCCGTTATCTACCTTGATGAAGCAGTGACGCTTTCCGCATTTCGGGCAGGTAACTTGGATATCGAGCTTTCCTCCAGCCATCAGCTTCATGGTTTTCTGGCTGATGTTCTTCAGGTGATTGAGGAGATCCTTGGTGGATGGAGCATCGTTTGAAGGAGCTGATGAGGAGGAGGATGCATCATCGTTTGAAGGGGATGATGATGTTGCGAATGAAGCATCATTTGCTGTAGATGATGAACCTGATGAGAATACATCATCATTTGCAGAAGCTGATGAAGCTGAATCAGCAGGGATGATGCCGCTCAGCATTTCCTTGTATCTCTCGAAGAGCAGCTTCTCTTCATCAGAGAGATTTTCCTTGATTTCATTGAAGTCGGTAGCATAGTAACGTGGCTTCTCATTTTTGTTTTGATTTTGTTGGTCTTCTTCCATGTTTTTAGGATTTTTATGTTGTTGTTTTATTCAAGTTTTGCAAGTGGGGGAAGTTTCCGTCAGGCGTCCCGCCGGATTTGAAATCCGGCGTTAAAAAATGTCCCAACCTCTTTGTGTTCTGGGGATTTGTAATCCCCAGCCATCAGTACTGCCATTCTGACGAATTTGTAATCCCCAGCTATCAGTACTGCCATTCCGACGGATTTGCAATCCCCATCAATAAGTAATGCCTTGTAAAGTCTAATCTTCACCTCATAAACACTAAAAAAGAAGAAAAAACTGCTAGATTTCTCCAAAAAACAAATAATTTCGACTCAAACAGCAAATTCTCGCTTCAAAAGCACCATTGAATGAAGAAATATATTATCTTTGTACCTGTATATTCGCTTGAGCCAGTGATAAGCTACGATACATCAAGAAGTATCACAACCTATATGACTCATCCTGTTTTATGGAAATTTTAAAATCATCAAAATTATGGCTACAAAGAATACTACAACCAAAAACTTATATTTTGTGACAACCACTGTTGTTAATTGGGTTGATATTTTCAGTCGTCCCAAGTATAAGCATATTATTATAGAATCTCTGGCTTTTTGTCAGAAGACCAAGGGATTGGAAATATACGCCTGGGTACTGATGCCCAATCATTTACATTTCATTATAGGAGCAGAGAATCTTGAACAGGTTCAAACTGTTCTCCGTGATTTCAAGAAGTTCACGAGTAAGAAAATTGTCGCAGAACTTCTGGAAGATATCCAGGAGAGTAGGAGAGAGTGGATGTTGCATCTTTTCAGACTGGCTGGTGAGAAGAATCCGAAAATCAGCAAGTATCATTTTTGGCAGGATGGTTGTTATACTGAAGTGATTTCATCGTTCAAGTTTTTCAAGCAGAAGTTGGATTATATTCATCAGAATCCTGTGAGGGCCGAGTTCGTGAGGTATCCTCAGGATTATCTTTATAGTTCTGCGATAGATTATGCTGGGGGTAGGGGATTGCTGGAAGTGATTGTTGTGAGATTATCTTTTGTTATTGATGGGTAGTTATGGGGGATTACAAATCCCCCGGTTTTCATAGGTCGAACCTTTTTTTACGGCGGATTGCAAATCCGCCGGGACGCCTAGTGGAAGACTTTTCTCTGGACGCCTAGTGGAAGACTTTTCTCTGGATGCCTAGCGGAAGACTTTTCTGGACGCCTTGCGGAAGGACTTTGCATCGATACCGTTAGGCGTTTTGACGGATTTGCAATCCGTCGTTAAAAAATGTCCTAACCTCTTTTGTGTTCTGGGGATTTGCAATCCCCAGCAATCAGTAATGCATTTTATCCCTTAGCCATACACATTCACCATTCACATTCTCCATCCCCCCATCCACATTCCCCACCCACACAAAAAAAGGGGACTGAAATCTCATTTCTGAAATTTCAGTCCCCTTAAAATTTTTATTTAGCTAATGAATAGCAAATGCTTTATCTGCAAGAGATTAAGCCTTGCCCTCCATCTGAGCCTTCAACTTAGCAAGAGCATCGATGTCGCCGAGTGAAGTACCAGCAGCTACGTTGTTGATAGCTGGAGTCTCGTTCTTGCGACCACCGTTACCACCACGCTTGTGAGCTGGCTTAGAGATAGGCTCGTCCTTGCCCTCCTCGAATGTACGAGAGTGAGAGAGGATGATACGCTTTGTCTCCTTAACGAACTCGATTACCTTGAAGTCGAGCTCCTCGCCCTTCTTAGCCATTGAGCCGTCCTCCTTGGTGAGGTGCTTTGGAGTAGCGAAGCCTTCGCCACCCTCTGCGAGAGCAACTACAGCACCCTTATCCATCATCTCAACGATGGTACCCTTGTGTACAGAACCTGGAGTGTAGATTGTCTCATACTCATCCCATGGGTTCTTCTCCAACTGCTTGTGGCCGAGGCTCAAGCGGCGGTTCTCCTTGTCGATCTCGAGAACTACTACGTCGAGAGTAGCACCAACTGTAGTGAACTCAGATGGGTGCTTGATCTTCTTGGTCCAAGAGAGGTCAGAGATGTGGATCAGACCGTCAACGCCCTCTGCGAGCTCTACGAAGATACCGAAGTTAGTGAAGTTGCGAACCTTAGCAACGTGCTTGCTGCCGATAGGGAACTTAGTCTCGATGCACTCCCATGGATCTTCCTTGAGCTGCTTGATACCGAGGCTCATCTTGCGCTCAGCGCGGTCGAGAGTCAAGATAACAGCCTCTACGTCGTCGCCAACCTTCATGAAGTCGTTAGCTGAACGGAGGTGCTGGCTCCAAGACATCTCAGATACGTGGATCAAGCCCTCTACACCTGGAGCA
>ERZ841120.1294-NODE-1294-length-10817-cov-40.606300_pt1 | contig 10817 bp, 6 predicted proteins | sample MGYA00519572_ERZ841120 | MGnify/ENA primary metagenome ERZ841120 (study PRJEB31850, sample SAMEA3708890) | human gut metagenome | biome: human gut; feature: human-associated habitat; material: faeces | place: China | collected 2014 ... | reverse complement strand
GGGCTCAACATCTGGGTCTTTACCGATGGAGCATACTTCAACAACTGGAATATCATGTAGGTTTGCTGAATATATTCCAGATAGTTCTTGATGGTTTCGGGATGGCGAATGCCCACTATCTTTCCCAGCGAGTTATAGGTAACACGCTTGGTGGCATTGCTGGCAAGATAAAATGCAAGTTCTTTAATTTCCTTGTCGTTTGTAAGACCATTGCGAGCCATCACATCCCGGAAGATAATGCTCTCATAAAGTGAGGACAGGTAACTGACGGAACCCGTCTGAAGATATTTCGGGAAACCACCCCTCTCCAAGAAATCACGGAAATGACCCAGCAGTTTGGAACGGCTCGCCATCAGATAGAAATCTTTCTGCGAAGGCTCAATATGCTCCAGCTGCAGGTATTCGGCAAAAGAGAAAGGATAAACCTCCACAGAGATATAACGCCCTGTGAGATGAGTGCCCATCTCCTTGCTCAGCATCCGGGCATTGGAGCCTGTCACCACCACCTTATTGCCTTCATTGTAAAGGCGCCTCACAAAGGTTTCCCAACCCGCAATGTTTTGAATCTCATCAAAGTAATAGGTGTGCTGCTCGCCGAAAAGCTCAAAGAAGCATTCCTGCAAGGTTGCAAAATCTTCAAGCTTAAAGTTTACGAGACGCTCATCGTCAAAATTGAAGAAGAAATCTTTCTCCTCCAACTTATCACGCAGTTGCTGCAGCAACACCGACTTTCCACATCGTCTTACACCAGTTATGATAAGGATTTCCGAGGTGGTAAGCCATTCCTCTTCTATGTGTCGAGGGATGGCATCCTGCATAAGATGCCTGCAGTTGTCCTGCTGCTCAAATATTATTTGTTTCAACAGTTCTTTCATTGCTCTACTATTTTATGATTCGTGGGCAAAAATAAGAAAAATATCTGAAAGTAGCAAGAGAAAAACAAAAATCTTTCATTCTGAATGAATAATTTTTCAGAAATCTTTCATTTTGAATGAACACTTTTATCTAAAACCTTTCATTTAGAATGAATAGTTTTCGATTAGTTCCTTAAAAAACAAAAGAAAGAGCGGAAAAACAACTGTTAACTGTTAACTCTGTTAACCCCAGCTGCCATTCCGCTCTTTTATAATAATCTCTAACAAGAAATCTTTTATTCTGCCAGCAGCTTCTCTGCCATAGCCTTACCCAGAGCCTCGCACTGCGCCTTTACCTCTGGAGTAATCGCCTGCTTCATATCTACAGGTTCGCCCACTGGCTCGTAGTGGAGCTTGGTTTCGTTCCACTCCTGAATCTTAGCCACAGCCTTGCTTGCCCAGCAATGAGAGCCGTACCAGCCAAGAAGGTGGTTCTTGACGTCCTTATTGGCAAGCTCAGAGAGGAGAACCTCCATCTCGTGATAAAGACCGGCATTGTAGGTTGGAGCACCTACGATGAGACCCTTGTAGCGGAAGATGTCGCGCAGGATGTAGCTGTGGTGAGTCTTCGAGATGTTGTACATCACGATGTTCTTCACGCCAGCCTTGCTTGCTGCACGGGCGATGATTTCAGCCATGCGCTCGGTGTTGCCGTACATGGTGCCGTAGCAGATAACCAAGCCCGGCTCAGTCTCATACTTCGACATCTTATCATACATGCCGATTACCTTCTCAATATGCTCGTGCCAAACAGGCCCATGAGTTGAGCAGATGTAATCCAGCTCCACGCCAGCCAACTTCTTCAACGCATTCTGAACAGGGATTCCATACTTACCCACAATATTTGAGTAGTAGCGAACCATCTCCAGCCAGAAAGTCTCGCAGTTGATTTCCGTATCGATGATTCCGCCGTTCAGCGCGCCGAAGCAGCCGAACGCATCGCCCGAGAAGAGCACCTTATTCTTTGCATCGAGGGTTACCATGGTTTCTGGCCAGTGAACCATAGGGATGAGAACAAAGCTCAGCTCGTGGTTTCCGAGTGAGAGGGTTTCGCCATTCTTCACCTCTACCACATCATCGGTAACGCCATAGAAGCCTTCGAGCATTCCCAGCGTCTTCTTGTTGCCCACGATCTTGATGTTAGGGTAATATTTCTTGATGAGGGCGATGGAGCCGCTGTGGTCAGGTTCCATGTGGTTGATGATAAGATAATCGATTTCGCGGTCGCCAATCACCTCGTGGATGTTCTCCAGGAACTGGGTGAAGAAATCTACCTCTACTGTATCTACCAGCGCTACCTTCTCATCATCAATGATATACGAGTTGTAGCTCACACCATTAGGCAAAGGCCAGAGGCCCTCGAAACGATGCTTGTTGCGGTCGTTAACGCCTACGTAATAAATCTTGTTTATAATTTCTGTCATATCCTTATATTTTTACAATTCCTTCTTCTTTTGCTCTCCGAATTCCTTGGAAACATAATTGTAGATGTCCTTGCAGCATTCGGTGGAAAATTCCTGGGCGCTCTTCAGGAGGCTGTCCCATTGCGCCTCAGATAATCCACGGTCGATATCCTCGCGGGTGATTCCATCCTTGATCAGTCCGAATACGAAACCGGCATTGAAGTTATCGCCGGCTCCGATGGTGCTCACCGGCTTCATCTTCTCCGAAGGATAACTCTTGGCAAAGCCGTTCTCGGCTCTCACCTCTACAGGCTCAGCGCCCTGGGTGCAGATAAACTTCTTGCAGTAGAAGCTGATTTCGGCATTATACACCTTATCCGCCTCCGGTTTCTTGTAGAGGATTCCGAAGTCCTCATGGCTGCCACGCACAAAATCAGCATACTCCAGGTTCTCTATCAGATTAGGCGTAATCTTCATAATCTCATTCTGATGAGAAGCACGGAAGTTGATGTCGTAATAGAGGATGGCACCGTGATTCTTGGCGTACTCCAGGAAACCGGCCACCTGAGGACGAACCACCGGATTCAGGGCGAAGAACGAACCGAAGAGCACGATGTCGCCAGGATTGATTTCCGGAGTGGCAAACTCCAGCTGGTCGTGGGGATGGTCCTTGTAGAAGATGTAGTCGGCATTGTTGTTCTCGTCGAGGAACGCCAGCGAGAGCGGCGACTTCGATTCCGGAAAGATGCTCACATTGTCGGCATTCACCCCATTATCTCTCAGAAACTGAATCACATACTCACCAATACGGTCGTTGCCCGCCTCGCTGATAAACGAAGCGTTCACGCCCGCACGTCCCAACGAGATGACTGCATTGAACGATGAGCCACCCGGTACTGCCTCTATCGGCTTGCCGTTCTTGAAGATGATATCAAGCACGGTCTCTCCTATTCCTATAACCTTACGCATTGTTTTATGTCTCTATTTATATTTTTTTGGGGACAAAGATAATTCTTTTTGGCGATAATGCAAAATAAATGCCCAATATTTTGGATAAATTACATTTTCAATGTAACTTTGCACCTTGAAATGAAATACAATACTTATACATTAGACAACGGACTCCGCATCATCCACCTGCCATCAGATAGCCAGGTGGTGTACTGCGGCTATCAGATAAACGCCGGTACCCGCAACGAGGAGCCGGGCGAGGAGGGTTTGGCGCATTTCTGCGAGCACGTCACCTTCAAGGGCACCGAACGCCGCAAGGCGTGGCACATTCTCAACTGTCTGGAGAGTGTGGGCGGCGACCTGAATGCCTACACCAACAAGGAGGGCACGGTGTATTACTCCGCCATCCTGAAGGAGCACATCGCAAGGGCCGTGGACCTGCTTTCCGACATCGTCTTCCACTCGGTTTATCCGCAGGCGGAAATAGATAAGGAGGTGGAGGTAATCTGCGATGAGATAGAGAGCTATAATGATTCACCTGCCGAACTGATTTACGATGAGTTCGAGAATATCCTCTTCAAGGGTTCGCCGCTGGGGCACAATATTCTGGGCACAGCCGAGCAGGTTCGAGCTTTCAAGACGGAGGATGCGCTGAGGTTCACAAGGAAACTTTACCGGCCGGATAATGCGATATTCTTCGCATACGGGGATATTGATTTCAAGAAACTGGTGAAGCTTATCCAGAAGGCTTTGGGAGAGTGTCCAAAAAGCCGAGAGCTTGCTTGCTCGGCGGATTGCAAATCCGCCGAAACGCCTACGGAAGAAAGGATTGCTGAAGAAACGCCTACGGAAGAAAGGATTGCTGAAGAAACGCCTACGAAAGAAAAGATTACAAAAGAAACGCCTACTGGCGAAACACCTACGGAAGAAATGGAAGCAGGCGATGCAAATCATAAAGTTCAAAGCTCAAAGTTCAATGTTCAAAGTAAAGTTGCTGGCCAGACAATCGTGATGCAGAAGAATACCCATCAGGCTCATGTGATGATTGGAACCCGCGCTTACGATGTGAACGACGACCGACGAATGCCGCTCTATCTGCTCAACAATATGCTGGGCGGACCGGGTATGAACGCCAAGCTGAACCTCGCCCTCAGAGAGCACAACGGCTTGGTTTACACCGTAGAAAGCACGATGGTGGCTTATGGCGACACGGGCACCTGGAGCATCTATTTCGGCTGCGATGAGCACGATGTGAAGCGCTGCCTCCGCCTGGTTCGCAAGGAGCTGGATAAGTTCATGCTGAAGCCATTGAGCGAAGCGCAGCTCAAGGCTGCCAAGAAGCAGATAAAGGGTCAGATAGGCGTAGCTTGCGACAACCGCGAGAACTTCGCCCTCGACTTCGGCAAGAGCTTCCTGCACTATGGCTGGGAGAAGAACGTTGACCGCCTCTACGAGCAGGTGGATGAGATTACCGCCGCCCAGATTCAAGCCGTGGCTCAGGAGCTGTTTGACAAAGACAGACTCACCACCCTGATTTTCAAGTAGTTCTTGAAACAGAAAGCAAAGCAAAAAGCAAAAAGCAGAAGCCATTGCCCACACGCCCTGAAAGGGCAGAAGCTCCTAGCCCAGGGCAACACCCTGGGTATAAACAGCATTTCGCCCTGCGCCCTGTAAGGGCAAAAGCTTTAAAAATACGCATTAATAACTAACTTAATATAAAAAATTATGATGAAAAAAATCATATTATCAATCTGCCTCCTCTGTGCCTGCACTACCTTACAGGCTCAAGGACGCAAGCACACAACTTTCTTTGATCAGAGAGCTACGCTCTTTGAAGTTCTCCCAACCAGCAAGAAGGACATCATCTTCCTGGGCAACAGCATCACCAACGGAGGTGAATGGGCGGAGTTAATTGGCAACCCACACGTGAAGAACCGTGGAATCAGCGGCGATAGAGCCGACACCCTTCTCGACCGCCTCCACGTCATCACCAAGGGCAAGCCAGCCAAAATTTTCCTCCTGATCGGCATTAACGACCTCTCCGGCGGCCGCAGCGTCGAGGACATCGCCAAGGACATCGATGAGATTGCCGAGCGAATCAAGAAGGAATCTCCTTCTACCCGTCTCTATCTGCAGAGCGTTCTGCCGCTGAACCCAAAGTTCAACATGTTTGTTACCCACATGAGCCGTAAGAAGGATGTTCCTGCCCTCAATGCCCTGATCAAGGACATCGCCAACCGTCGTGGCTTGACCTACATCGACCTCTTCTCTGAGTTCGTGACCCCTGGAACCCAGGAAATGAACCCGGATTACACCAACGACGGCTTGCATCTGCTCGGAAAAGGCTACCAGAAATGGATTAGAATCCTGAAGCCTTATCTTGGAAAATAAAGAGAAAGAAAGAAGAATAAAGAGAATCAAAGAAAATCGGGCTGTTAACTGTTAACCTGTTAACTGCCCGATTTCTTTTTCCTTAAAAAACACTCAATAAGAACAAACCCTACGCTGCCATTCCAGGCGTTCCATAATGGCCATACTTGCCAATGAACTTAGCCGTCTTCGAGAAGGTGCCGTCCTCGTTCTTCACGATGAAGCCACGCTTCTTCCAGGTGCACAGGAGGACGGCAAGCTTCGTCTTGGTGCCATGAACCATGCAGACTTCCTGAATCTCAGCCTTATCAAAAGTATCATGAACGAAGAGCAGAAGATTGCTCACACCGGATGCATGATAGATAGAACGGTTGTCGGCATCTATCGCCTCCTGCATCTGATTGCCGAAGAAACGCATCTTGCACCACAAATCATACTTCACGCTCCATGCGATGAAATCCTCTATCGCCTTCTCCCACTTCTCGCCATTCGCCAGATAAAGCACCATCGCTCTGCGGAAACCATTCGCCAAACTGCGCTTGGCAAACTCGGCGTAAGGCTTGTTGTAAGCCAGCTGAGCCAGTTCCATAAGCTCACTGCCCAGGCGCTCGATAAGCTGGCGCACCTTCCTGCACTCCTTGGAACCGCTGGCGGCATTCAACTGATGGATGTAAGGAGCCAGCTGCGACTTGAACTGCGCATCATAATTCCCCACAACCGGACAAGGAGCGAACTCGGGAAGGAAGATAGTGGCAAGCGACAATCGGCTCACGGCTCCATCAGCTACTTCACGAACCGAGAAGAACTTCTGGGTAACGGCGATGGTACTGGAAGCATTCCAGTTGAAACGGGTCTTCACGCGGGCAGTAACGCTCTTGGTGCCCACACGCTCCTGACCGTCCTCTGAATTATCCCAGCAGAGACGGATCAGCTGGCTAGGGTCGTTAAACTTCTTGAGCATGTCCACCTCGTCCATCTTGCAGTAGAGATAGGCATCGCCAGCCTTCTGCGCATCGTCCAGACGCTGGATGTAGGCAGCACGGGTAAGATCGGGCGAAACGATGCGGATGCAGATGTCTTCCGGACGCACCGGCTTCTTCTTGTTGTCGCCCATGGTGTTCACCTCGTCCTTCCATTCCTGCTCCTTCTGACGGTTCACCTTATCCATCTGCACCAGGTCTTCGATGATGCTGTTGATAGGTCCGTTTACCGCCGATTTGCCTGACGACATAGGTGCTACGAGCAGGTTCATCATCGCCGCCTCATGCACCTGATTGTCGATGTAGCGGAAGTTGACGCCCTTGAGATGAGCAGCCAGCGGAGGGAAGACCGCCATCGCCACAGGCGCCTTGAAATCATCCGGCACCTTGCTGGTGAGCAGCTTGATGAGCTTAGGCAAACGGGCAGGCATCTGAGGGGGAACATCAGCGTAGATTCCCGCCTTCTCTGTGGCCTGCTTGGCAAGATAGTTCTTGCGGGCAAGCTCCACCGCCTGCTTCACGAGCTGAGGCATTTCCGAGGATTGAGCCACCTTGCAGGCACTCTCTACAGAGGCGAACGCCTTCGCCTCGTCTTCGCCGAAGATTTCGATTACCTGCTTAATCCAAGCCGCCTCGCTATTGCAGATGTATCTGAGCAGGCAGGCTTCACGATAGATGAAGTTGTTGCGGTTGCCATGGGCAGGAGCACCGCCCATCAGCTCCACCAGCGCCTTGGTAATCTCCTCGTAAGGAACGCCATCGTATGTCTGCTCATACTGCGCAGCATTGGCAGCCCTTCTCGCCTTCTCCTCCTCGCTCTCGATAGGCTGGAATTCTACGGTTGGAGCAGAATCAATATCCATCGGACGGCCGTCAATATCCAATCCTCTCTTTCTATAAGCCTCACGATATTCTGCCACGGCTTCCTCATCCAGGCGCTTGTACCAGTCGTCGGCAGTGTAGATCTGGCTCACGGCATCGGTGATGAAGATGATGCGCTCAGGCGTAACGCAGCTTGGGTCTTCGGTGGCATGAATGAGCTTGCAGAAGGCGCTCTGAGCTTCAGCGATGGTCATTCCGATAGGGATTCGGATGTCGATGTGCGCCTTGTTGCGAGCCGAACGTTCCACGTGAAGCACTTTTCCCTTCCAAAGCTCGATGTCATCGGCAGAGAAAATCTTCTCACGGAAGAGCTTCTCCTGCTGGTCATCAAACATTCCGTTCAGCAGCAGGGCATTCTTCACCGCCGTCTCCACCTCCTCCGGGTTATCGATGTCCACGGTGGTTTGGAAGGTGAAGGCCTCCGGGTCGATGGTCTTCTGGGCACGATGGTCATCGAGGAAGTGGAAGTAATGAGGAGAGCGGAACGGCAGCTGCTTCTTGAGGACGGAAATCTGCTTGTCGAGCTGCTTGAAGGTCTCGCCCGCCTTCACCTCTTCCTGCTTCTTGATGATGGCGAAGGCAAGGTCATCCTCGTTAGCATACTGAGATGCATCTACCGCATCAGCCGCCTGCTGCAGCATCTGGTTCTGCTTGGCGGTGAGGTCGCGAATCTGTCCTACGAGGGTGCTGAGCCAAGGCTGCTTGGTAAGCTCGGTGTAGTAATCGAGAAGATAGGTGGAAATCTTACCCATGTTCGCATTGCGGTTAGGGTTCATGGCGATGAGACGGCTGCTCATCTGCTTGCACTCATCAAAAGAAAGATTGTTGTTTACCATTTGAATATTATTTAGATTATACAATGACTGGATTACTGAAAACCAGCCACTTCTCTTCCGAAAAGCGATGCAAAGATAAACAAAAAAATAGCCGTTTACAAGTTTTTTCTGGAATAAAAAAGCAGGGGTATAATGAGGGTATAAAACAAGGTATAAAGAATCATCAAAGGGTATAAGAGGGGTATAAGCGAGGTATTAATATACCCCGCTAGCTACCATCTTCCGCCGTCATCTCGTCATCATTCTTGGTGTCCGAGGCTGGCACTTCCTTATCCACCAGTTTCGGCAAGATTTCCTTCAAGTCCACATTCTCCGAATAGGATGTTTCGCCCAAAATCTTCTTGAAAGCATTCACAATATCGCAATAATGATTGAATTTTTCTACGCTTACCGAGCCCAACTTATCTGAACCTAGTTTCCACCATTCTAGAGCCGCATATTCGAATGGGTCAGATTTCACCTGCGCAAGATCCTTCCATTTGCAGAGCGGAGCACGCTCCGTATTCTCCGGAGGTAGTTTTTCATACAGGTGGGCCAGATGTTTGCAGAAGGCTGTAGGAGTTCCCATATTGAATAGCCCCCACCCGTTTAAGAGGCGGAACACAGGAAACCAGTCGGATTGCCTTTTCACCAGCACTTCAGGACAGCCTTTTTTCTTATAAACCGCTATCTTCGGAATTACCAAATCAACCAGTTCCATGAATTTCTCTTTCTTCACTTCGTTCGAAGGCTTGGCACCCACCGCCTTCATCGCCTTCATCGCCTCCAGCGATGCTGCATCACCGTGTTTTCCCCACTGCTTCACATCATTCACCCTGCCGTTCATAATCATCAGCACGATGCCCGAAAGCAACTGGAGCATCTTCTTGCGGGGCACACGCTTATAGAATACCTGGCGGAGGAAATCTACCGGGTCGGCCTTGAACGTGGGATAGAGCGAATAGGGAAAAGCGTGCAGCTGCTGTTCTATGGCGTCCAGCTGGTCCTTATAGTCGTAGGCGCCCGTCTGCTTCTTCTTGATGGCGATAGGCGCTTCTACGAAGAAAGACTGGGCTGCACGCTCACGATAAGCTGAACTGGTAATGAATCCCATCTCCGTATACAGTTGCTCGCCCATGCGATGGATTTCCTCATCGTCTATGAGGTCGAGGTTGTTGAGAATGCGGTTTCTCGTCTGCGTCATCTCGCGCGAATAATCGCTTCGCTGTATTTCCATAAAGCTGCTGAGCCGCTCCCTAGCCTCTTCCAGATTATCGTGCAGCTCTGCCTCCAGCGCCGCCCGGGAATCGGCATCAAGAGGGTTCTTATCGGCTTCAGCGGAATCTGAATCACGTGAGAGTTGCTCCTGGATGCTGATGATGTCATTGATGACGCCTTCCAGCATCATGGTGCAATCACTGAAACGGGTCAGCTTGTCGATGGGCAGAATGGGTCCGGAATAGTACCAGCCGTCATAGATTCCGTCATCATAGATTTCCCTGCGTGCCTGCTCTATCTCCTGCTCAGAGACGTCCACATGCGCCTCCACTATCAGCTGGAGTCCCGACTTCTCATCTGCTCCCTCCTTGCTGTTGCTTCCCAGGCATCGGGTGCGCAGGTTCCTGCCCTTCCGGGCGATGATGAGGGCTCTTACGTCCTCGCCTTCCAGGGCTGAGACATAGCCGATGAAAAGCTGTTTATCGTAAGCCTTCACTGCCAGCATATCAAAGGGATTGGCGTCATCGGGCACGAGGCAGATGGTTCTGCCCTCTGCCTCCCTGGCGTATTCTACCTCACGACCTTTCACGTCGTTGTGGGTAAGACCTACTATATGGAATTTCAGTTTTTTCATTTTATGTTGTTATTATTGTTTTTATGTTGTATTTTGTTTGATGTTGCTGTATTTTGTTTGATGTTGTTATAGTCGGGTACAAAAGTACGGCTTTTCGATGAACCCACCAAGCATTCTTGTTTAAATTTCCTAAAAGAGCATCTGGGAGCAGCAGGGGTTAACAGGGTTAACAGTTAACAGCTGTTTTTTCCTACCTCCCCCTTGCGTACCTTATTATATTAAATATATATATACTTATTTTTATATATGTGTGGGAGGGGGAGTATGCATTTTTGGGGTGTTAACTGTTAACCTGTTAACTCCTGATGCGGATAATGAGGGTTGAGGGGGATGAGGACAAGGGGATGAGAATGATGAGAAAATGATGAGAAAGAGGGGGATGAGAGGGCATCTATGAAGACCGAGCCTAGGCATCATTGATGACAACGGGAGGGCTTAATAGTAGACAGAAAAAGATGAAAAACAATGAGTTACGAGGCAAAAAGCTATGAGTTTTGGGATAGGAAAGTACGTATTTTTTATAAGTGATTGAGAATGAGATAAGTTTTTATCTCGTAAAAAGAAGAGGTTACGAATTAGAAATAAACAGAATGTGGCATCCTGCTGTGATTTGCATAACCATCCAAAGAACTCTTTCGGTTGCAAAGGTA
>ERZ841120.1284-NODE-1284-length-10889-cov-2.620454_pt1 | contig 10889 bp, 6 predicted proteins | sample MGYA00519572_ERZ841120 | MGnify/ENA primary metagenome ERZ841120 (study PRJEB31850, sample SAMEA3708890) | human gut metagenome | biome: human gut; feature: human-associated habitat; material: faeces | place: China | collected 2014 ... | reverse complement strand
GCAAGACTGTTGAAAGAAACGGTATGTCTTATGTTGACGCTGCTAAGCTTATGAATGACCTCAAGAATGCAGGTACTAAGTTTACTTATACCACAGCTTCTGAAGTATCTTCTGTTCAGGCAAAAGAATACGTTAAACTCTTTAACATATTCGCTTCTGCAGTTATTGAACGTGGTTACCAGGGCAAGCAGCTTGAAAATGAAATCAAGTGTGCATCGGGTAATGCTTACTCAATGCTCAAGGCAACACCTGCTACATACAATGAGGACGGTACAGTTGCTACTGAAGCAACCGTATCTAAGAATGGCGTAGCAGCTAACCCACGCTTTGGTTCATTTGATGCATCAGGTAAGCTTGTTAACGAAGGTGCAACAAAGTACTCATCAGCATCTTGGAACAGATACGTGAGAGCTCTTGCTGCCGCAGTTGACCTTGCTAACTATGGTAACGGTTCTTATAAGTATAAGAATTCCGGCACATTCAATATCAATGACCGTAAGAACTATGACGCTCAGCTTGCTAAGATTTACAATGTTGATACTGAACTTCAGGCAGCTGAAATCGGTCTTACCGAGTTTGAGAGCTGTGAGCTTACTGTAACTCCTGTTGCAGGTGCTAAAGTAACAATCGACGGCGTTGCTTACTCAGGTCCTGTAGCTGTAGAAAAGGGTCAGGTAGTTTCAATCAATGTAACAGCAGAGGAAGGTTATACTCTTAAACCTGAACTTACTGTTAACGGCGACAAACTTACATTTGACGATACAGCAACAGCATTCCCGTATGAGCTTACTGTTACAGGCAATACTACAATCGTTCCTTCGGTTGAGTCATTGGCTCCGTCAACTCATAATGTTACTGCTTCACTTGTTGTAGCAACATCTTCAAAGGGTGCTACTAACAATAAGGGCGTAAACGGAACATATAAAGTAACTGTTTATGACAGTGCAAACACTCCTGTTCTTGAAAAGCCATTTGACCTTACAACTGATGCAAACGAGATTAGTCTTGACCTTGCACCTGGCACATATACAGCAACAATTACTTCTGAATTCGCTATTACACGTACAGTAAGCATTGTTGTTGGTGACGCTGATATTGCAGGTCCTGCAATTGCAATGGTTGTATGCGATTATAATAAAGACAGTAATATTACCGGTACAGATGCAACTTCGGTTTATGCAGCCGCTTCTAAGGCTACCGATCTTCGTTATGACCTTAACGGTGACGGCTCGGTAACCGGTACAGATGCTACAACTGTTTATGCTATTGCATCATCAGCTGTTTCACTTCCTGCTGTTACTATTAAGTAATATTCGTTTCTATACTTCTTAGGGGCGAAAGTCCCTAAGAAGTTTTACTTGAAAATCATGATAACTTGTGTTATCATTTAATTAAGCAGAGCTATGGCTTTGCTTTGTCTTGATATATTCGGCTTTTGCCGTTTATATACTATGCCCGCTTTGGGCGGGGAGGCTATGGGCAGTTTCGTTTAGTAAATATTTAATGTTTCACGGTGTTTGGCTTTTGCCAAAGTTGCTTGGTTTCATATTTTTATGTTTTCTGACCGATTTTGTCTTTGCCCTTCACGGCGATTCTGCTTCTCCCCAAATTAAGCAATTTTTTTAACAAGGAGGTAACACCAATGAATACAATTGCGAAAAAACGAGTAGGTGTTATTTTCGGTACACTTGCGTTTTTGGCTTTTGTTGCGCTTGTTGTGTGCCTTCCTCGTACTTCGTATGCTGCTGCGCTCGGAACGGAGAGCCCGAACGTTTATTGCACATACACAGATTCTAACGGCAAACAATACGACGGTGATAAGTTACCTGCCGGTACATACGACGTCAGCTTTTATTTAGAGGGCGTTACCGAGTTATCGGTTGTGCAGGTTACATCAACCTATTCTTCGGATGTATCGGTGCAGAGTGAGCCTAAGGCTCTTCTTTCTGATGAGGTTGCCGGCGTATCTTCGATGGGAACCGTAACGAATGATTCTAATTTGGTATTCGGCTTTGTTTCAGATGCTGACACTTGTTCATCTGTAACAAAGGACGGCACGTTGCTTGCAACCTTCTCGGTTGCTTTTGCAAAGGATTGTGACGCCGCTGATGTTATTTCGGTTTCAACAGACCCAAATAAGACTTTCGTTTTGGCTAATTATAATGACGGATTTGACGATGAGTATGCTCTTGTTACCAAATCTGCCGATTATCCCGGTTCTCTATATTTAATGACCTGTGACGTTTCACCGTCAACCGGTCATAGCGTAAACGGCTCGCTTGTTATTATGACAGATGCGAAAGGCAATACTGCCAACAGTCCTGTTTACGGTGAATATACGGTTAACGTATATTCGGATTCAGCTCGTACTGAGCTTGTCGGTACAACCACATCATCTCTTAAAGATGGTGTAAACGCTTTTTCTATTGATTCGTTAAAGGACGGAACCTACTATCTTTCAATCTCGTCTGATTATGCAATAGCTCGTAATGACGTTACCGTTATCGTAAACGGTGCCGATATTACTAATGCGGTTATTCCTATGATGGCTTGTGATTTTAATAAGGATGGTATAATTACAGGTGCCGATGCAACAAGTGTATATCTTTTTGCTTCAAAGCAAACGGATTTAAACTATGACCTTAACGGTGACAGTTTAGTAACCGGTACAGATGCAACAACTGTTTATGCTTGTGCGTCAGGCTCCGGTTATTATAACGGATTAGAGATAAAGTGATTTTTTTCAAAATAAATAAAGGGGATTTCTAAGTGAAAAAGACATTTAGAAAAGCAATAGCTGTTCTTCTTGCAGTTCTTATGGTTGCATTCTCCGTTCCGTTTTCTGCTTTAGCAGGTACTCCTGATGCGCCGGATATGTTCGGTTCAACAGATTATACTGTTACTAAGAACAGAAAATGGTGGGTTGATGACGGCGTTGATACAAGCCTTTCAAAGCTTCAGTCAACTCCTGAATATTGGAGCTATAACAGTGGCGAAAAATGGAATACAGCAGGTTCGTGGAATTGGGATTTCGGCGGAACTGTAGATGATTTTGCTAATAATGGTTATGAAGACCACCGTAACGACTACAAGCCTGTAATTGCTGCAACAGTATCTTCACAGGGTACTAATGCAGGTATGAAAGAGGCTGTTGCTAATAGAGGTGTTGCAGCCTATGCAACACAATACTATAACACTTTCTATAGTGCTGATGCAAATCATACTTATGAAGCAGTTAAGGAAGCTAAAAATATCCTTAACCCTGCAACACTTAAAGCAGGCGACCGTATTGCTGTAACAGTTGAATTTGGCGGCTGGGATGTACTTCAGTCAGGCCAGTTTAAGGGTAAATTTAATACTGATTACCTTAAAGCAGCAGCTTATAGTTCAAAGCCATCACGTGGCGATACATGGAAAGCTGCTGATGGAATAAAGGGCGTAATCGGTAAGGGTAGCGCTCTTTATGTTAAAGCGCTTAACTTTGCAGGTGGTACTGTTGATGCAACAGCCGGTACATTCTACGGTGCAGTTACAGGTAATGCTGCTGTAGACGGCGCACAGACTACTTCAAACTATATTGGCGTTAATTCTGACGGTACAAAACCATTCGGTAAGTATGGTATTGCTTCTTTTGTATATAGTTTTGAGGTTCTTAAAGACTGCGATCTTTCCGAAGTTTTTACATTTGATACCGATATTGCAGGTACAGAATTTGAGCCTTATTACAGAGATTCACTTAACGGTACAGGCGAACCTTCATGTAATGCTGCAAATCCTGAATTGTTCCTTATTACACACGACGATACAAAAAGCACTTTTGCTAACTGGGCATTAATTTGGACAGATTATGCAAAGGAATCAACACCTGAAACTAAGACTTATACTATTACATTTAATGACATCAACGGCAAGACTGTTGATACGCAGACAGTTAAAGAAGGCGAAACTCCAACAGTTCCTTCAACAAATACTGCTGCAACTGTAAATTATAAGAGCGATAATAAGCACGAAGTAACAACTTACTCATGGCCGGAAGTATCAGCTGCTACTGCAGATACTACTTACAAAGAGGTTGCTACTACAGCTGAGGAAAATTGTGACATTACTTATGCAGAGACAAGCAAGCATACACTTGTTTCAGGTACTGTTCTTAAAGGAACATGTACTAAATGCGGTCATGAAGATACTCAGACTAAGGACGATAAGCTTGACGGTACAGCTTACTATGCTGCACTTGATGCTGCAAAGGCTGTTGATGGTTCTAAGTACACAGCTGAATCTTATGCTAAGGTAACAGCTGCTCTTGAAGCTAACGCTAAGGATACTGTTGAAGCTTATACAGATCAGGCACAGGTAACTGCTGCTGCAACTGCTCTTGAAGATGCAGTTAAGGGTCTTGTTCTTGTTAAGGTTTATACAATCACATTTACAAACGCTGCAGGCACTGTAGTTGATACTCAGAAGCTTGCTGCAGGCGCTACTCCTGTAGCTCCAAAGACAAATACTGCTGATACAGCTGCTACACCGGCAGGTAATAAACAGCACAGCCATACAACTTATAGCTGGCCGGCAGTTTCTGCTGTAACAGCAAACGCTAACTATGACGAAGTTGCTAAGGTTGTAACAGAAGATTGCACAAAGGGTACACCTGTTGTAACAGAGCCTACACTTGATAAGCCGGGTTCAGAAGTTACAAGCTGTACAATTTGCGGTCAGGTTCTCGAAACTAAGGTTCTTCCTCAGCTTAAGGGTTATGATATCACAGTTGCTAAGACTGCTTACGGTACAACAACTCTTAACAGCGAGGACGCAACAAACGGTAAGACTACTAAGGTTCTTGCTAACTCAACTGTAACTCTTACAGCTCAGGCTAATAAGGGTGCAGAGTTCGTAGGTTGGAAGGTTGCTAACAAGCTCGTTTCAACTAACGAAACATATTCATTCACAGCAGTTGCTGATACAGAGGTAACTCCTGTATTTACAGAAACAGCTGAATCAACATTCGTAGTTGTATTCATTGATATGTACGGTAACGTTGTATCAACTCAGGAAGTAGCAAGCGGTGCTGACATTAAGGTTCCTGCAACTGCTCCTATCTATCCTGGTTATACATTCAAGGGCTGGGCTCTTACAAACGATGATATTACCGCTCTTACAGAAGGTAAGACCATCAGAGCTATCTATGAGAAGGATGCTACTCAGACTTACACAGTTAAGGCTGCAGGCGCAACAATCACAGTTAACGGCACTGACTACACTGACAAGGCTGAAAATGTTGCATATGACGCTAAGGTAACAGTTACTAAGGCAGGCGCAACATCATGGGCAGTAAACGGCGCAACAGTTGGTTACGGTGAATCATACTCATTCTTCTGTGCTTCGGATATCGAACTCACAGCAGTTACAAAGGCTGATGACACTTCTAAGACTCAGGTTGCTATCGTTTCAACAACTCGTCCTTCAGCTACAGATTGCGACGTTCTCTTTGTTGCAACACGTACTGTTGCTGATAATGAGACAGTAGTTAGCCAGGGCTTCGTATACGGTAAGAATGTAACAGCTTCTGACCTTGCACTTGAAAACGTTGGCAATACCGCATCAGGTACAAATCCTGGTAAGGTTAGAGTTATTTATAACAACACCAACGCTTCACAGCTTGGTTTGAACTACGGTCTTACTGCAAAGACAGGCGTTGCCGGCGCAAGAGCATTCGTAGTTACTAAGGATGCAGATGGTAATGTTCATACTTACTATTCAGAAGCATCACTTTACGACTATAATGCTTAATTAAAACAATTTAGCAAAGCTTTCACCTCTGCCTTAAGGGGTGGAGGCGAGCTTTGATAAATTAAGGAGGACACACCTAATGAAAGAGCTTTATACAAAGCCGGTGTCAGAGGTTAATGAATTTTCTCAGACAGCTGATGTTATTACTACATCCGGTGGTACTGACTGGGGCTTCGGTGGACAGGACTAATCTGACACTTGATTAAAGCATTTGGAGACGGCAGAAATGCCGTCTCTTTTTGCGTTTTAAAAACCTTGAATAAAAAAATAAGCTAAATATTAATCATTCCCGAATATGACATTTTACCTTTATTTGTATATTGACAAATAATTAACAAACATATAAAATGAAATTGTAATTTATGACATAAGATGTATATTTTAGAGGGAGAATACTATGTCAAATAAGGAGTATGAATACAAATTCGATGCTGTCAAGCCGCCTGAGGATAGGGTGTACGATGACAGAGTGATGCATTATTATGAAAATCATTCAAACGAGCCTGCACGTCCGTTAATTTTGGCACTCGGCAAGCATATTACAGACAGAGTTTTGTATAAATTACCGTGGCTTCCAAAGGTAGGCAAAGAGCTTACCGTTAACGACCCTGAATATTGGGGTCTTGCTTCAATTGTAACAGACGAGATGGCAGAGGTTGCCCTTAAGATGAAGGTACACAAGGGTATGAAGCTTAAGGAAATTATGAAAGCTACGGGTAAAAGCGCCGCTTATCTTGAGCCGCTTCTTAAGGAAATGGCAAATGTAGGTCTTGTTGAATTTAATTGGGAAAATCCGGAGCATGAAAAGCAATATATGCTTCCTATGTTCGTTCCCGGAAGCGCAGAATTTTTTAATATGAAATGGGATAATATTTGTGAGCATCCGCAGGTTGCAAATTTCTTTGAGCGTATGACCCAACTTCCGCTTGAAGCAATTACTCCCATGGTGCCTCCGGGAGGCGCCGGTATAGGTATGCACGTTATCCCTGTTGAAAAGGCAATTTCAATGGAAAATCAGTCTGCTGATGTGGAACATATTTCTCATTGGCTTGATAAATATGACGGCAAATATGCGGCAGGCCCGTGTTCGTGCCGTTATAGCCGTGCAATGTGCGGCGAAGGCTGTGCCGATGACCCTGAGGATTGGTGTATCGGTGTCGGCGATATGGCGGATTACCTTGTTGAAACAAATAAGGGCCACTATATCACACGTGAAAAGGTTATGGAAATTCTTCAGCGTGCCGAGGATAACGGTTTTGTTCACCAAATTACTAATATCGACGGTGAAAATAAAATTTTTGCTATCTGTAATTGCCAGGTAAAGGTATGTAATGCGCTTCGTACCTCCCAACTTTTCAATACGCCTAATATGTCACGCTCGGCGTATGTGGCTAAGGTTGAGGCTAAGGATTGCGTAGCCTGCGGCGAGTGTGTTGAATTTTGCCCTGCCGGTGCCGTTAAGCTCGGTCAAAAGCTTTGCAAAAAAGACGGCTCTGCTGTTACATATCCTAAGCAAGAACTTCCCGACGCAGTTAAATGGGGCAAGGAAAAATGGTCGCCAGATTATAGAGATAAAAACAGAATTAATTGCTACGATACAGGTACGGCGCCTTGCAAGACTGCCTGCCCCGCTCATATCGCAGTTCAAGGCTATCTTAAAATGGCGGCTCAGGGAAGATATACCGATGCTTTGGCTCTTATTAAAAAGGATAACCCTTTCCCGGCAGTTTGCGGCAGAGTTTGTAATAAGAGATGCGAGGAGGCTTGCACAAGAGCAACTCTTGATGAAGCGGTTGCTATTGATGACGTTAAGCGCTTTATCGCTCAAAAGGACCTTGACAGTAAAACAAGATATATTCCAAAAAAAGTAATACCTTCAAATAGGGGCGAGTTTAAAAATAAAATTGCCATTATCGGCGGCGGACCGGCAGGCCTTTCGTGCGCATATTATCTTGCACTTACGGGATACAGACCTATAGTGTTTGAAAAGAATGAAAAACCCGGCGGTATGCTTACTTACGGTATCCCGTCATATAAGCTTGAAAAGGATGTTGTTGAGGCGGAGATTGACATTATTCGTGCGCTTGGTGTTGAGATTAAATGCGGCGTAGAGGTCGGTAAGGATATCACTCTTGACGAACTTCGCAAGGATGGATATGAGGCATTTTATATTGCTATCGGCTGTCAAGGCTCAAGAAAATCGGGGGTTGACGGCGAAGACGCCGACGGTGTTATGAGCGCTGTTGATATTCTCCACGAGATTGCCGAAAATCACGACCTTGACCTTAAAGGCAAAAAAACCGTTGTTATCGGCGGTGGTAATGTTGCCGTTGATGTTGCACGTTCAACTAAGCGTTGCGGCGCTGATGTTTTGGGTATGTTCTGCCTTGAAAGCAGAGAGGAAATGCCTGCGAGCGAAGAGGAAATTTTTGAAACCGAGGACGAGGGTATTCAAATAAACAACGGCTGGGGCGTTAAGAAAATTCTTGCAGAAAACGGCAAGGTGACAGGCGTTGTGCTTAAAAAATGCACAAGTGTTAAGGATGCTAACGGCAAATTTAACCCTAAGTATGACGAAAATGATACCAAAACAATTGAATGTGACCGTATTTATCTTTCAATCGGTCAGTCAATTGAATGGGGTAATCTTATCGACGGTGAGGCGGTAGAACTTGGCAGAGGTAACGCTCCTCAGGCGGACAGTCTTACTTATCAAACAGCGCAAAAGGATATTTTCGTCGGCGGTGACGTTTACACAGGCCCACGCTTTGCCATTGACGCTATTGCTGCCGGCAGAGAGGGTGCAGAGTCAATCCATAGGTTTGTTCATTTCAACGCAAGCCTTACAGTCGGCAGAAACAGACGTGATTTCATAATGCTTGATAAGGACGATATCCTTGTTGACAGTTACGATAATTCCTCACGTCAAATCCCGAATATTAATAAGAAAATTGACGCTAAATCTTCGTTTAAGGATGCTCATCTTCCCCTTACAGAGGAGCAGGTTAAAAAAGAAACTGCACGATGTCTTGGTTGCGGTGCATCCGTTGTTGACGAAAATAAGTGCATAGGCTGCGGAATTTGTACTACCAAGTGCGAATTTGATGCAATTCATCTTTTTAGAGATAATCCCGAATGTAGCACAATGGTTAATTCAGATGACAAGATGAAAGCAATTTTGCCTTATATGATTAAGCGTAATTTCAAGATTAAAAAAGCTCAAAAGGCTAAAAAGGATTAATTATGCACGAACTTGGTATAGTTTTTCATATCATTAACGAAATTGAAGATGTAGGCAAGGAAAATGAGCTTAAAACGGTATCGTCTGTTACGGTTGAAATAGGCGAGGTTTCGGGTGTGCTGCACGATTATCTTGAGGATTGTTGGAAATGGGCTTGCTCAAAGAGTGAGCTTATGAATGGGGCAGAACTTAAGGTGGAAGTTATCCCGGCAGTAACGTATTGCGAAAGCTGCAAGGGCGAATACAAAACCGTAGAGTATGGTAAAATTTGCCCTTACTGTCAAAGCGAAAAAACCTATCTTCTTTCGGGTAATGAAATTATGATAAAGGAAATTGAGGCACGGTAGCATATTAATGCGCTCTGTCTTGATGATATGATTTTTATTTAACTTTTTTAGAGGAGGGGAATGACAATGTTGTTCCAAATTTACGGCGATATGGCCGGCTGGCAACTTCTCGGCTGGGTAATGGTCTTTGTCGGCCTCGTCGTTATGAATGAAATTGCAAGGCGAACAAAAGCAGGCGGAATTTTTTGCTTCCTTGTTTTACCGGCAGCACTGACGGTATATTTCATCGCAATTTATATCGGTGCGGCTAAGGGAGCTGATTGGGCACTTCAAAATGATACCTATGTTCACATGAACAGCTGGTTCCATTATGCAAAGCTTTATGCGGCAACAGCAGGTTGTATCGGCTTTATGATGCTTAAGTATAAATGGGGCATCGGCAAAAAAGATTGGTTTAAGGTGTTCCCGTTTGCAATCGTCGCTATCAACATTCTTATCGCAGTCGGTTCTGACTTTGAGTCGGCAATTAAGGGCGGAATTTCAGGCGGCTGGTGGCTTTCGTCTGAAAATGTATGGCTCTATGGCGGCTGGTGGAACTGGGTGAACGGTATCGCCGGTATTATAAATATTTTCTGTATGACAGGTTGGTGGGGTATCTATTCCTCAAAGAATAAGCAAGATATGCTGTGGCCTGATATGACATGGTGCTACATTTTGGCTTATGACCTTTGGAACTTTGAATATACTTATAATAATCTCCCTACTCACTCTTGGTATTGCGGCCTTGCACTTCTTCTTGCTCCTACATTTGCAAATGCGTTTTGGAATAAGGGCGGTTGGATTCAAAACAGAGCTAACACGCTTGCACTTTGGTGTATGTTTGCTCAGGTATTTCCGCTTTTCCAAGACAAGAGCCGCTTCTCGGTTCTTACATCCGTTTATGCAGACGGATATATGGACCCTACAGTTCCGCCAACAAACGCAGACCCTACAATGCAAGGCGTAATTGCCATTATTGCTCTTGTGGCTAATGTTTGTGTATTCGCTTCTATTATTAAGCGTGCAGAGGAACAAAAGAAAAATCCTTATAAAAACGAAATATTTACTGACCAAAAAGATTATAAGCTTGCACTTGAAAGAGCAGCCGAAAAGGCTCGCAAAGCAGCTTAATCTTTATAAAAATTCAAAAAATAACGCCGTCGATTACTCGACGGCGTTTTAAATTATTGATGAAGTGTTTATTATGAATTTTAAAAAATTCATTCAAACACGAAATTTCTTTTGACGGGTCACAGGTTCGAGCCAAAATATCCGATTGACACAAGAAAACAATATGACGGGCTCTCATAAGAAACAAAGATACTATGAAACAGTCCACCGGACTGTTTCTCAGACTGTCGATAAAGTGGCTAAACCGTGCCGTGTTTAAATATCATAAATTGAAATCGTAGGGCAAGGGCTTGCTCTTGCCGTATTGATATGAAAAATAACATTTATAGAAAATCACCTTGAACGTAGTGTTCAAGGTGATTTTGGCACTTTTCGCCTTTTGCGAGTGGGCAGTACCAACGTAC
>ERZ841120.1283-NODE-1283-length-10895-cov-11.515314_pt1 | contig 10895 bp, 8 predicted proteins | sample MGYA00519572_ERZ841120 | MGnify/ENA primary metagenome ERZ841120 (study PRJEB31850, sample SAMEA3708890) | human gut metagenome | biome: human gut; feature: human-associated habitat; material: faeces | place: China | collected 2014 ... | reverse complement strand
TTGGCTGGCAACGTAAAGCTGCTTAGCCATTATCTCAAATTTTAACGAACTATTGCTATTAAGATAATCCCATAAATCCTTAGGGTAGATTTCCAAATTAGCATTTTCATTTTTCAATGTTTCGGCATTTGTATATGCCGCCTTGAAATTTGCATATAATGCCTCAACATCTTTTGGCGCAAAAACAATTCTTACACCAACTGTCTTACCTTCCCACTCTAAAGACGGAATCAAGTCTTTTACCAAATAGGCTTCTTTATTTTCAACCTCAATCCAAATATCCATCTGTGGAAGATAATCTATAATATCATTCATAGATGGATGGGAATCTTCATCGTTTATCCAACTTTCAGCTATCTCGTTGATAGATTTCCAATTAGACAAAGTAAAATCCCTTGTCGAAAAGTTCTTGCTTTCCTTCAAAAAGCGAACGATAGCTTGAATGCAAGATGTTTTACCGCTATTGTTAGCTCCTACCAGAATTGTTTGCTTTTCTCCAAAGTCAAGGGTACAATTCTTCAACTTACGAAAATTCTGTATATGTATTTTTGATATCCTCATTATATTTTATTTACAATAGTTTTAAGTATATCACCATTACAGCGTCCCCACTATTTTACAAGTAGTTACACGTATAAGTTTTTTGCAAAAAGTTATTCTTGTATCGTTTTACAGAAGATAAGCTGCACTCGGCAATTTGAAAGTCAACTTTCATTGCATTCGTTTGCATTATCTTTTAGGGTAAAGGATTGCTAAGCACACACCTTCACCTCATTTGTTTTTTTCAACATAGCAACATGGAAACATAGACTTATAGTCCTTATCCCCATCTTTCATGCGGGTAAGAAAGTCTGCCCTATTTGCTAAAACCATCAAGCACGTCTTGCTTGATTCTCTTAGCAACATCCAATTGTTCTTCGCGAACCATTATATGAATATACATATCGTTACCACAAGCATCAATGCAAATTGGTAAATCAACAACATTCATATCTAATAACCCTTGAAGCTTATAAAACAAACTAGTAAAAAGTCTGTTACGATAATACTGTACCGAAAAGCCTTCTGCCTTTTTGCGAGCATTCATCGGAACATCGGCTATATCATCGCATACATAATACAATATCGCATTGTCATGAGACCTGAAGAAGCTATAAATTTGATTAGAGATAAGTGATAAATCCCGAATCCCTGTCACATGTTTATAACTACCTACTCTGTTGAGATATATTCCCCATACCTCAACATCAGACTTTTCTAAGGCGGAAATCATTTCAGATGACAAAAATCTCGCTCCATCATTCAGAATTCGCACGATATATATATCACCCGTTTTGCTTGTAAACCTATATTCAAATGCATCCATTACATAGCTATTTCACAAACCTCGCAACCTCGTTTTGCCATATCTTGGAGCTGAGCTGCCTTATATGCCTTCATACGCTTCACCCACTCTGCTACCTTTGGGGAATCGCTTTTAATAACTAATGTTTCTTTAATTTCAATCATTGTATAACCTCCTATATTTAAAGACTACTGCAAAGATACTACTTTCTGACGTAAACACCAAGGAATTAAATAAAAAACTTCATTACGTAAGCATTTCCCCTCAGGGAAGAAGAGGAAAACCGCCCTCCGGTGCTCAGAGCCACTACACTATAAGGTTGGCGGACCAATCAAAGGTCTCGCCAGGTTTGCGGGATGGGACCGCCTGAATGTTCCTCATTGCAGGAATGGCTGAAGGAAATCGACTTCCATCTCTAGAAAATGGTCCTCATCTGAAAACAGATGGGGAGTTTTTTATAAAATATATTAAATGGTTTCAACTGCCGGATATAGCTCCGCTTCCCCTGAGAAGATGACTCTTCCCGAGTTATGAGGGTTGTGATATGTATCACAGCATTGAAAAACCAATAGACTCACTTCCACTAATCTTCAATACTATTATGTCTTTCTGCCTGCTGCATACGAAATGCAAACCGAGCTACTTGAAGCAAATTATATATCATATACCATTCTGCTTAGCTGAAAGCCATCTTTTAAGTTCTTAAATCGTCTCGTTCTTCTGAATCTCTACGTAAGAGATACGGATTCACGCTGCAAAATACGAATTTTATTGTAAATAAGCAAATTATGCTTGTTAATTTTTTAATGTTGTTCTGCAAAAATCAACATTTTTTGAGCTGATTTTGGACGAAATCTGATAAGTCTCTGATTGAACGGAAGTTCTCCGCTTTTCTGTATCTCTTACGTAGAGATTCTGAAAATTGGTTCAAACTGGTTCATTTTATCCTGACCCTGTTTTTTCTCCTCTTTATATAAAAGGTGTAACACCGACATCATCGTGAAGACGGATAAAGCGGATGCAAATCTGCCAAATAAAGACAAAAGAAAGGGTGTGCCATAAGACCATGACACCCTTTCTTTTGTTTCCATTGAATATTAAACCCTGTTTCCCTCTTTCGGAAAAACCACGGTAGGCTTGAAGGTCTTAGCCTCCTCAAAGTCCATCAGGGCATAGGCGATGATGATGACGGTATCACCTACCTGCACCTTGCGGGCTGCTGCACCGTTCAGGCAGATACAACCGCTGCCACGCTCACCCTTGATGATGTAGGTCTCCAGGCGCTCGCCATTATTGTTATCCACAATCTGCACCTTCTCTCCTGCTATCAGGTTAGCTGCGTCCATCAGATCCTCATCTATCGTGATGCTACCCATGTAATTCAGGTTAGCCTCAGTTACAGTCACACAATGGAGCTTACTCTTCAATACTTCAATCTGCATAATACTTTTTTTTATCCTTTATACTTGATATGGTCGATGAGACGGATAGGAGTCTTGCCGCAATATACGGTGATGCAACCTACCACGTAGGCGCTATCCTCCCATGATGCCACATCCTGCAGGCTGTCGCCATCCACAATCTGGAAATACTCTACCTCCAGACCATCCACGGCATTGATGTCGCTCACCACCTTGTCGTGAGTTTCCTGCACGGTATGATTCTTGGCAAACTCTACGCTCTCCTTCAAAGCCTTGTAGATATTCGGTGCGATGGCACGCTCATCAGCTGTCAGCAAAGTATTGCGGCTGCTCTTAGCCAAACCATCCTCATCACGGATGATAGGACACTCCACAATCTGCACATCACTGTTGATGTACTTCACGAGCTGCTTGATGACAGCAATCTGCTGCCAGTCTTTTTCTCCGAAATAAGCACGGGTAGGACAAACGATATAGAACAGGCGACTTACTACCTGGCATACACCATTGAAGTGGCCCGGACGCTTGGCACCCTCCATCACGGTACTTACCGGAGGGAACTCGAAGTGGCGGGTATCCGGTGTAGGATACATCTCCTCTACAGAAGGAGCAAACACATAGTCAGCGCCACAAGCCTCAAGGAGCTTGCAGTCAGCATCGAGTGTACGTGGATAACGCTCCAAGTCACCCTTGTCATTAAACTGAGTAGGATTCAAGAAAACGGAAACTACCGTAACACCGTTTTCCTCAACACTGCGCTTTACCAGAGAGGCATGACCCTCATGAAGCGCACCCATAGTTGGCACAAGGCCGATTTCCTTTCCCTCCTTGCGACGATCGAAAAGTTCGTTCTGGAGGTCAACAATCTTATTGATTACTTTCATCTTCTTATCTGTTTTCGGGTGCAAAATAACAACTTTTTTCTCAAATAAGAAAGAAAAAACCTAAAAATATGCGAATTATTGCCGAAATTATTGAATTTCAGAAGAAAAATACGCTTTTTTGGAGTTTTTTTTGTACCTTTGCACCTAATTCGTAAGAATAATAATTAAATTTATGGCAAAGAAAGTATTATTTATCAATCAGGAGATCGACCCATACGTAGCCGAGACCCACATGTCTATCATGGGACGCGAATTACCTCAGAAAATGCAGGAAGCAGGTTTTGAGATTCGCACCTTTATGCCTAAATGGGGCACCATCAATGAGCGTCGCGGCCAGCTGCACGAGGTGATTCGCCTGTCTGGTATGAACCTTATCATCGATGATACAGACCATCCGCTGATCATCAAGGTTGCATCTATACCAACAACACGTCAACAAATCTATTTCATTGATAACGACGATTACTTCACCCGCCGCCAGATGGCAGCCGACGAGCAGGGTGTGGAATATAAAGATAACGGGGAGCGCGCCATCTTCTTCGCACGCGGCGTACTGGAAACCGTGAAGAAGCTTCGCTGGCAGCCAGACGTCATCGTATGTCAAGGCTGGGTAAGCGCTGTGGTTCCTTTCTATATCAAGACGGCATACGCTGAGGAGCCTTCCTTCGCCAACTCAAAGGTGATCATCTCACTCTATACCAACGAGCTGAAGGGCGAACTCGGCACACACTTCAAGCGCTGCGTGGAGTTCCGTGATGCCAAGTCGGAACTGCTCTCTGACTACAAGGAGGACTTCGACTTCATCGAGTTGGGCAAGATGGCCATCGACTACAGCGACGGCGTGATTGAAGGCGAAAGCCTGGCAAACAGAACTCTCTTGGATTATGCCAATGAGAAGAGCAAGCCAACCCTCGCTTATCCTGGCGATGACTTTGCGGATGCCTACAAGACATTCATCAACGAAGTATGCCCTGATGAGGAGTAAGCTTCAGAAATTAGACACATTTCAAGGATAATGAAGATTTTAAGACTATTTACAGCGTTATTTATAGCAGCGATGACTATTGCTGCATGTGATGACACCACCGACAACATCGGATCGTCGATCACCAACGACGTTGATAACATCTCTATCAAAGACCAGGTGTTCAACGTCACCTCACGCTCCATCGTTTCCGGCCCGGTTCTGAGCCGAAACAATACGGGTATGATCGGTAATGTGAAGGATCCTGAGACCGGTACCTACGTAGCTGGCGACTATATGACCCAGTTTGGCGTACTGTCATCATTCAGTCTGGACACTTTGGAGTACATCCGCAATGCACACGATGGCAAGATCGAGGCAGACTCATGCTATCTCCTGGTATCATACAAGACAACATACGGTGATACCCTCGCACCGATGAAGGCTACTGCCTACGAAATGAGCAAGCCGATGAGCGAGGATCAGGAGTATTACTCAGACTATGATGCCTTCAAGGACAACTGGGTGAGCGAGAACAACTATCAGTCGAGCGCCACCTATAACCTGAATAGCACGACGATGGCTTTCAAGATCTATCTGAACAAGCCATATAAGGCAAAGGATGGCAAGACCTACAGGAACTACGGTTCTTACGTGATGAATACCTTCGTGGATCACCCTGAGTACTTCAAGACCAACTGGGATTTCCTCAACAAGGTTTGTCCAGGTTTCTATGTCAAGAACGCAGGTGGTATCGGAAACGTAGCCAATATCTGGAATACCGAATTGCAGTTCTACTACAAGATCCAGAAGACGGTGAAGAACTCTGCGGGCAACGACAGTATCGTAACAGGTCTCGCTTTCAACCGCTTTGACGGTACAGAAGAGGTGTTGCAGCTCAACAAGATTACCAACGACAGCAAGACTTTGGCTAATCTGGCAAAGGATGAGAGCTGCACCTACCTGAAGTCACCAGCCGGCATCTTCACAGAAGTAACGCTGCCAGTAGAGGATATCATGAAGGGCCATGAGAAGGATACGCTGAATACAGCCACCATCTCTTTCCCTAGAATGAATAATGTAGATAACAACAACGACTATCAGTTCAGCGTTCCTTCTACTATCCTGATGGTACAGAAAGACAGTCTGGATGCCTTCTTCGAGAAAAACAAGCTGACAGACAACCGCACTTCCTATACGGCTTCTTACAACAAGAACTCTACAGGCGTGAAGAATGCCTATACCTTCTATAACATCAGTAACCTGGTTACTGCGATGTACAGGAACAAGGACAAGAGTGAAAACTGGAACAAGGTGGTGCTGGTACCTGTGACATTGACCACAAGTACACAGAACAATGCTACCGTGATTACCAAGATTAATCACGACATGCAGCTCACCTCTACCCGACTGATCAAGGCGACGGATGATCCTGACAAGGATTACACCACCAAGGACGGCAAGCGGGTAGCTACAGGTCCTGTTCAGATCAAGGTGATATACAGTAAGTTCAAGGAATAAATTCATGGCAGATAATTTCCTTGAACGCCACCACGAAGATTACGAGCAGCGCAAGGCTGCCTGGCTGAGACGCAAGAAGCATCTTCCCAAAATCAAGAAGCCTGCCATTCTGCGTCCTGATGATGAAGCTTTATAAAAGATTCTATATGAAAAAAATCCCAGCTGGAAGTTCTTTTCCAGCTGGGATTTTTTTCATATAAATCAGATTATTTTTTCTATGAGAGAATGGTGAACTTGGCAAACTTCAGAAGCAACTGCTTGGTTCCTGCATTCTGGAACTCTACGGTAGCCTTCGTGTTCTCTCCGGTACCTTCTATCTTCAATACCGTTCCTATTCCAAAACGCTGATGCTCGATTCTACAGCCCTCGCTGAGAGAACCTGCAGCAGAGGAAGCATTAGAAACAGAAGAACCAGAAGATACAACGGATGAAGAACTAGCGGTATCACCCATGATTCTATGTACTGCATTCACAGCTCTTACAGATTTAAATCCTGGTTTTGGATCTGCAATAAACTGCGAAGCTACAGGCTTAGAGTTCTGATAATCACGTCTATAGCCTGACCGGTCTCTATCCCATGGCATTCTTCCACCATAGCCCCCACCGAATGAAGATTCAGGAGTCTCTTCGCCTCCCTCTATCAGACTGGCATCAATCTCATCGATGAAGCGGCTCGGATTATCAAATTCCATCTTGCCATACCGGAAACGGTTCTTGGCATTGGTCAGGATGCAATGCTTTTCGGCACGGGTAATCGCTACATAGAGCAGACGACGCTCCTCTTCCAGCTCCCTGACAGAGATTGCAGCAAGCGGACTCGGGAAGATATTCTCCTCCAAACCTACTACGAAAACAGTAGCAAACTCCAGACCCTTTGCCGCATGAATCGTCATGAGCGAAACTCTCGGTTCATCCTTCTCTCCCTCACTGTCCGCATCCGTCAGCAGCGCCACGTCCTGCAGATAATCAGTAAGATAAGCTTCATCCATTCGTCCCTCTTCCTGGCGTCCAGCCACGAAGGTCTGCATACCACTCAGAAACTCCTCCAGGTTTTCCTGGCGAGACAGGTCATCGGCATTCTTGCCCGACATGATATCCTCGCTGATTCTACTTTCCCTGATAATGGCATCACCCAGTTCATAGACATCCAGGGTATGCGAACGGTCGATGAACGAAGAGATGAGCAGGCGGAAATTCTCGAGTTTCGTCTGCGTACCCTTGTTGACATTCAGTCCGTAATGTTCCACATTACCTATCACCTCCCAGAAACTCACCTGATTCAGATGCGCACAATCGGCAATCTTCATCACGGTAGTAGCACCGATGCCACGAGCCGGATAATTGATGATACGCTTGAAAGCCTCCTCATCGTCAGGGTTGGCAACGAGGCGGAAATAGGCGATGATATCCTTGATTTCCTTACGCTGATAGAAACTCAATCCACCATAAATACGATATGGGATACCCTGCTTTCTGAATTCCTCCTCGAAGCTGCGGCTCTGGGCATTGGTACGATAGAGAATGGCAAATTGATCATATCCGCAATCATCCTGTCGCTTGATGCGCTGGATATTCTTCGCCACTATCAGCGCCTCCTCCTTGTCGCTGTAGGCAGGCTTATACTGGATCTTCTCTCCTTTATCATTTTTGCTGAACACCTCTTTCTGAATCTGATTGCGGTTATGATGAATCAGACTGTTGGCTGCCTCCACGATAGTTTGGGTAGAGCGATAGTTCTGTTCCAGTTTAAAGAGTTGGGTTCCAGGCAATTGTTTCTGATAATTCAATATATTGTCGATGTTGGCACCACGGAAGCTATAGATACTCTGCGAATCATCACCCACGGCACAAACACGCAGTTTTTCCTTACAGAGCTGCATCACAATAGACATCTGTACATGGTTGGTATCCTGATACTCATCCACCAGGATATAATCGAACCTGCCGGCATACTTCTGTCTGATTTCCTCGTGATCTCTGAAAAGCTGGAAAGTAAGCATCAGGAGATCATCAAAGTCCATCGCATTCGCCTGACGGCAACGCTGCACATATGCCACATAAATCTTTCCGATGGCAGGCATCTTGGCACGTTTGTTCTGCTCCAGGATGGCAGGGTCGCTATCGTAGGCTTCGGCAGTTACCAGGTTGTTCTTCGCCATCGAAATCCGGGCGTGAACAGCAGCAGGCTTATAGGTCTTGTCATCCAGTCCCATCTCTTTGATGATTGCCTTCAGCAGTGAGCGTGAGTCACTTTCATCATAGATGGTAAAGTTATTATTGAAACCGATATGCTCAGCTTCGGCACGGAGAATACGGGAGAATATGCTATGGAAGGTACCCATATAGAGATGCTGGGCGAGGTCATCGCCCACCAGTTTTCCGATACGTTCCTTCATCTCCCTAGCCGCCTTATTGGTAAAGGTAAGTGCCATAATGCTCCAAGGCTTCATGCCCTGGCTCAGGAGATAAGCAATCTTATAGGTAAGCACACGCGTTTTGCCCGAACCTGCACCGGCAATCACCAGCGAAGGTCCGTCAATATACTCTACCGCAGCACGCTGCGCATCATTCAAGTCGTTCAATAAATCCATTTATCAATATTTGCAGGAAAAACTATAAACTACTCAAGTTTCGCAAGTAAGCCCCACACGCCCTGAAAGGGCAGAAGCTCCTAGCCCAGGGCATCGCCCTGGGTGTTTATGGACGCAAACCTGTCGCCCTGTAAGGGCAAAAGCTTTCAAATACCTGGCAATATACAAAGCTTTTGCCCTTACAGGGCGTCTTGTAAACTGCTATTATACCCAGGGCGATGCCCTGGGCTAGGGGCTTTTGCCCTTTCAGGGCGTGCTGCTTCAGGTATTAGTGGGTTGCCTTCCACCATCCTGTCTTCTCTCTTCCCTTCAGGGCTACACTGTGCTGGCTCGGGTCGGAGATGGAAAGACCGCAATAGCTCTTCACCTGGAAGATGGTTCCTCTATACGGGTCCTTCAGCATGGTAAATGCCTCATCGGTATGCGCAGCAGCCTTGATGGTTTTCTGCATCTGGGCGGTAAACTGGTCTTTCAGGTAACCGCTTGGCTTGAGGCTATCTACATATACCGACATGTCATAAAACAGGTTAGGAGTGAAGCCGTCGAGAGGTTGGATTGTTTCTAGAGGAATGGAGGAATCGAGTGTATATTTGCTGTTGATTTCCTTCATGACGCTAGCCAGGTTATCCATCTCGCGACAGTCGATGGCTGCCATGTTGCAATAAGGTACGGCGCTGGATTTGTAGAAGTTGACAATGCCGTTTACGATGCCGGAATAGTTGGGCGTTGCGGAATTGAGCATGCTCCAGATGCTTCGGTATGGAAAGCCTATAGCCATCACCTCGCTGCTCGAACTGATGAGATAGTTGGTGACATCCTTCAGCTCGTATGCTGTCTCCACATTTCCCATATAGCAGGCATCGAAGAGAATGTATTGCATCTTCATTCCGCTCTGTCTGATTCCTTCTGCCAGGGTTGGGAGGTCCATGGCATAACTCTTGGAATTTACACTTCCGAAGAAGCGGGTGACTGGATGGTCTGGGTCACTACCAAACTGGATGCCGCTGAAAGCACTGGATGACTTGCCGGCTGTGGCTGTGCTTCCGAAGCCAGGACGGGCATAGTTCGGATAATTCACCCAATCTTCTGCATAGGTCCATCCGGAACCATGTACTCCGATGATGAGGGCATAGTTGAGTGCCTCGGCATTTTGCTTCACCTCATTGAGAAGGTTGGCGAATCCCTCTGCCGTGCAATAGCTGTTGTCCTCGTAGGTCTTCACGGGCACACGGTTCACCTTCCTGCTGGCGGCATCGTACTGCAAATCGTAGAGTGTACTCTTGTTGTATTTCTCGCTGAAAAATACCATCACACGTGAGTCACTGAGTCCTTTCTTGGCTACGATACCCTGGCAGATGCTGTCGATGTTGTTTGCAAGGTATTGCTTCAAACCCGAACTGGTGGTACTGCCTGTCCATGGATAATATACCAGGATGGTCTGCTTGTTGACGCTATCCACATCAAAAGCCTCGTCACTACAACTGGTGAAAGTCATGGCGAACGAAAACATACATATAAATAAGGTGAAAAGCTTCTTGATCATAATAAAAAAGTTGAATGTTGAATGCTGAATGTTGAGTTGCAGAATGGCTGACGAATTAGTCCGTCTGATTCCACATTCATCATTCTACACTCAACATTCAACATATATAAAAAGAATCTGTTACTTCTTCTTGAGCTCCTCGATGGTTGCCTTGAGGGCAGCAATCTTCTCTACAGAATCGCTCTCCTTCTTGCGCTCCAGGGCTACTACCTTCTCAGGAGCGTGAGCTACGAAGTTCTCATTGCTGAGCTTCTTGCGTACACCCATCAGGAAGCCCTCCAGGTGCTTGAGCTGGGCCTCTGCCTTCTCAATCTCGGCAGCTACGTCGATGAGGTCGCCCAATGGTACGGCAAACTCGTCGGTACCTACCATGAAGCTTGATGCATCGGCACTCTTCTCAGCGATGACCTCAATCTTATCAAGGTTCGCCATTTTCAGCGTTACGTCGTTGTAAGCCTCGAAATCGTTCTTGCCTACTACCTGGAGAGACAACTGTTCCTTCTGGGCAATGTTCTTCTGGTTGCGAACGGTACGAACGCCGGCGATAATCTGCTTCACTGCCTCAATGTCGGCTGCCAACTTCTGCTCCTCGGCTGTAGGTGCAGGAATATCCAGCTTCTCGCGCA
>ERZ841120.1279-NODE-1279-length-10912-cov-13.177765_pt1 | contig 10912 bp, 7 predicted proteins | sample MGYA00519572_ERZ841120 | MGnify/ENA primary metagenome ERZ841120 (study PRJEB31850, sample SAMEA3708890) | human gut metagenome | biome: human gut; feature: human-associated habitat; material: faeces | place: China | collected 2014 ... | reverse complement strand
TCATGGAATCAGGCATCCACTCCAATCGGATGTTACCATTCCAGCTGTTGCTGCGGGAGAAACTCTGGCTCAGGCTATTGCTGAAAGAGCTGCTGCTACCCATGAAGTTCTCGCTGGAACGGCTGCTCCATACATCGCCATCGCTGTGGTTCCAGCGGAGGGAAGTATTGAACTTGAACTTGTTCTTCAACTCATAGTTATAGTTGGCTCCTATCATCTTGCTGGCATTCAAACCGTTGGCACCGCCCCAGAATCCTCTGCCAGGGCCACCACCGAATCCTCGGTCGCTGGTATTATTGGCATTGGCAAAAAGCATGAATCGGTTGTTATCATTGAAGTAACCACCCATACCACGCATATTGTAGCGGCTCTTGTTACCTACACCCAGGTCGATATTGGAAATCACACCCTTGTTCATACCCTTCTTCACACCGAAGTCGAGCACGGTCTGCTCCTCGCCGTCATCAATTCCGGTTACCTTAGAGAGATCACTCTTCTCATCGTACGCCTTAATCTTGTCGATGATGCTGGTAGGCAGGTTTTTCAGGGCAGTCTTGGTATCGCCTGTCATAAACTCCTTGCCATCCACGAGAATCTTCTTCACTTCCTTACCATTAATCTTGATGGTACCATCGTCGCTTACCTCAGCACCCGGCAGGCGCTTCACCAGCTCCTCAACCACCGAACCTTCCGGTGTGCGGTAAGCAGCCGAATTATAGACGAAGGTATCCTCCTTCAGGTTCACCTTCTGAGCCATGGCGGTTACCACGGCACCCTTCAGCATGATGGCATCAGCACCGAGAACCACATTGCCCATTGCCAGATTCTTGTCTTCAGAAATCTCGATACGCTTTACGGTAGTCTTGTAACCTACACTCGACATTTTGAGTAAATACTTGCCATTGGCAGGAGCCTTGATATGAAAGAGGCCCTGCTCATTGCTGAGAGCACCCGACACATAGGTACTGTCGGTCTTGAGTAACTGAATCGTTACCTGTTCTACGGGATCCTTGGTGTCACGGTCGGTAATCGCACCGGTAATCAAGCGATCCTGAGCAAAGGATGCCATGGTTACGAACACCAGAAGCATCATCAGAATAAATCTTTTCATTAATTATAGACGTTATTATTATTTCTTACTTATATATTTGACTTACTTATATGATTAGACCCAATAAAAGCGCAATTGTAAAAAACAGCTACTCTTTTTGGGGCATTCTGCTTCTTTTGACGCATAAAATATATCAAGGTTTAAAGTTTTGTAGATAAAAAAGTGCTTTTTATTTTGTTTTGTCTCTGATTTAACGTACCTTTGCAAGCGAATTTACAATGAGTTGCCCACAAAAGGTGACTCAGAAAGTCAGTTTCTTTTAAAAGTATATATGTTATGAATCAGAGAGTAATCATATCAACCCATCTGGAGAACGAACTGGTAAGCGCTCTCTCAGAATGCGAGCACGACAAGCTGTTTGTGCTTACAGATACTACCACACTGGAAAAGTGCCTTCCAGTTTTGCAGAAATTCTACTGCATGAAGGAAGCTAAGGTGATAACGATTCCGGCTAGCGACAGTCATAAGGACATCGAAAGCCTGATGATGGTATGGAAGGGACTGCAGGAAGGTGGCGCTTCACGTCACTCTTGCATGATCAACCTCGGAGGCGGTATGGTAACCGACCTCGGCGGTTTTGCTGCCAGCACCTTCAAGCGCGGCATCAACTTCATCAATATCCCTACTACCCTGCTGGCGATGGTAGATGCATCTGTGGGTGGAAAGACCGGCATCAACTTCGGAGGTCTGAAAAACGAGGTGGGTGTTTTCAACGATTCTAAGTTCGTAATTCTCGACACCGAGTTCCTGAAGACCCCGGATGCCGAGAATATCTGTTCGGGCTATGCCGAAATGCTGAAGCACGGTTTGATTTCTACCGAGGCGATATGGGAAGAGCTGGTAAGCTTCGACCTTGCCACCCCTGACCTGAAGCAGTTGCAGCGTATGGTGGGCGACAGCGTGAAGGTAAAGGAGCGCATCGTGGAACAGGATCCTCATGAGAAGGGCATCCGCAAGGCTTTGAATCTGGGACATACCTTCGGTCATGCCTTCGAGAGCTGGGCGCTGAAGCGCAAGCCAATCCTTCATGGTTATGCCGTGGCATTCGGTCTCATCCCTGAGCTTTATCTCAGTGTGGCAAAGACAGGATTCCCAACAGAGAAGATGCGCCAGACCGTGACCTTCATCAAGGAGAACTACGGTACGCTGAATATCACCTGCGATGACTACGATGAGCTCATCGAACTGATGCAGCACGACAAGAAGAACCAGAATGGTATCATCAACTTCACCATGCTGGGAGCCATCGGAGACATCCGCATCAACCAGACCGCTTCTACAGAAGAAATCAAGGAAGCACTCGATTTCTTCAGAGAAGGATAGATCGCTTCGGCTTTCCGGTTTCGGTAAGCGGAAGATGCTCTACATGAAGGAATTCCCTTGGAATCCAATATTTATGATCAGATAAGAGGCGGCGGATAGTCGCCTCTACTTTTTTTATCTCTTTGTCCTCTGACAAGAGAACGGCGATTTCTCCAAACTTTTCATCTTTCTTCTTGGCTAGCATAAAAGGCTTTTCCAGATGAGGTTTCAGGAATTCTTCTACTTCTTCTATCTGTATCTTGATACCGCCACTGCAGATCACATTATCTTTCCTGCCCTTGATGCGGAAACGAGTTTTTTCCACCTTATTATATATATAGGATTCTATTTCCACAATATCATTCGTTACCAGGGTTTCGGCACAGACCAGAGGGGCATCGATGACGAGACAGCCTTCTTCGGTCTGACTGATTTTCACGCTATCAAAAGGCTGATACCATTCGCTAGCCTCAGCGCCATTGATTCTTCGCAAGGCGATATGAGATAAGGTTTCGGTCATGCCGTAGGTACTCCAGATAGCGATATTGCCAGGAAGAGCCTGGAGTTCCTTTTCCAAGGATGCATCGATGGCTCCACCTCCGATAATCAGATGACGGATATGAGTAAGTCGCTCCCGCTCCTCAGGAACCTGCAGGGTGTTATACACCTGCATCGGAACCATGGCGGCAAAAGTAATCTCCTCGTTGATATCCTTCAGCGGATGACCACTAGGAGAAACAGAAATAAGATGGAGATGGCGCTCGATACTGCGCACCACCACCATCTTACCTGCGATATAATCAAGCGACATACAGAGCAAAGCGCTATCACCAGGCTTCAATCCCAGAAAATCACAAGTGATGCGGGCGGAGTTGAGCATTCGCTTCTTCTCTACCATCATCGGCTTGGGCTTTCCCGTGGAGCCACTGGTATGCACCAGCACCCGGTCGCTATCGTTATTCCATTCAGAAAAGAAATCTTCTAAAGTCATAATTTAAATTATACCCTGCTTAGCGGATTACAAATCCGCAATAGTTACCCAATGATGCGGCGGATTGCAAATCCGCCGAAACAAATAGGGGTAAAATACTATATTATATTATTTTACAACAAAGAGTTTATCCCCCCGGATTTCCAATGGCATTGGGATATTATCAGTAAAGAGCTGACCGGTGCCTAAGCCCTGAGGCATCTCTACATTCGGACCATATACCTTGGCTGCATAATGTGCGATGGCATTCAGCCCGATGTTACTCTCCAATGCCGAGGTAATCCAACTGCCAATACCACGCTGGCTGGCCAACTGGATCCACTCGTTGCAACCATAGATACCACCATGGAGCGAAGGCTTCAGGATGATATACTGTGGACGAATGGTATCGAGCAGAGCCTCTTTCATGCTTCTCACATTCACACCAATCAACTCCTCATCCAGGGCGATAGGGAGCGGAGTTTCTCTACAGAGCTGAGCCATCTTTGGCCACTGATGCTGCTTGATAGGCTGCTCGATGGAATGGATATCATACTTAGCCAATGCCTCCAACTGGCTCATGGCATTCTCCGGCAGAAAACCACCATTGGCATCCACTCTCAGTTCTACCTGTTCCTGGGTATAGACATCACGAATGCGCTTGATGAGATCGAGTTCCTTGAAGAAATCAATGGCACCAATCTTCAGTTTCACACAATGGAAACCCGCCTGGAGCTTCTCCTCCAGTCGTGCCAGCATCTCCTCGTAAGTACCCATCCATACCAGTCCGTTGATAGTGATACCCTCTTCTCCTTTTCCGAAAGGAGAGTCGAAGAGATCTACCAGGTTCTCCATTCCTGCTGGAACAGAGACACTTAAGTTCTGCTTCTTTGCTGCATCGAAGAACGAGGCAAAGGCGGTTTCCAATCCGAAGGTGATGCTAGGATAGGCACGAATCATATCGTATGGGATGCGTCCCATCTGCTCCACCATCTGGCACACCTGCCGAAGGGTCATCTCATATTCCGGTTTGGCATCGCAACTGAGATCAGGGAGCGTAGCACACTCACCCACCCCCTCTACTCCCGGCAATTCATCCGATGTAAGGGTGAGATAATAACTGTGTCTCGTGGTATATACGCCACGAGACGTGCCTGCCGGCTGCTTGAAGTGGAGCGTGCGCTCCGAGATGTCTATCTTATACATGATTTATTCAAATTCTGAATATTGGGGAATTATCTGAAGCTAACTTACTTCTTCTGTTTCAATTCGTAGAGATCCTTGCGACGGTCACGAAGATTTCGAACGGCACCGTAGGTATGAAGCTCATTCAGGAGATTCAAGTCAACATCTGAAACGAGAATCATCTCGGTATTCGGTGTTGCCTCCGAACGCTTGCCATCGTTAGGGAAGGCGAAGTCGCAAGGAGTGAATACGGCACTCTGGGCATACTGGATATCCATGTTGTGAACACGTGGCAGGTTACCCACACTACCTGCAATGGCTACATAGCATTCGTTCTCAATGGCACGCGCCTGGGCACAGACTCTCACTCTAGAGTAGGCATTCTGCGTATCGGTCATGAATGGAACGAAGAGGATCTGCATACCATCCTCTGCCATCAGACGGGAAAGTTCAGGGAACTCCACATCATAGCAGATCACGATACCAATCTTACCACAATCAGTATCAAAGGTCTGGATATGGCTACCGCCGCTCAAGCCCCAGCACTTCTGCTCATCAGGAGTTACGTGAATCTTCTCGTACATATCCACGCTACCATCTCTACGGCAAAGGAAACCGACATTGTAGAGGGAATCATCCTTGAGATAAGGCATACTACCGGTGATGATATTGATGTTGTAGCTGATGGCAAGTTCACGGAATCGGTCACGAATCTCATCGGTATATTGAGCCATCATGCGGATGCTCTGTGCCTCACCCAAATCGTTGAATCTCGCCATCAATGGCGCATTGAAATACTCTGGGAAGAGGATAAAATCGCTCTTGTAATCGCTCACGGAATCCACGAAGAACTCTACCTGCTCAAAAAGGTCGTCTACCGAAGCGTATGGACGCATCTGCCACTGTACCAGACCGATTCGCACGGTTGGTTTTCTATCTACATAGGAATCCGTAGGTGGCTGATAGTAGATATTATCCCACTGCAAGAGGGTTGCGCAGTGTTCGCTCTCCTCATCACTAGGAAGATAGTTGCGGATGACACGGCGAACGTGGAAGTCGTTGGAAAGCTGGAAGGTAAGAACCGGGTCGTAAATCTCACGGTTTCTTACGTGCTCGATGTACTCCTTAGGGCGCATCTTGTCGGCATACTTATGATAGTTTGGAATACGACCACCAAACATGATCGCCTTCAGGTTGAGCTTCTCGCAGAGTTCCTTGCGATACTCATACATACGGCGAGCCAATCGCAGACCACGATAATCAGGGTGGATAAATACCTCAATACCATAAAGGATGTTTCCATTAGGATCGTGGGTATTGAAGGTCTCATTACCTGTCACCTGAGCATAGGTATGATCGCCTTTCACCATATTATAGTTGACGATGATAGAGAGGGCACAGCCCACAATCTTATCATCCACGATGATAACCACCTGTCCCTCAGGAAAGATAGTAATGAGTTTCTTAATCTGTTCTTTTGTCCAGAATACATCTGAGTCTGCGTAAATACGCCTAAATGACTTGGCAAGCTGATCATAATCCTCCATGCGGAGGTTGCGCATGCCTACCTTTTCGATTTTTCGAGTTGGTTCCATAACAACTGTATTTTTATTATTATCTAAATCCGGGTGCAAAGATACAGCAAATTATAGATACGACAAAGAGTTTTCGCAAATAATTGACATTTACGAAAACTCTTTTCATGTATTTTACAGCAAGAAAGCCTTTTGGCTTATAAATTAACACTAAAACTTGGCATCTTCCTGCGGTATTGCCTCATCATGATCATCGAGATAGAGCAATTTCGTTGGATGATATTTACCACTCGCCACCGAGTATTCATCCAGACGATAACGGGTCTGAATGCCACCGATGCCCAACATAGTATGAAAAGCCGAAAGACTACTCTGCACCTGTTTTGGTCGATTTTCTCCCAATGCCTTCAATATATCCGGATATTGTTTACTGAATCCATCAGAAGTCCAGATGATGAAAGGCACATGCAGTTCGTAATCCGAAGCCTTCGGTGCTGCATGAAGGAAGAGGCTGCGCTCATCATCGAAAATATTCTCTCCATGATCGCTGGTATAGAGCATCGCTGAGGTTGGCTGACAATATACTCCATCCGTCTTAGCCTGTACACCCTCCCATTTCTGCAAACGTTCAATGATACCATGCAGGATATAATCGGTATATCGGATGGTATTATCATAGGCATTCAGGAGGTCACGCCGATTCTCCGGCATTGCCTCACTCCTGCTATCAGGCTTGAAATAAGCGAAACTACGGGGATAACGCTCTTGATAATTGAAGTGAGAACCATAGGTATGAAGAACGACGAAGAGCTTGCGATAACGGTAATGGGCAGACGAGGAAGCATCAGCCTTGGGCAATATCTCATCCAGTTTCTGCAACAAATCCTCATCATAGTGACTGCCCTGGGCAGATTCTTCTTTCTTCAGAAAATAATGTTCATCAGCCTGTTCTCCCAGAAAATCGATAAACGAATGGTTGGGCAACTGGTTGCTGATAAACACGGTATGGAATCCGGCTTCCCTGAAGGCTGCCAGAATGCCTTTCTCATGAAAGAGCCGTGGGAAATCCTCTGCCGAAGCAGCCGACAGAAGCATCGGTACACTCTTGTGGGTGGTGTTGCTCTGCGTAGTTGCATCAGGGAAAGCCATGATACCCTGCGTTTTGGAAAGCAGAGGATTGGTATTTCGAGGATAACCATAGAGACTGAAGTTATGGGCACGTGCCGTCTCTCCCACTACCATCACATACACCTCAGGAGTTTCCACATCGTGCTCGCTCCGGGCATCAAACCGGAAGTTACGGCTTGCCTCCTTGTAATTCTCCGATGCCGCATTGCGCTCGAAAGCCAGATAGAGATTGTAGCAGACGTTGACAGGATAGAGCTGATTGCGCATCCGGTAATCATCCACCACCACATAGCATGCCAGCAGACAGAAGAGGCCGATAGCCCCCACCTCCATCAGCCATTTGCGAACGTGATGCTGAAAAGAGACAGATAACTGACGCTTCTTCCTGATATGGATGACAGCCAGAATGAGCAAGGGAAGATAAATCACAAAAACACCTACCACAGCAGGCACCAGATTGTCCAGCAGTTCCATCACCTCTCCTGGATTGGTAGTCACGAGATTCAGGAACATATCCACCGCTATCACTCCTGTACCGAAGAGATAGAGCAACACCAGCTGGAAGGCTGCGAAAAAGACAAAGAGAAATGCCCACCATACCATCTTGCCCGAACATCTGGCTACGGAAAAGAACCACATATACAGTGCCAGAGGCAACAGCACATTGGCTGCGCCCGCCCAGAAAGACAATCTTTCGGTAAAGCACAGGGCGATGTTGGGCAGCAGCAATGCCACCACCGCATACCAGTAAAGGAAGGTACCCGAAGACACCTTATTATATATTGTATTACATATAGAATGATTCATAGACTACACCTTATTATATATATAGAGCATATCGTGAAAAGAATTCATGAGCATATCGTGAAAGCATCGTGAATGCATCATGAAAAAGCCTCATCAAAATGCCTCGTTGATATTGAAGAGGAAGCCAGACTGTCCAGACTTTCCAAATCCATAATCCAATCGTACATTCACATTCTTCTTGAACTCCCAGCGATAGCCTACTCCCGCATTCGGCAGAATCTGTCTGCTTCGCAACGCAGAGAACTTAGGGAAAACTGTACCTGCTCCAGCCCAGACCACAATACCATTTCGCTTCCAGACATGCTGGCGCAACTCCACGGTAGCCTCCAGGGAATGCTTGTCGCGATAGCGGCCCTCGTAATAGCCACGCATCGAACTGGTACCTCCCAGTTCCGCCATCATACCCCATGAAGGATTGCCGAAATTGAGATTGGCTCCGAAATCCTCGGCAAGAATCGTTCCCTTGCCCAGTCGCTGATAGGCATCAAAACGGAAGTGAGTCGTACTGAAGGCATAATCATTACCCATAAATTTTGGTCGGAACATCTGCTTCAGATTCAGATAGATACCCCGGTGCGGATTGGTAAGATTATCTCGGTTGTCATAAACCAAAGATACACCCACTCCTACATTCCAGGTATGCTTATCCATCCCCTGCAGCAATTCCGGGCGCTCTATCTGCTTGCCTATCACATAGTCGTAAGCTGCCATCGGTCCCACATAGAAGTTATCGGCTACCCTGAACAGAAAACTGGCTTCTGCCTGAGCCTGCCAACGCTTCATATCACTCTTGTTGTCATCGTTATCGCCCATCTCGTAACCGATTCCCCAGAAATCGGAAGGGAAGGAATAGAAATAGAGATGATAATCAATGCGGTAACGACCGGCAGGAGCTATATGATTGCCCCGAACACCCAACATATAGAAGCCCACCGAACTGACATCACCGAAAAGCGATACATTGGAAGGCGGCAAGATGCTATCGTTAGGATCGGTGCGGTAAAGTCCTGCAGCCACCATTCCCAGACCAAACTTGGTATCAGAAGCATAGTGAGGACCTCCAATTACGCTGAAGTCGAACCGCTTATGCTGCTTGTTCTTGTTGGCATCATTGAAGTAGTCAAGGAATCGCGTCATCCACGATTTCTTGACCTGCTGGGCTGTATCCACCTTCTCTGAAGAGAGAGTATCTGAAGAAATTGGCTCCGAGGCATAGCTGCTCAATGCCATCATCGCAAAAAGTATGGTTAGAATATGCTTCATAAAGTCAATATTTAAATGATTAATACACCAATGCCACATTATCTATCCACAAGGTGTTGCCTGGTGTTCCGATATAGGCACCGCCATCCGAAGAAGAGAACTGGAGAATGAGATGAGTAGGCGTTTCATCGGCAGCAGCCCATCCCACTTCTCTTACGGGCACACTCTTACCCTTGCTGTTGCGGGCATAATCGGTAGAACGGAGTCCCATCGTTGCGGCATGGTAGCCAGCCATGTGACGGATATCACCATAGTGGATGGTATAGGTTGCATCTTCCACCCATCCATTCGTACTCTTGCCGTATCGTACCACCATCGTACCCACTCGCTTGGCTGTGATATTACCCTTGGCATCCTCGTGACGCTTCTGAAGATAGAGCACCACGATGGCATGGTCTCTTCCAGCCACAGTAGAGGCACCACTGAATCCATTCTGTTTGATACGGTTGGCAACATTAGGAAGGGAGGTCTTGTAATCGAAACGCAAAGCCTTAGGACGAGCCGTAAACGGAATACCCCAGTTGATAGCCTTTGGACCATCCTTGGTACTGGTGATCGGTTCACGAACATTTCCCAGGAAAAGGGAACCAGCTGCAAGTACCTTGATATTGATAAGTCCCAACACCTTTACCTTTTCTATATGAGTCTCCAATTTGGCGCAATAGCCACTGCCGTGCCTGTCGCGATAAACCGAATTATTGGTCTTGTAAATGCCGGAAACATGCGCAAGAACATTGGATGAGCCCCAAGGAGACCCACCCTTATTGGTATATGGAGTATTGCCATGGATAGTCATATTAGGTCCTACGGCATAAATGGTTTTCTGATTACCACCAATGATAGCCGACTCTTTGATATTTCTGATTACCCAGTGGTCCATGTTTCCATATTTCAGAGGTACCACTTTTTCCTGTCCCTGCATAGGAAGGCATGACAAAATAGCAAGCGCTAATGCAATGCCGAAAATTACTTGTTTTTTCATATCTATTACTTTTATCTTTCTAGATGCTGCAAAGATAGAAAAACTTTTCGTACTTTCGGGTTTTCAAAGTGCTAAAAAATGAAATATTAAGAAATAATAATATATTTAGGGGATTTTAATCGATGAAAAACAAAAAAAGCCCCGCAAGAGCAAAAGCTTGGGATAGTGAAAGCTTTTGCTCTTACAGGGTGTCTATTAACGGTTAGAATACATGTTGTCATAGTACTTCTGGTAATCGCCAGAGGTAACGTTGTCCATCCATTCCTGGTTACCGAGATACCATTTTACGGTTTCCTCGATACCCTCCTCAAACTGGAGTGATGGCTCCCAACCGAGTTCCTTCTGAAGCTTGCGAGAGTCGATGGCGTAACGCATATCGTGACCCTTTCTGTCGGTTACGTAAGTGATGAGGTCCATATCCTCGCCTTCCTTTCTGCCGAGCAAACGGTCAACGGTCTTGATTACCACCTTGATGATATCGATGTTCTTCCACTCGTTGAAACCGCCGATGTTGTAAGTCTCGGCAATCTTACCCTTGTGGAAAATCATATCGATGGCACGGGCATGATCTACTACATACAACCAGTCGCGCACGTTCTCACCCTTACCATATACTGGCAATGGCTTGC
>ERZ841120.1273-NODE-1273-length-10942-cov-8.455589_pt1 | contig 10942 bp, 14 predicted proteins | sample MGYA00519572_ERZ841120 | MGnify/ENA primary metagenome ERZ841120 (study PRJEB31850, sample SAMEA3708890) | human gut metagenome | biome: human gut; feature: human-associated habitat; material: faeces | place: China | collected 2014 ... | reverse complement strand
TCGACCTCATCCGTCAGCCCTTGCGGGCTGCCAGCTTCCCCTCCAGGGGAAGCCTTTCCTCAGAAGTACGCACCCGGTTCCTCAGAGAATGGCTCCCCTGTGTAGGGGGAGGCAGCGCTTCTCTGTTTCTGCGTATGAAATTCGGCGTATCGGGGCATTCCGCCGCCCCTACACGCAAAAACGATACCGCCTGCCGTCCGTCGGCTTTCCGTGCAGACGGGGCAAAAGGGATGTCCGCCAAATCCCCCGGTCAGCAGAAGCCCAGGCCCATGTCTGCCCTTTGAAATACGCTCAGGACGTCCTCTGGGGAGGTCGCCGCCTTCTCCGCTCCCGTCCGGTCCAGAAGAATTTTCCCCCGGTCCAGCATCAGGAGTCTGTCCCCGTAATCCAGCGCATAGCGCAGATTGTGCGTCACCATCAGGGCCGTCAGCTTCTTTTTCCGGACAATGCGGTCTGTCAGTTCCATGATGCCCGCCGCCGTTTTGGGGTCCAGTGCCGCCGTATGCTCATCCAGAATCAGGAATTTCAACGGTGTCATCGTAGCCATCAGCAGCGCCAGCGCCTGCCGTTGTCCGCCGGACAGACTGCCCATTTTGACGTTCAGCTTCTCCTCCAGCCCAAGCCCCAGCTCTGCCAGCATCTGCCGGTATGCGTCGATTCGCTTCCGCTCCACGCCTCGCTGCAGACCGTAGCGGCGGCCTTTATTGTCCGCCAGAGAAAGGTTCTCCAGCACCGTCAGGCTGGGACAGGTGCCCATGGACGGGTCCTGATAGACCCGTCCCATCATCGCATACCTGCGGTAATCCTGCATTTTTTCCACATTCCTTCCCTCGATCCGGACCTCTCCCCGGTCAATGGGGACCGAGCCGCAGAGAATGTTGAGCAGCGTCGTCTTTCCCGAACCGTTGCCTCCGACGATCGACAGGAATTGTCCCTCCGGCACCGTCAGGGAAAACCCCTCGAAAACCTTTGTTTCACCCGGTGTTCCGGGAGAAAATGTTTTATCTACCTGTACAAGCTCAAGCACGAATGATCGTCTCTCCCTTCCGTCCGGACAGGACCAGCACCAACAAAAACAGCATAGCCGTAACAAATTTCAGCATAAAGGGCTGGAAGCCCAGCTGCATGGCCGCCTGGATACAGGCCTTGTACAGGATGCTTCCCACCAATACCGCCGTTGTCGCCCGGACAAAGGACGCCTTCCGGAACAGAGAAATACCGATGATCACCGAAGCCAGCCCGAACACCACCTGCCCAGCCCCCATGGTAGACGTGAAGGACCGGTCCGCCTGGCAGACAATGCCGCCCGCCAGCGCCACCAGACCGTTGGACAGTGCCAGGCCAAGAATCTTGACCGCTCCCATGTTTTTTCCAAGAGCTGTCACCAGCGCAGCATTGTCGCCCACGGCCCGGAGCAGCAGACCCGATTTGGTCCGGAAATAGAGGTCCAGCAGCAATTTCACCGCCAGTGCAATCGCCAGCGCCACGATCAGCCGGCGTGTTCCCAGGCTCATTCCCCCCAGAACTTCCCCCGTCTGAAAAATGGTCTTTGCAGACCGCTCCAGGGCCACGTTGGAGGTCCCGTTGATCAGAAGATTGACGGAAAACAGCGCCGTCTGGGTAATGATTCCCGCCAGCAGATCCCGGACCCGGAACACCACATGGACCACTCCCGTAAACGCCCCGGCCAGCATCCCCGCCGCCATCGCCGCAGTCAGCGCCGCCCAGGGGTTCGCCCCCCGGAGCAGCAACCCCGCTGTCAGAGCGGCTCCCAGCGGAAACGTTCCGTCCACGCTCAAATCCGGGAAATTCAGAACGGAATAGGTAATGTATACCCCGAAGGCCACCAGACTGTACAGCGCTCCCTGCGTCAGCGTGCTGATTAAAAATCCAATCATGGCTTATTCCCCGCATTCCACGGCTGCTTCCGTCAGGTCCTCCGGCACTTCCATTCCCAGCGCCGTCAATGCTTTTGTGTTGATGTACAGGTCGTAGTCCGCAATGCTGGCATAAGGGATATCCCGGCAGGAAGCCTCCCCCCGCAGGACCCGGGCGGCCATTTCGCCGGTCTGGATTCCGAGCTTGACATAATCAAGCCCCGCTCCGGCGACGCATCCCAGCTTAACCTGTTCGATCTCGGAGCCATACACCGGAATGCCTGCCGCATCGGTTTTTTCCAGGATTGCCGGCAAAACGCCTACCACATTATTATCCGTCAGATTGCTCAGGCAGTCCACCCCATCGGAAAGCAGCTTATCCAACGCCTGGGTGACCTCCGACTGGGTCGTCACCGCCACCGCATCGATGGTGAAGCCGTAGTCCCCTGCCAGCTGCTGGTACTGTGCAATGGCGTAGAGCGAATTGGCCTCGCTGGTCGTATAAAGGATTCCCACGGTTCTGGCCTCCGGCTGGAGCTTCCGAATCAGCTTCAGCTGTCCCTCCACCGGCAAAACATCCGACGTCCCGGTCACATTTCCCTGATCGAGTTTTGCGCCCACCGGGTCGGTCACCGCCGTGAAGATCACGGGAATATCCTTTTCCTCCGCCGCATTGAAGCAGGCCTGCGCAGAGGGTGTCGCAATCCCCACCATCAGTGCGGCATTTTCATCGGAAAACTTCTGTGCGATCTGGTTGTTGACGGCATCGTCAAAGCTTGCATTCTGCACGTCCAGCGTATAATCCTTTCCCTCCTGCAGGCCGGCCTTGGCCAGGCCCTGCAGGAAACCTTCCCGGCAATTATCCAGGGAACCATGCTCCCCGTATTGGGCGATCCCGATCACCGGTACTTTGTTTTTCCCGGTAGCACAGGCACCCGTCAGCAGTGCCAGGCCAAGACATACCGCAGCAAGGATTCCCTTGCGGATTCCGTTTCTTTTTTCGATTTTCATAATTTTATACTCCTTTTTCATTGTTTGGTGGATTTTTCGAGGCAGCGTCCGCAGCGGACGCCATCGCCATCGTATTCCTCCTACGTACATCTTCCTCATTCCTTTCCTGAAAGAGTAAATAAAAAAAGTCCTGCCCCAAATCTCTTTGGGACAGGACTTCATAAGCCTGCGGTACCACCCAAGTTGGTGCAATGCACCCACTCTGTTCCGGGACAAACATCCCAGCCGCTGCTGATAACGGGTGCGGGCCCCGTCGGAGGCTACTGACACAATGCGTTCGCTCCGCCCTCGCAAGTCCATTCGCCGGAAAGTCTCCTACCGTGATCCCATCTCCCACGGCTCTCTGAAAGGCTGCTTTTCCGGTTACTCCTCTTGCTCATCGGTTTTCCTATGTTGCGCCCATTATAGCAGCGTCCCGTCAGTTTGTCAAGCGGTCTTTTTTCCTGCACACGGACCTTTTCCCGCTCCGGAAACGTGCTCCGCAGCGTCCCGAAACACCGGCCACGGACTTCCCCATGGGAAAGTAGACACCCGTCAGGGCGGACGGATGAGGGGCGGAAAGCGCTATCGATGTTCTGAGTCAATGGCTCCCCCTACACGCCGGGAGGCAGCGCCCCGCCGGGAGCATTCTCAGAATTTCTCCCTGATTTTCTCCCCGCCACGGCGCAGGACTTCTTCCACATTCTCCCCAAGGGCCTGTGTGAGCAGTGTTCTCTCCGTTCCGGCGGCATGGGGGACCGCCCAGGCCCCGGCATCGCTGCCCTCGGCCACCAGGCCCCCCATGGCGGCAAATTTCGACGCATTTTCCATGGCCGATTCCAGAATCTGTTCCACAGCGGTCTCGTCGAACCGCCCCTTCCCCCGGAGGTTCCCAATGGTGGACAGGGTCGGCACCCACACGGTGCCGTTTTCCGCCATGGCGTGGAGGGCCTCCCCATCCAGATAGGCCCCGTGCTCCACGCTGTCCACCCCGGCCTCCGCAGCGGAGCGGACCACCTCCGCCCCGTTGGCGTGGGCCATGGCGGCGTAGCCCTCCTCATGGGCAATGTGGACCAGCTCCCGGATCTCCCCGGCCGACAGCCCCGGCTGGGTCAGCACGCCGAACCGGTCGAAATCCATCAGCCCGGAGATCATGATTTTTACGAAGTCCCTTTCCTTATTTTTACATACCAATTCCCGGTATTCCCGGATGTTTTCAAAGCCAATGCCGATAAAGCCGCCGTAGTGGCCCTTGTGATACAGGGGCGCCAGGGGCGTCCGGTAGCGGATTCCGTATTCCCCGGCCAGACTTCGGGCCGCAGCCCCCACGCCCCAGCGGTCCCCGCCGTCCCGCAGATAGTCGTAGCCAGCGCGGGCATACTGTTCCAGAATTCCCCGAACCCATTGCCTATCCGGCCCGTTTTCGTGCCGCTGGATGGCCGCTTTCCAATTTTCCCCATCCAGGACCATGTGGATGTGGCAGTCCTCTTTTCCTCGTTCCATGCCGGTCCCCTCCCTTTTTCTCCATTATACCACGCCCCGCAAGGCCCAAAAAAGCCCCCGTGTTCCCACGGGGGCAGCATTGACCGGCATTATTTTATTCCTCGTCATCCTCGGCTTCCGTGACGGTCCAGTGGAAATAGGGCCGGAACTCATTGAAGCACGCTTCGCACACCCAATATTGCTTTTCCGGCTCAAAATAACACATTTTGTCGTCCAGAACGCGCCAGCAAAACTCGCATTGCAGGAAATCATCCCGGCAGATGGCTCGGTCGAATCTCCGGTGGACCAGGTGCTTGTCCATGAGATAGCCCTCCTGCCCCATAACACGCCAGTCGTCCCGATAATCCCGCATCAGCGGGGACTCCTCGCTTTTCTCTTTCCGCTGCATATTGTCACATCCTTATTTTTTATTATTCCTTCTGGCCAGCAGCGCCGCCGCATTCCCTGGCTCCTGATTTGCTTTGCACCGCTCAAAAAGTTCCTGATACTTGCCCTCCAATACCAAATCGGTCCGGGACAGCCAGACGGTCATCTCCTCCAGGTCCTCCGGCAGCGAAAAGGTCAAAACCGTATCTTCCTCCCGTTCCGGGTCCACGCCGAACAGTGTCTGTTCCTGCCCCATAAAAAACTCCGTCAGGACCTCCCGCATTCCGGGAAAGCCCAGCCGCAGAAACCGGACCTCCCCTTTCGGGAACCACCCGGTCCACCGTGGCAGCCGCTTCTGTCCCGCCAGAGAGACCCGGCACATTTTCAAGTCCCCCATGTACAGAGATTCCGTCGTTTCGGATGGGCAGGAGCGGAGAAATTCCTTGATTTTATGTTCGTCCGCCCCGGCCCGGTAGGCGAAGAAGGTCATTTGCCCGGTCTCGCCGTCATAGTCCCAGCCAGTGCGGACCGTCCCAAACCGGAGGCCCCACCGGGGGAGTTTCAGGCCCTTGTACCCCATTCCCCGATAACAGGCCCAGAGCAGTTCCAGCAGCTGGTCCTTTTGCAGACGAATGCACCGGACCTCATCCTTTTTCATCCTGCAGCCTCCCCCTTCACCGTCCTGCCGCATAGATGTAGGCTTCCTTCCCGTCCTGCACTACCAGCGAAAAATACACGTTCTGTCCGGCCCAGAGCTTCACATATTCCGCCGCCCGGCGGAAGCTGTTTTCTGAACTTGTTTTGGAAAATTCCGAATAAGATGGCGTCCATACCGGCTGATAACGCCAGTTCTCCACGGTTTCCCGCATTTTTTCGTCAAAAACGTCCCCACCCAGAATCACAAGCCCCCGGTCTCTGGCATCTTTCAGCGCCGCCCCGACGGTCTCCACGCTCCACAAAGGCTCCCCATTCGGCGTGACAGCGCCCGTGGTTTCCATAACATCCATCCGGATTCCCTCCGTTCTTCCCTGCTTGTATCGGACCTTTTCTTCCATTATATCGGCTCTTTTCCGCATTTTCAAGAAGAATTTTCCACATTTTGAAAGGCCATCCCAAAGCCCCTTGCAATTTCCATGCCTGCACAGTATGATAAGGAAAACATACCATTATATATAAGGAGGCTCCCCATGATTTTTCTCATCGAGTGCGTCATCGCCTGTCTTTTGTTCACGGCAGCGCTGGAGATTCTGGCCGCCCGGCGGCGGGAAGTGTTCGTCAACGACTATCCGCAGTTGCCACAGACAGGGGACACATGATATAATGGAAAAAATCAAGCGGAACCGAGGGAAACAAGCCTATGGAAGTCATCCGAATCGAAGAGGACAGGGAGAAGCAGCGCATTGCAGAGGGCATTCTGGCAGCGCTGCCGGAATGGTTCGGCATACCCGAAGCGAGAGCGGAATATGTGCAGGACTGCGCAGACAAAATATTTCTCTGCGCCATGGAGCAGGGGGAACCGACGGGCTTTTTGTATCTGAAAGAGACGGGAAAGGACACAATGGAGATCGCAGCCATGGGCGTGCGGAAGGAATTTCACCGCCGGGGTGTTGGAAAGGCGCTGTTCGAACGGGCAAAGGCCATCGCAAAGGAAAACGGCTATTCGTTTCTTCAGGTCAAGACCGTGCAAATGGGGAAATATGAAAGCTATGATGCCACCAACCGGTTTTATCAAGCGCTTGGGTTCAAGGAACTGGAAGTGTTTCCGACTCTGTGGGACCCCTGGAACCCCTGCCAGGTCTATGTGATGGCCATATAGGGGAAATCTTTTTCAAAGCGACAGTTTTTGGTGTCCGTGTTGTTCCGCCAACGGCGGGGATGGGGTAGAATAGAGCCATCCAATGAAGGAGGAATGAATCATGAATACCGACAAAATTTACGCAGAACAACTGGCCAACGAGTACGCCCCCAAGGACACCTCCAAGGTGGTGGCCCTTCGGAAGCTGGACGCCAAGGCCAAGCAGCCCGCCAGCATCTTCACCTACACCCTGGGCGTGCTTTCCGCCCTGGTTTTCGGCCTGGGGATGTGCCTGACCATGGGCCAGATCGGCAGCGGGACCGCCGCATCCTTTGTGGTGGGCATTTTCATCGGCATTCTGGGCATATTCGGCATGATCGTCAACTACCCCGTTTACCGGAAACTGCTGGCCAATGGCAAGAAAAAGTACGCCTTTGAAATTCTGGAACTGGCTAAAAAGATCAGCGGGCAGTAAGAAAAAGGAGACGGTGTACCATGGACCGGGCCGAGAGTAAATATTCCAACACCGCCCGGCGGATGGACCGGGCCTTCCTGGACCTGCTGGACCGGAAGGATTTTGCTTACATCACCGTCAAAGAACTTTGCCAGGCAGCGGGTGTCAACCGGTCCACGTTCTACCTGCATTACGAGACCATGGGGGACCTGCTTTCGGAAAGCGTGGAGGCCATTATGTCGGAATTCCTGGACTATATGCAGCGGGACACCGGGAAATTCATCCGGAAACTCCGGGACTGCCCCCGTGAGGAACTGTACCTCATCACGCCGGAATATCTGACCCCTTATCTTTCGTTTATCCGGGAACATCAGCGGCTCATGCAGACGGCCCTGGCCCATGCAGCCACGCTGGGACTGGAAAACAGCTATGCCGGCCTACTGCGCCATGTGATCGGGCCGATCCTGGACCGCTATGGGGTCCAGGAGGCGGACCGGGGGTATCTGATGGCCTTTTACATGAAGGGCCTGATGGCCGTCATCGAACAATGGCTGAAAAACGACTGCCGGGACAGCGTGGAGCGCATTGCGGGACTGATGCAGAAATTCGTGAAGGAGCCGTAAAAAAGCCCCGGACCTTCCGAAGGACCGGGGGAAATGAAATTTTTCGGAAAGCCCTTGCGAAAAGGGTACCGGGGTGGTATAATACAAATGGAAGGGATACCGACGAACGGTAGCCCCCTGTTTGGACAGAAATTACTCCGTCAAGCTGGCGAGCTTATGGGACGGGGTAATTTCTCTTATATACGAGAAATTATCATTTATTCCGAACAATGTCCAGAATAAGGCCGATGATGGCAACGATGAGCGTACAAAAAAGGTACAATTCTTCATGCGTGACCATGCGCCTCACCCCCTTTTTCACTTTCTCGGAGGAGAAAGCTGCACAGGAGGTACCGTCCGCCGTTTTTGGGCATCCCTTCCAGGCCTTTCGGCCAAGACTATTTTATCAGGTTTCGACCAAATGTGCAAGTTCAAAATCCGCCTTCGATGCCGTTTTTTCGGTGCCGGAGGCGATTTTTTGCAGCCAAGAATTGCAATTATGGCGGGCGGCGTGTATAATGGGGAGAAAAGCGGAGGGGTGCGGCCCCTCGAAGGGAGCGACCCATGAAGCATTCGAGAGCCCTGCGGGCCAGAAATTGGCTCCTTTTCTGGACGCTGTTCATCGGCCTGGGGGCCGTGGCCGGGGCGGCGGCGATGCTGCTGGACCCCAGCGGCATCGCCCTGGGCATGGACGCCATGCTGCCCTATTTTCAGGTGCTGCCCTTTGCAGAAACCGTCTTTCAGGACTTTACCTTCTCCGGCTGGGCGCTGCTCCTGGTCAACGGTCTCACCAATCTGACGGCGGCGGGACTGCTGCTGCGGAAAAAGCCCGCCGGGGTGATTCTGGGCGGGATTTTCGGCATCACGCTGATGCTGTGGATCTGCATCCAGTTCTATATGTTCCCACCGAATTTTATGTCAACTGCATACTTCCTCTTTGGCGCTGTCCAAGCGGCCACGGGCTATGCAGCCTGGGTGTTTGCCAAGCAGGAAGCCTTCCGTGTGGACCCAAAAGACTACAAAAACGTGGGCACCGACCCCCGGCGGCTGGTGGTGTACTTTTCCCGGATGGGCTATGTGCGGAAAATGGCCTATGAAGCCGCGGACCGCACCGGGGCGGAGATTTACGAAATTATGTCAACAGAGCGTACAGCCGGTACCCTGGGCTTCTGGTGGTGCGGCCGCTATGGGATGCACCGGTGGCCCATGCCCATTGTCCCGGTGGACCGGGACCTGATGAAATACGACCATGTGACCATCTGCTCCCCCGTATGGGTGTTCGCCCTGGCGGCACCGGTGCGCAGCTTCTGCGCCCAGGCGGCGGGGCAAATCCGGGAGGCAGACTATATTCTGGTCCACCACCAGAACGGCGTTTACCGGAACGCTGCCGAGGAAATGGACCGTTTGCTGGGCCTCCGGCGCACGGGCCTGCGCAGCGTCCGCTGCCGGGAAGGCCGCTTCAAGACCGTTTATGAGGGAAAATAAACCCATCGCCCACCGGAGTGCTTCTCCGGTGGGCGATTTTCAGAATAGGAACAGGCCCTTTCGGTCAAAGGCGCTCAGGGCGTAAGATTTTGCGTTTGGGGGCAGCGGCGATAAAAGCGGCAGAATGGCTTGGCGCAGGGTCTCCAGTGGCAGGCGGCGAGCAGATTCGACCTGCTCCGGGGTCAGCAGCAGGCCGGAGGTCCCCAGGGCCGCCGCTGCGGCGGCATGGCACAGGACTGCCCCGCAGGGATTCTCCGTCAGCCCCAGGTCCCGTCCGCAAAAAGCGTCCCAGAATGGCTCCAAACGGGATTCCGGAAACAGAGCAAAAATCTGATTTTCCGCCCAGAACATTTCCAACCGTCCGGCGGCCCGGTCTAACCCCAGGGCATCCTCCGGCAGCGGGGCCAAGTAGGGGTAGACGGTGATTTCCGGGACGTGATGGGCCAGGCAGTACAGGTCATAGCGCCGCAGATAATTCTCCAGGGCGGAAAATTCCTCCTCCCGGCCCTCGCTCTGCCAGTCCGGGGCCGTGGCCGCCGCCAGCGCCAACCGCTTCCGGGCCGCTTCCAGCTTTGCCAGCAGCACCGCCTGTCCGTCAGAAAGCCGTCGATCCAAGGAGCCATGGGCTTCCGGGGACAGGGCCAGAGTACATTGAATGGAGGCCAGCAGCTCCCGTGCCAGTTCCGTGGTCATGGAGCCGCCCTGCCCCAGTCCATGGGCCCGGCGATATCGGGCGGCCTGCCGTTCCAGAAGGTCCCCGATTCCCGCAAATTCGGCGGAAAATTGAGCCAATTCGGTCATAGCAGGTCCTCCTCATCGAGACTTTCCGGGTCCCGGACCCACCGGAGGAGCCGGTCCAAGGTCCAGCCGCAGAGCAGGTCCGTGCTGCCCCGGGCGGGGCCGTTGAAGGCGGCCTCCATCAGGTCCAGCAATTCCTCGTCGGAGAAAAGGTCCCGGGATTCGGTCTTGAAATCGTAGAAAGCGTCCTGCAATTCTCCTATCGTTGCTGCGAAATTCTCCCGGTCCACATAGGGGGAGCGGCTGAAGCGCCGGATGAGGCTTGGCAGGATGCCGCTGCTGAATTCCAGACGGCCCGTGCGGACCAGGGCCTCCTGCCGCAGGGCTGCCAATTCCCCAAGGTCCGCCTCCGTGAGGGTCAGCCCCTGGACGGCGCACTCCGCAAGAAGGGGCCGCAGCGCTGCAGCAGCACCAATCAAAAGTTCCGTGTTTTCCATTTTCCCCGCTCCTTTTTCGATTTTCTGCCCATAGCATACTCCTGATTTGAGAGAAGTACAAGTCTTGAAAAAAGCGGGGTTTTGTGGTATAATAGTACCCGAAAAGAGAAAGCAAACTGCCGCAGAAGTATCTTCTGCCGAACCTGCCGTATCTGTTCTTCATGTATCTCTTTGATAAGCTCTGCCAGGCGGTACGGCTGGCGCCGGGGCTTGACGCCTCGGAAAAGCTGCTGCATAAACGGCTTGGTGCAGCAGCACAGGAGCTATGACACAGAAACCAACGGTCAGATTGACGCCCTTGCCCTCCGCTTGTGTGACATTGCGGAAGCGATGAAGCCGGAGCGAAAGAAGAAAATCCCCTTTGAGCCGGTAGAAATCAGGGTGATTTGCCAATGCCTTATGGCGTGGCGAAACCGGGAGATACAGGCAAAAAGACACGGTGCCGTGGATGCCTTAAACGAATTGCTGATACGGTTTACCCGCTAAAGAGAAAAGTCGCTGTCAGCAGACGGCGACTTTTCCTTTTCGGGTAGTATTCAAGAAGTCATAAAGTTTCGTGAGTAATGGAAGAAGCCAACGCTTGCGGAAATGTCACAATTTACGGAGGTAAAGTTTCAAATACCACTTGCCTTTTT
>ERZ841120.1269-NODE-1269-length-10994-cov-107.827589_pt1 | contig 10994 bp, 8 predicted proteins | sample MGYA00519572_ERZ841120 | MGnify/ENA primary metagenome ERZ841120 (study PRJEB31850, sample SAMEA3708890) | human gut metagenome | biome: human gut; feature: human-associated habitat; material: faeces | place: China | collected 2014 ... | reverse complement strand
TCAGCAGCCGCGGCACCCGTACCGACGATGCTTCCGGCCTTCCTACCTATAATGCCACGGTAGATGAATGCCAGATCAACGACCTGACCCTCTATGCTTTCCCTACAGGAAATGAAGGCAAGCTCCTGGTAGAGACGCTCCCTGCCCCACTGGCTACGATGATGGCAGAGCAGCATGTAGCTAACTATCAGCTCAATATCGAGCCGGGCACTTACCATATCTATGTGGTTGCCAACATGAACAAGGTGTTGAGTGGTCAGCCTATCGAAACTGAAGATGATCTCAAAAATATAGTACTGGGATATGGCGTTGGAGCAGAACCGGGAATGCCTGTTTCTACAAACATCCCGATGATTTACGAACCTGAGAAGGATGCCGCAGGCAATCTCGCTGAAACCGAGATTAAAGCTGCGGGTGATAAATATACCGAGGTGGCAGCTAACCTGAAATTTACATGTGTAAAGGTTAAGCTGAATCTTATCTTCGATTCAAGTAACCCAGAAGTTGCAACCAATTTCGGAGGCAAGCCCTTTAGCATTGACAGTATTTCAGCCGATAAACTCTCTCCTTTTACCCATCTTTACTGGGGCGGTAAATTTGAGACTCCAACTTGGAAAGATAATGCTGATAAAGAAGCATACAAGAAGGGTATTCCAAGTACTCCGTATGAGGCATCATCTAGAGCTGCCGTATACTATACCGATTGGACAGACAACAGAGCTCAGCCGGCAACAAATAATAAAGACGATATTAAAGGAACAGGAACAGCAACAGAGAATCCGGTAAATGCTGCGGACAAATGGCTTTTCCAGCAGACCTATTATCTCCCAGAGCGATATATCTCATCAGCTGCCGACCGCAGTTATCTTACCATCAATGGTAATGTAGGAGGTTCTGTAGACAACAATTATCGTATCAATCTGGGTCATAAGAAGGATGAAACCAGCACCACAGAAGTACCCGTATTCCCTCGCGGTACCTTCTATGAGATTACCGGTGCTATCAAGACCCTTGGTAATATGGAGCTGGATTGCAAGGTAAGTGTGAAGCCATGGGAAATGGAGAATATTTCTGCCGACTTCAACCATACCACTTTGTTGGTAAGCAAGACAAAGGCTAGTGTTACGTCAACGACAAACGATTTCATTAACTATGAGTCGAATGCAACCATTACACCAGAAAATATTGGTTGTGAGACAAAGATTGATGGTAAAGATCTGATTATACCAGAACTGAATATGCTTACAAAGCAGATTAAGCTCAGAATAAATAAGGATATTAACTATACTGCCTATAGTGGTGCATATACAGGTACTGCTAAAGTATGGATCAAGGCTGGTAACATTACGAAATATATTGATGTAAAGTATGATGTAAAACCATATTTTGATGTAACTCCACAAGAGATAACTATCTATAGTGGAAGCGATAAAATGACCAACATTATAAGCTTCAATACCAACCTTGGAGGCTTAGAGTTTACAGATGGTGGAACTACTTATAGTCACTCTGCCTCAGAGGCAATATCCAGCATAAGCTATAAAAATAGAAGTGGAGAAACGATTACTTCATCTATAACGGCTAATTCGGTGACTGGTACTGATCAGGGAACCTTTAGTATTAAAGCTGACCAAGCAGTAGAAACATCCATTACGCATACCATTTATGTTCAGCCAAGAGGCTATACTACAGGTAAATATGGTGCAGAATATGACTTTAAAAAGCCTATTAAGATTACGGTTAAACCAGCAGTAGGTAATTACTATATCTACTTAAGAGTTATCAATGATCGCACACCATATTGTGATGATAGTGATAAAAGTGGAAATAGGGTTGAAAAGAACTACGATAAAACATTGGATGAAGGTGATACAAACAACTGGAACGATGGATGGTTCGATTTAGTATGGTCTGGTGAACATGACAAGCCTCAAGAATTAAACCATTTACTCTATGCATATACCCAAATTGGTGAAACGGATGGTAAGAGTGATAAAGTTTGGAAATTTACACAGAACTGGCCAGGTGATAAAATGAATGCGGATTATGCCAACCCTGGCTGGTATTACTCAACTTTTGATGTGAATAAACTTTCTATAAGTCATGACGCTGGTGTTGACGGAAATAGAAAAATCAAACCAGGTGAAACATTACTCATGTTTAATAATGCTTTTAACCCAGGTATTGGTTATGCTGCACATCGTTGTCCACACTATAATGAGCCGGGTATTCCTCTCTTTGATTACGAAGACCATGAAGGTTGGATTGTCATTGATCCTACAACTGATGCATTGTGGCAAGCTTATGATGAGAAGCCAGAAATTGAGAATATTAAGATTACTATATATACTCAATTTGAAATCTATGGCTGGTTCATAGAGTATGGCATAGCAGCTAATGGTCAGTTCATCATGTTCGATAAAGAGGGTAATACTTATACTAAAAGTACTGTAGGTTCATGGCATAAAACAGTTATTACGCTTAAAGCGATAAAAGGTGAACACGAGAAATCTATAAAATTATACACCACTTCAGAGAAAAAGACAGACCAAAGTATCATTCTCTTTAATGGTAGGAGTTTCAAAGACGATACTGGCTATTACGAAGGTGGAAAATGGTATCAAGGTAAGCCTAAAGGCGTAACTGAATAAATAATATTGGAAAAAAATGAAGAAGATAAAGCATTTAATGATATGGATGGGATTGCTCCTTTGCCTTGTTTCTTGCAAGGATGCAATGGAGACTATCGGACTCGGCGGGGATGAAATCCCTGCCGAGGGGGTAACCTTGAACATTGAGTTGCCCAACTTCTCCGAAAAGAAAATTAATACTAGAGCGGGCGCTGATGAAAGCATCAGTAACGTTACTGCTGTGTTTTATGGCGAAAGCAATACTTACAAAGGTATGGCGAATGTCAACATTGATGGAAGCAAGAATGCAGACGGAACGTATCAGGCAAAAATCAGTAATATCCCATCCGGAACTAAAATGGTTCATCTGGTAACAAACGTAAGTAATCTCGAAAAGACAGAAGCAAGTGATTTACAAAACATCACAACTGCTACATCGAGAGCAATAGATACAAACAGCCCAGTATGTTGGGGTAGCGTATCTTTAACGGAGCTCTTGGATGGTTCGGCAAATGTCAGTCTGTTGAGACAATATGCCAAGGTTACCTTGAAAGTAGATGATGCGGTAAATGAGGTAAAAACTGTTTTTCCTGAAAAAGATGCTGGTCTTATCATTAATAATACCGCTGCCAAGAGTGCTATTGCCCCTGCTGGTTATAAAGATCCTACTGATGCCTTAGCAGCAACAACAGAATTTAGCAGCACTGAAGTTGGCGATGGAACTAGCCGTGAAGTAGCGGTAACTGAAACTTCTGCAGGTGTAGCTAACGTTATCATCAAGGCTAAATATAAAAATGTAGAAGGTTTCTATAAAGTGGGGCTTTACAAGGATGCAACAACCAAGAAGGACCAGTATGCCCTCTTGAGAAACCATAACTATACCATCACCGTAACTAAGGTGAATGATTATGGTTTCAAAACTAAGGCTGAAGCTATCAAGTCTGATCCTGAAAACAGAATAGAGGCAGAAGTTGTAGATGACAATCCTACCATCACCAAAATGATAGCCTGCAAGGATTATGAACTGGGGGTAAGCGATAAAGTTTACGTAGACGCAGAAGCTACCAGTGCTAAAGTAACTGTAGTTACGACTTTGAAAGAAGCAACCAGCAGCGATGGTAGTTTTTATACGGTTACCCCTGAACACAGTTGGATACATTCAAATCCTACCGCTGTAGAAACGAATACAAATGATGGAACCAACTATTCTACTCAGGGTAAAAAGTATGTTCTGACCTTTACTTTAGATCAGAACGATGCTCAGGAAGAAAGCAGAACTGGTACAATAACGGTTAAATCCGGTGACTTAATGCTCACCGCTCAGATTATACAGAAAGGTTATGATTTCAAAAGAGATAATGATCGTCCGGTTGCATTATGGGATGGATCGAATGAATTAACAAACGATTACTTCACATGGTTAGATCAAGTGCAAGGTATAACGCCAGAAGAGATGTATGACGGCGACGGCGACGTCGTTAGGAATGAAGGTTTGCATTTTAGCCCAGTTAACAATACGTACAGTTATCTCATCAAGAAGTTGGACGGTGACAGCTTTGAGAATAGCGATACTAGATTTACGGTTAAAGATAATGGTAGCGGATACTGGAAAGTGACTCTAAATAGTAACGATAATACTCTTTGGAAATCATCTTTCAACATCAAGAATACAGCTAGGGTAAAGATTACTTATGATGTATATCATACAGGTATCTTCCATCAGATTTCGAACACAGATAATCAAATGGCAGAAGATGGAGAAACAAGTAAGTTGGTCAAAGGTTGGTTCTATTATGAAGTGGTCAAGGTGAAAGGTAATAGTGGCAAGATTTATCTCATGCTCGACCGCAACCTGGGTGCATCGAATAATGGTCCTTACATTAGAGAGACAAAAGCGTTGGATGGAAACAAAAAAGCAATCGGTGGTTACTTCTACATTGCTACAAGTAAGTCAGATAATCTTTCCTCAACTCTTTCACCTAGCGGATATGAAATCCCAAAGATGGAGGTCTTCGAGGATTTGATCAATGGATCTGATCCCGCCATTCAGGTAGTATCCAAGACAACACCATCTGGCGAAACATACAGCCGTGCAGAAATTAAGACAGTAGACTCGCAACTAAGTAGAATTTACTTACCTTACGGCGGATATTTGGAAAATGAGGTTTTACGAAATCCTATTCATGTAGATTTGTGGACTCAAACACCATTATCAGGAACACAAGGTTTTGCCACTACAAGTCCGGACTACGGATTTTGGTACAAGTATTTTGATATTTACAACAAGAGTCTGAACTTCTCAAACGTACGTTTCGTGAGTGGTAGTAATGGAAATGACACCGGCCGCTACAAGGCGATGCCATTACGATTGATCAGTACGACAGTATTATCGAATCCTACACTTTAATATAAACAAGAGAAATCCACAGCAGGCACTCAAGCCAGCTGTGGATTTCTTGATTCTTAGCTTCACTCAAATCTACACTAGTGTCCCGTTTAGTCTGGACGATTATTATATAAGTTATTAATATCCAATATTTTATGTTCTAGAAGTTGTGTATTCGATTTGATTTTGTACCTTTGCACTCATATGGCATCCTAGCCTATTTAACCCGATGATTTCTAAACGGGATAGCAGTGATCTGGTTTAAAAAACAATATGATTTTGCCCCAGTTCTTTATGACCTGATGCAGTCAGAAAAGTTTAGACAGCATCTTCATCATGATTAAAGTTCTCATAGAACTTCATTCGCTTCTTTTCTAATTCCGCAATTTCTTGATACATGAACTTACATGTAAAATCATAAATCGGCATTGCAGCACTATGCTCGTCTGCTTTCTTAAATTTCAACTTTTGGCTATAATAGTTCACAAGATGCTCATCAGGGTCACAATCAGCAGCAAATAAGAAAAGATATTCACAACCAACAATCTTTCTCAACTCAAAAATCAAAGGAACGATAAAATGCCAAAAGACGATTGCTCCCAGACTTTGGTCAAGATTATATTTATCCCAAACTTCACGACAATCATCATTGGCACAGAAATGCACAATCTCCACACCAGCAAAGGTTTTGCCCACATTCTTGATGTTTTTGTCGAAAATAGAATTGATTTCCTGAGAATCAGTTGTAGTATGAAGGATACGAGCCACTTCATCTTTCTTCAATCCTTTTTTTGCCCTAACAGATTCCAAAATGGCTTTCAATCCATCCCTATCTTCTTCTGGCACGTTTCCCCCATTCAGCTTTTCAGACAAAGTAGAACAAAGTTCCTTGAGCCTAGTCAATTTTTCTCCTTCTATGAATTCATCAAACAACAATCCACACTTCAAAGAAAAGAAGAACAACACATTAGCATCGCTATCTTTCACCACATAATAGGCAACAACACCAGACTCATCTTCTTGATAGGCCTCATTCAGCAAAGCATCCGCAACATTGTTGTTTCGAGTGCTATAGAAAGAATCGATCAATCGCAAATTCTCTTCATTAGAAGCCAGCCGTTCACAACGAAGAGAATGTATCAAAGCCATTTGTTCCTCAGTTATTCTCATGGTTTATGCAGTATAAAGATTTAATTGACGCAAAACTGCTCGTCTTTCACGAACCCTGTTGGCATCAACCATAATGTCTTCTGTTTTCATCTCTACCTCACATGAATCCTGTTCATCATAGCCTTCTCTTGCGTGTTTCCAAGAAAACTCTCCATGCGTTAAAGTACTCAAACTCCAAGACTTCTGTGGAGCATAAGTTTTAAACACCATATCAAACACTGGCTCATATTGTACAACCTGCTCTTTATCCATCAATTCTGGGAGAGAATCATTTTTATAATGCTGGCGAATCTGAACCATGACAGGACCATATTTCCAAGCCTCAAATTGTGCATCAAACATAGGCTCGCCCTTTTGAATCAAGCACTCACGCTGCGTGAAATAAAGTAGCTTATGCAACTTCATTTCATCAATACGAACGCCAAAATCATCCATATAGCGCTTGTATATATAAGAGGCAACTTGTAATATTCCCATCATAGTCATTATTCATTTTATAGTTTATTGCCGCAAAGTTACGCTTTTTTATTGAAACCGCCAAAGAAAATCAAAAGAAATCTGCGAAAATCCGTGTAATCCGTGCCTTATCTATATCCTAAGAAGCTTATGACACACCCTCACAAAACGGGTGAATGAGAGCAAGAATACTAATGAATGAGAGTAAGAAGAGGGGTAAAACGGAGATTTCAATAGGGTTAAAGAACATTTTATCCTATAATCAACCAAGACTTTTCCCGAGATTAACCCATTATTAATACAGCAAGAAGGAAGAAAGGAGATAAGAGGAAGCCTGAAAAGAAATAAAAGGAGGAGAGAAAAGAAATAAGAGAAGGGAGAAAAGAAATAAAAGGTATAAGGAAATGAGATAAGGGGCATAAATGAAGAAAAGATGTTTTTAATTTGGTGGTTTCACCATTTATTCGTATCTTTGCCAACAAAGAGAATATCACTTAAAAGAAAGGCGAGCAATTATGGCAAGAAAACTATATCCGATAGGATTACAAACTTTCGAACGAATCAGAGTGGAAGATAGGTTCTACATCGACAAGACGGAATATGTATATCGTATGGCACATACGGATGGTACTTATTTCTTCCTAAGTCGTCCACGCCGTTTCGGAAAGTCGCTGTTGCTGACTACCATGAAGAGCTATTTTGAAGGAAAGAAGGAGCTTTTCAAAGGACTCGCCATCGAAAAGCTGGAAAAGGATTGGATAAGCTATCCGGTGCTGCATTTCGATATGAGCATGGGCAAACACATGGAGATAGCCCAGCTGGAAAGATATTTCGACCAGCAACTTGCAGAACAAGAGCAGAAATGGGGCATTACGAATCCGGCTGTTGATGCCAACGTCCGCCTCATCTCACTTATCCAGACTGCCTATAGGGAAACTGGCAAGCAAGTGGTAATACTGATTGACGAATATGATGCCCCTTTGCTTGATGTGGTGCACGAGGATGAAAAACTGGAAGAACTTCGCAACGCCATGCGCAATTTCTACAGTCCGCTAAAAGGATGCGAGAAATTGCTCCGCTTCGTATTCCTCACAGGCATCACCAAATTCTCTCAGCTCAGCATCTTCAGCGAATTGAACAACATCACCAATATCAGTATGGACGAGCCGTATGCCGGCATTTGCGGAATTACGGAAGATGAACTGGTGAACGGAATGCGGGATGACATAAAGGCACTTGCTGAAAAATTAAACTTATCGTATGAGCAGACGTTAGCTAAGTTAAAGGATAATTATGACGGCTATCATTTTACATGGCCTTCTCCAGACGTTTATAATCCGTTCAGCTTATTAACCTGCTTTGCCAAGCAGAAGATTGATTCCTACTGGTTTGGATCAGGCACTCCTACTTATCTGATCAATATGATGCGCAATTTCAACTTTCTGCCAGCGAACCTGGGCGAGAGCATGGAAGCCGGAAAGGATGACTTTGATGCTGCCACGGAAGCCATGACCACCATTATGCCGCTGCTCTATCAGAGTGGCTACATCACCATCAAGGATTATGATGAAGAAACGGAGCTCTATACCCTAGCCATTCCTAACAAGGAAATAAGAGTTGGATTGTACAGAAGTTTGTTGCCTCATTATCTGACCTCAAAGACTGCGATGTGCAATACCACCATCGCCAAGATGTCGGTGCTTATTAAACAGCGCAAGATAGACGAAGCATTACAGTTACTGAAATCGTTTTGGGAGACTGTGCCTTATTGCAACAACACCCATTACGAAGGTCATTACCAGCAAACGATGTATATCATCTTTGCCTTGCTCACGAATTTCAGGATTATAGTGGAGCAACATACGTCAAAGGGGAGAATTGATATAACCATGGAGACGGACGATACTATCTATGTAATGGAGCTGAAGTTTGGAAAGACTGCCCAGGAGGCTCTTGAGCAGATAGAAAGCAAGCATTATGCCGATGCCTTTGCCATGAGCGGCAAGGAAATTATCAAGGTAGGTATGAGCTTCAATATCAAAGAAGACAACACCATCGTGTTCGATTGGAAATCATCAGAAATTTAGATGACAAAAAAAGCGTGCAGCGACTATGATGTGGCTTGCACGCTTTTTCCTTTTATATTCTTTTAACAAAGCCAACGCTCAGGATTTTTATCTAGCACCTTACATGTAATGGTGATATACCAAAACCAGTACATATACCTATATCCACTTATCCAAATAACATTTAAAATCCTCTATACCTATAACCTCCACTTTAGGAAAAGGAATATTTTCCAGGACCTTAAAGTGCTTGTCTTCTGTAACAATACACTTTGCATTTGCAGCAATGGCACAATCTACAAACTTATTGTCATCTTTATCTGCCTCAATTAAAGCAAAAGTATAATGAGGATCTTTGCGAATTACATTGGGTCTAGTCAATATAGCATAAACGATGGCCTCAGAAACTTGAGGGGATATATTACGAGATAAAACCTCTGAATACTCCTCTATTATTTCATTGGACACACAAAGGTTATAATCGCCACTAAGAAAAGCATTCCACACCTTACGATACGGACTTCTAGGGGCGATTGACATAATCAAACTATTTGTATCCAATACAATATTCATAACCTAAAGATTATAATATTGGTTTATTGTACGGAGTACGTTCATGGAGATGTCGGAAACTCTCGATACGTTCTTCATTCAGGGTTCCTTCATTCCACATCCTATCTAATTCAGCATCAGCCATCTGAACAAAATAATCGGAGATTACCTTATTCAAATCTCGCAAAGCCTCAGGAGTCTTGATAAATGACAGCATATCGAGGATTTGCAATTGAGCTTGATTCATTGTTGCTACCTGTGCCATAATAATTCATTTTATTAATATCTAACCGCAAAGTTACGCTTTTTCTTCGAAACCACCAAGAAAATCACAAGAAATCTGCAAGTTATCAGCCAATAACCACGAAATCAATCGTAAACTATAAACTATTAACTGTAAACTATAAACTGCTATTCCCAGGCGGTCCCATCCCGCACAAGATGGCGCAGACCAGAAGCAAGTTGTAATAAGGCGGTCCCATCCCGCACAATATCTGGCGAGGGCTTTGATGCCCCGCCAACCTTAGAGCGTAGCGGTTCTGAGCACCGAGCAGGGCGGTTTCCTTCTTCTTCCCTGAGGGGAGAAGACCGAGATGAGAGGTGGAGCCTTCTTTAATGGTAAAGAAGGACGGGATGATTTTAGAAAAACAGCACTGAGGGCGGTTACATCCCTAATCCCTATGTAGGGATTTAGGGCTTGGTTATAGGGTAAGGACCCCCTCTTCGCAAGAGGGGGACAGGGGAGTCGAAAAGAAACAATATAAAACGAATAAAGAAGATAGAAAAACTCCTTTGAAAATTTGGTAGTTTCACGGAAAACCCTTATATTTGCAGGCGATATTGAAATAAAAAATAAAAAATTATGGGAAAAATCATAGATAAGACGGTAACAAAGATAGTTACAGAAGAGGGTATCTCTCTCTTTCGCCGTGTAACTAAGGTTTTGATGCCAAATGGCAAGTATCGTTATCCTGTAGATTATTTCGATGCAACTCCCGGAGTTGTTAAGGTTTCGAAAGAAGAAATGGATAAGGTTGCAATACCTGTTTACAAAAAGTTAATCTAATGGAACGGTTGATGTCTGATGGTTATCCTTTTATCTTTCAAATGATAGATAAAAGTGAGAGTGATGAGTATCTGATTCAGACCTTGCAATATCGGTTTAAGTCAGAGAAATCTCATCATGCCTATATCGTAAGAGTTGAATGTTATAAGAAACACGCTTATTGTGTGAAGTTCTTCGATAAGGCAAACATCAACAGTAAAAATAAGTTTAGTCTTCGCTCCAATACTTTCGAGGTTAGAACGATACTCTATACAATGTTTCATATAATGTTAGATATATTGAAACGAGACGAAAAAGCTTCTTTCTTTTTTATTGGAGCAGAAGACGAAAAAGATCAGGATGGAATGGTATCCCGTCGTTTCCGTCTTTATCGTCGTTTCGTGCTTTCAACGGTTTCTGATGAAAAGTTCGAGCATTTTAGAAGAAATGATTTATCACTTTATATTCTTGTAAATAAGGAATATGTATCAGATACATCCTCTTATGCTGATGAACTAGCAAATATTGTGCAACAATATTTATAAGATAACCTCCTCATTCGAGCGACGACAAGTGCAGAGCGATACTGCAATGAGGAACAATTCAGACGGTCCCATCCCGCATAATATGGCGTAGACCTTTGATGGTCCGCCAACCTTAGAGCGTAGCGGTTCCGAGCACCGAGTAGG
>ERZ841120.1265-NODE-1265-length-11097-cov-4.764354_pt1 | contig 11097 bp, 10 predicted proteins | sample MGYA00519572_ERZ841120 | MGnify/ENA primary metagenome ERZ841120 (study PRJEB31850, sample SAMEA3708890) | human gut metagenome | biome: human gut; feature: human-associated habitat; material: faeces | place: China | collected 2014 ... | reverse complement strand
CCGAGGACCCGGACGGCTGCTGCACGCTGGCCATCCATGCCGAGGATCCCGAGGCCCTGGCCGGGCTGGATGCCGGCAAGCTGAACCGTGTCAGCCTGGCCCGCCGCACCTTCCTCAAGCCCTGGCAGGAGTACACGATGAACGACCGCGTGCAGTGGTGCGTGGCCGCCGTGCCCGCCCCGAGCTGGGCCGCGAAAGTCTTCCCTGAGCTGCCGGTGGAGGAAGCCGTCGAGAAGCTGTGGCAGGTCATTTTTGACGTCTGCCGCGTTTCCACCGGCGACCCCGTCACTGCCTGGCAGGAGCATGTTGCCAAGACCAAAGCCCGCCGCGACCAGCTGAATGCCTGGAACCTGGACCATGTGCACATCGTCAGCTCCAACGGCACCGACCTGACCGTCGGCCTGGCCGACGACGCCACCTGGGAGGGTGCTTCCAGCAAGACAGACGGCGGTATTGAGTTCATCGCCAATGTGCCCACCGAGGAAGTGTTCTGCGCACCCCACCGCGAGCGGGTCAACGGCACGGTCTACGGCACCAAGCCTTACGTGTACAACGGCCAGCTGATCGAGGGCTGGCACGTCACCTTTAAGGACGGCAAGGTCGTTGAGCATGGTGCCGAGAAGAACGCCAGCCTGCTGGCCGAGCTGCTCTCCACCGATGAGAACTCCAACCGCATCGGAGAGGTGGCCTTCGTGCCCGCCTCCAGCCCCATCAACCGCAGCGGCGTGCTGTTCTTCAACACGCTGTTTGACGAGAACGCCGCCTGCCACATTGCCTTTGGCGCAGGCTACCCCACCAACATCAAGGGCGGAAGCGCCATGACCCGTGCCCAGCTGATGGAAAAGGGCCTGAACGACTCCGCCATCCACGAGGACGTGATGATCGGTGCCCCCGACACCCACATCACCGGTACCACCAAAGACGGCCAGGAAGTCACCATCTTTGTAAACGGTGAATGGGCATTTTAAGATGATCGGACCTGTCAAAACGCAAACTGCGCAAAATATGTGCGGCCTAATGGGCGCAGGATGGGCTTTTTTGCCGTGTGGGGGTTGCATTTTGTGCTCGGGTGTGGTATATTCTTATTGTTCGATGATGATTTTATTGGAAAGTGGGCCGCAAGGTCCGCTTTCTTTTTATGATGGGAGCAAATTTCATGGCAAAACAGCAAAACAGCGGCGGCGCCGTCAAAACGGTCGAAGCCCTGGCACGTCCCGTTGTCGAAGGCATGGGCCTGCGCCTGTGGGATGTCCGCTTTGAGAAGGAAGGCCCAGACTGGTTCCTGCGTATCCTGATCGACCGCGACGAGCCGCTGGACACCGACACCTGCGAGGCCGTTTCCCGCGCGATCGATCCGCTGCTGGACGAGGCAGACCCCATTGAGCAGAGCTACTACCTCGAAGTCGGCAGCCCGGGATTGGGCCGCCGTCTGACCCGCCCGGAGCATTACGAGGCACTCAAGGGTCAGAAGTGCGCTGCCCACCTCATCCGCCCGGACGAGGCCGGCCGCCGCGACATCGAGGGCATCCTGCAAGGGCTGGATGCCGACGGCAACGCCACTTTGGTGAACGGGGAAGAGACCTACACCTTCCCCGTAAAGATGGCGGGCTATGTCAAGCTGTGTGACGACGAAAATCTGTTCGATTGACGATCGACTGAAACCTATCGACTGCAACATATAATTGGGAGGAAACCAAAAAATGGCTACTGCAAACAACGAATTTTTTGAGGCTCTCGCTGCGCTGGAAAAGGAGCGCGGCCTGCCTGAGGACTATCTGGTCGAAAAGATCAAGGCCGCAATCGTCATCGCTGTGAAGAAAGACTACGAGGTCGAGGACGACAACGTTGTCGTCGACATCGACCCCGAGATCGGCGCTTTCCGCGCCAGCCTGCTGCGCGACATCGTGGAGGAGGTCGAGAACCCCCACACCCAGGTCAGCCTGGAGGACGCCCAAAAGGTCCGCAAGAGCTACAAGGTCGGCCAGCGCATGGTCACCCCGCTGAAGACCAAGGAATTTGGCCGCATCGCCGCCCAGACCGCCAAGCACGTCATCCGTCAGGGCCTGCGCGAGGGCGAGCGCAACCTGCAGTGCAGCGAGATGCAGTCCCGCGCCCATGAGCTGATTACCGCCACCGTTGTTTCCGTCGACCACGAGCGCGGCAACATCGTGCTGGATCTGGGCAAGGGCGGCTCTGCCGTGCTGCCCCGCAACGAGCAGGTCCCCGGCGAGAGCTTCAACGAAGGCGACACCGTGCAGGTCTATGTCGTGGACGTGCTGGCTACCGACCGCGGCCCCCGCGTGACCATCAGCCGCACCCATCCCGGCCTGGTCAAGCGCATGTTTGAGCTGGAAGTTCCCGAGATCTACGACGGCACCGTCGAGATCAAGGCCATCGCCCGCGAGGCTGGTGCCCGCACCAAGCTGGCCGTCTGGAGCAAGAATCCCGACGTTGACCCCGTCGGCGCCTGCATTGGTGCCCGCGGCGCCCGCGTGGAGAAGATCGTCCAGGAGCTGAACGGCGAGAAGATCGATGTCATCCGCTGGAGCGAGGACATCACCGAGTTCATCTCTGCCGCCCTGTCCCCGGCCAAGGTCGTCAAGGTCGAGCTGCTGCCCGGCGAGACCAAGAGCTGCCGCGTCACCGTGCCCGACCACCAGCTGAGCCTGGCCATCGGCAACAAAGGCCAGAACGTCCGCCTGTGTGCCCACCTGACCGGCTACAACATTGACATCCGCCCCGAATCCGGCTACTACGGCGAGGACGAGGAGTAAAAGCCAGCCGCCCAGCGGTTACCATATTTTAGAAAAGAGGTCGGCTACTTGCAGCAGCAAAAGCAAAAGAAAATCCCGGTACGCCGGTGCGTTGGATGCAATGCCCAGCGCCCCAAGCGTGAACTGGTCCGCGTAGTGCGTAGTCCCGAAGGGGAGATCAGCATTGATCTGCGCGGCAAAGCGCCGGGCCGCGGCGCCTACTTGTGCCCCTCGGCTGCCTGCCTTGCCAAAGCGCGCAAGGCCAAACGGCTGGAACGCACCTTTGAGGTTCCCATCCCGGACGGCATCTATGACCGCCTGACCGAGGAGATCCAGTGTGCGGAACAAAGCGCAAAGGAGGCGGCAGACCATGGCGAATGAACAGCACCCGCTGATGGGTGCCCTGGGGCTGTGCCGCAAGGCCGGCAAGCTGCTGCACGGGTATGACCGCGTACAGGAAAACGCCCTGCGCGGCAAGGTTGCACTGGTGCTGCTGACGGCTGACGCCAGCGAACGCACCGTTAAGCATATGAAGGAAGCCTGCGAGGGTATCGTTGCCTGTGAGCAGATCCCTCTGACCAGCGCCCAGCTGGCTATGCTTACCCCGAAACCCGCCGCCGTGTTCGGCATTACCGACGAACACCTTGCGCAGCTGTGCGCAAAACATCTTACCTGATAAGGAGGACCACAATCTATGGATTTTAAATACAAGATCGCTGATGTTGCCAAGGAGTTCGGCGTACCCACCAAGAAAGTGATCGAGACCGTAGCCCCCATTACCGGCGAGAGCTACAAGACCGGCAGCACCTTTGGTGAAAAGGAACTGAACCTGCTGCTGGAGACCCTGACCCGCGAGAATGCCGAGGGCAGCCTGGATGCCTACCTGGCCAGCGGCGCCAAGGAAGAGCCCTCCCCGGCCCCGAAGGCCCCCGTTGAGAACAAGAAGAAGCCCGCTGCCGAGGCCAAGAAGCCTGAGCAGAAGCCCGCCCCGAAGGCCGAGGAAAAGAAGCCAGAAGCCAAGAATGCGGAAGAGAAAAAGCCGGAGAGCAAGAAGGACCGCAAGGCCGAGAACAAGCCTGCCGAGAAGCGCAGCGAAAAGCGCGTTACCCTGCAGGAACTGGCCGCCGACACCGGCATCAAGGAGCCTGTCAAGGCTGTGGAGCAGGTGCAGGTCAACCGTGCCCAGGTGTCTGTTGACACCCGCACCGTCGACGTGAACGTGGATAAGTTCAACGCCCGCTACGACGACCTGGCCGACAGCCGTAACATGCCCAACAAGCGCAAGAACCAGCCCACCGGCAAGAAAGAAAAGTTCAACAACCGCAACAACCGCCGCGGCCAGCAGTTTGGCCGCCGCCGTGAGACCGAGGCTGAGCGACTGCAGCGCATCCAGCTGGAGAAGGCCCGCAACGCGCAGCTGAAGATCTCCATCCCCGATGAGATCACCGTCGGCGAGCTGGCTGCCCGCCTGAAGCAGACCGCTGCCAAGGTCGTTGCCAAGTTCATGCAGATGGGCGAGATGCACGCCATCTCCGATGTCGTCGATTTCGACACCGCCGCCCTGATCGCTGAGGAGTTCCACGCCAAGGTCGAGCACGAGGTCCATGTCTCCATCGAGGAGCGCCTGTTTGTACAGGAAGAGGACAACGCAGCTGATCTGGTCGAGCGTCCGCCGGTCGTCGTGGTCATGGGCCACGTTGACCACGGCAAGACCTCCATCCTGGATGCCATCCGTAAGTCCAACGTCACCAAGGGCGAGGCCGGCGGCATCACCCAGGCCATCGGTGCTTACCAGGTCAAGAGCGGCGATAAGCTCATCACCTTCCTGGACACCCCCGGCCACGAGGCTTTCACCGCCATGCGTGCCCGCGGCGCCAACATGACCGATATTGCGGTTCTGGTCGTTGCAGCCGATGACGGCATCATGCCCCAGACTATCGAATCCATCAACCACGCCAAGGCTGCCAATGTCAAGCTGATCGTTGCCATCAACAAGATGGATAAGCCCACCGCCAACCCGGAGCGCGTGAAAGAGCAGCTGACCAAGTACGAGATCGTGCCCGAGGATTGGGGCGGCGATGTTGCCTGCATCCCTGTCTCTGCCGTCACCGGCATGGGCATCAGCGACCTGCTGGAGCGCATCGCGCTGGAGGCCGAGGTCATGGAACTGAAGGCCAACCCCAGCCGCCGCGGCAAGGGTGCTGTCGTCGAAGCCCGCCTGGACAAGGGCCAGGGCCCCATCGCCACCCTGCTGGTGCAGAACGGCACCCTGCATAAGGGCGACTGCCTGATTGCCGGCACCTCCGTTGGCCGCGTGCGTACCATGCGCGACGACAAGGGCCGCGAGATCACCGAGGCCGGTCCTTCCACCCCCGTCGAGATCACCGGCCTGACCGAAGTGCCCGAAGCCGGCGAGCTGTTCGAGGCTGTTGAGGACGAGCGCCTGGCCCGTGAGCTGGCCGACAAGCGTACCGCCGAGGCCAAGGAAAAGCAGTTTGCCGCTTACACCAAAGTCACCCTGGATAACCTGTTCGACCAGATGGCCGCCAACGATATGAAGGAGCTGCCCATCGTCGTCAAGGCTGACGTCCAGGGCTCCGCCGAGGCCGTCAAGCAGAGCCTCGAGAAGATCTCCAACGACGAGGTCCGCGTCCGCGTGATCCATGCTGGCGTCGGCGCCATCTCCAAGTCCGACGTTTCTCTGGCTGACGCTTCCAACGCCATCATCATTGGCTTCAATGTCCGTCCCGATGCCGTTGCCAAGGCTGAAGCCGAGCAGACCGGCGTTGAGATGCGTATGTACCGCGTCATTTACGATGCTATCAACGATGTTTCCGACGCTATGAAGGGCATGCTGGCCCCGAAGGTGCGCGAAGTTGCCCTGGGCGAGGCTCAGGTCCGCCAGGTCTACAAGATCTCCAGCGTTGGCACCGTTGCCGGCTGCCGTGTTACCGACGGCAAGATCACCCGCGATGCCCAGCTGCGCCTGGTGCGTGACGGCATCGTCATCTGTGAGGATTCCATCGCCAGCCTAAAGCGTTTTAAGGACGACGCCAAGGAAGTGGCCGAGGGCTTTGAATGCGGCATCACGCTGGCCAAGTTCCAGGACATCAAGGAAGGCGACGTCTTCGAGTGCTTCAAGATGGAAGAGTACCGCGACTAAGAGGGAAACAAATCTATGCCTACCAAAAACCATGGCCGTATGGCCCAGGATATGAAGCGGGAGCTGATTGCCATTATCGGCGAGATGAAGGACCCCCGCATTACGGGCGGTCTGCTGACGGTGACCCGTCTGGACGTAACGCCCGATCTTGACCAGGCGAAAGTTTATATCAGCGTAATGGGCCGCGAGGGCGGCCCTGCGCCGGTCGTCAAGGCGCTGAACAAGGCTTCCGGGCATGTCCGCACCGAGGTCAGCCGCCGTATGCACATCCGCAAGGCACCGCGCTTTGTCTTTGTAGCCGATGAGGGCGCTGCTTACGCCGCCCACATCAACAAGCTGCTGGACGAACTGGCGGTCGCGGAGGGCGGCGACGCAGAGTAAGCGTCTTACGCAGTTGTAATATCTTCTGGAAAAGAGGAACCCTATGACTCAGAATGTAGACCGCGAGACCGTTGTTTCGCGCCTGCTGGGCACCGATGACATCCTGATTCTGTGCCACAAAAACCCGGACGGCGATACCATCGGCTCGAGCGCTGCGCTGTGCAAGGCACTGCAGCACCTGGGCAAGACCGCCGCTGTGCTGTGCAGTGATCCCATTCCTGCCATGTATGATTACATGCAGATCACCGTGTACGACGGCAGCTTCACCCCCGCCTTTGTGGTGGCGGTGGACGTGGCTGGTATCCAGCTGTTCGGCGACCACAATAATATCCAGGATTACGCCGAGCATGTCGACCTGTGCATCGATCACCACGGCTCCAACAGCGGCTACGCCTACGAAACGCTGGTGGACGACCGCGCGGCTGCAGCCGCCGAGCTGCTGACCGAGCTGATCCCCCAGATGGGCGTGGAGCTTACGCCGGAGATTGCGGCCTGCCTGTACACCGGCGTGGCCACCGACACGGGCTGCTTCCGCTTTACCAACACCACGGCCAACACCCACCTGGCAGCTGCCAAGCTGATCGAGGCCGGGGCCGATGTGGAAAAGCTGAATGAACGCCTGTTCGAGTGCCGCTCTCATGCACGCATCCAGGCCGAAAAAATGGCGCTGGAAAGTCTGGAATTCTACTACGAGGACCGCTGCGCCCTCATCTGCCTGACCTGGGATCAAATCCAGGCCGCAGGTGTGGCCGGGGCTGAGTTGGAGGATTTGACCAGCATTCCGCGTTCCATCGAGGGCGTGGAGGTCGGCCTGACCCTGCGCCAGCAAAAGGACGGCAGCTACAAGATCAGCGTGCGCACCGGCCACGACACCAACGCCTGCAACATTGCACGGCGCCTAGGCGGCGGCGGGCACCCCCGCGCTGCCGGGTGCGAGATCAGCGGCAATCTGGACAACGCCAAGCATGCCATCCTGGAAGAAGTCAAAAAGGAACTGGACCGCGCTGAGGCGGAGAAGAACAGCTTAGAGCAGTAAATTTTGCCATCTGTTTGTAGGGGTCGATGCTCGCGTCCGCCCCTACAGAATCACGGCAGGCAAGACTGCTTTATAATCGAAACAGAAAAGGAACCCTGCGTATGCAAACGCCAAACGGCATTTTGCCCGTGGATAAGCCCGCAGGCTGGACCAGCTTTGATGTGCTGGCGAAGCTGCGCGGCGCTTTGGGCACACGCAAGCTGGGGCACTCGGGCACACTGGACCCTATGGCGACCGGTGTGCTCGCCGTGTTTATCGGCAAAGCCACCGCGGCTGCCGACCGCCAGCTGAACCACGATAAAACCTACGAAGCTACGATCCGCTTGGGCCTGCGCACCGATACCGGCGACATCACCGGCACGGCGCTGGAAACAGCCCCCGTCACAGTAGGGGAGAGCGAACTGAAAGCCGTGCTGCCCCAGTTCACCGGTGAGTTGATGCAGCTGCCGCCGATGTATTCGGCGGTCAAAATCAACGGCCAGCCGTTGTATAAGGCTGCACGCAAGGGCCAGACTGTCGAGCGCACGCCCCGGCCCATCACTGTGTACAGCATTGAATATCTGGGCAGCCCTGCCCCCGGCGATTATACCCTGCGGGTGAGCTGCTCCAAGGGCACCTATATCCGCGTGTTGGCCGAGGACATCGGCACAGCCCTGGGTGTGCCCGCCACGCTGGCCGCGCTGCGCCGCACCCAGGCCGGAGAATTTGGCGTCGAACAGTGCCATACATTGCCGGAGATTTTAGCTGCCGCCGAGAGCGGTGCGCTGGAATCGAACGGCTGGATGCTGCCGATCGAGACCGTGTTTGCACCGCTGCCCCAGCTGCATGTGGACAATGCCGTGAAAAAGCACCTGCTGAACGGCTGTCCTACCAGCCATTATCCCGCCGAGGACGGCCGCTACCGCGTGTACGGCCCGGACGGAGCGTTCTTAGGGCTGGCGGCCATCACCGGCGGCGTACTGAATGTAGAAAAACTATTTTGCGAAAGGGACTGAACGCCCATGCAAATTTACCACACCTTGACCCCGGCCCCCGCCCCGAAGGACAGTGCCGTTGCGCTGGGGTATTTTGACGGCGTACACTCCGGGCACCGCGCCGTGCTGGGCGCTGCCGTTACCTATGCGGCGCAACATGGCCTGACTGCCGCTGCTTTTACCTTTGAGCTGCCCGGCAACAACAGCCTGAAGGGCGGGCGTATCCTCTCACTGGCGCAAAAGCACACCCGCGTGGCCCAGCTGGGTATCGCCCAGTATTGGGAGCCATCCTTTGAGGAGTTCCGCGCCCTCTTGCCGGAGGATTTTGTCCGCCGTGTGCTGGTGGACTGCTTCCATGCAAAGGCGGTCTTCTGTGGCGACAACTTTACCTTTGGCGCTTACGCCGCAGGCAATGTAGCGCTGCTGGAGCAGCTCTGTGTCCCCTACGGCATCACCGTAGACGTAGTGCCCATGGCCCAGTACGGCGGGCAGACCGTGTCGTCCACCCGCATCCGCGCCGCGCTGGAGGAGGGCCGCCTGGACGACGCCAACGCCATGCTGGGCAAGCCCTACGCCATTGATTGGGCTGTGACCCACGGCAAGGGCATTGGCAGCGGCAAGCTGGGCACGCCTACCATCAATCAGAACTATCCGGCCGAGGCTCTGCAGCCCTGCACCGGCGTGTACCTGACACGGATTCTGCTGGACGGGCAGTGGCGGCCCGCCGCTACCGGCATCGGCCGCCGTCCCACCGTGGACAGCAGCGCCAATGCCGCCGTCACCTGTGAGACCTTTGTGCCGGACTACGTGGGCAACGTCTATGGCCAGACCCCGCTGCTGGAGTTCCATAAATATTTGTGCCCGGTACGCAAGTTCGGCTCGATGGACGAGCTTGCTGCCCTGATCCACCACGCCGCCGAGGAAAGCAAGGCTTACTTCGCGGCACAGCACTGAAAGGGGAGGGAATCACGATGTCGGATGGAAAAACCGCCGTACTTACGCGGAAGTCCCCATTGGAAAAGTTTGCGTCCTTCTGCGGCAGTGCAGCCGCCTGGCTGGCAGCGCTGGTGCTGTTCGGGCTGGCAGCGGCTTCGCTGATCGCACGGATGGACTTGCTGGATGTTTCCACCTTGGCTGAGGGCAAGGCTCTGCGGGTGGGGATCTCGCTGCCTGAACTGTTGCTGTTTGTGGTGCTGACCGCTTTGTTGGCCGGACTGTGCCGACTGCTGCGCGGGCTGGATGACCAGAAAAAAACCAACCGGCTGATTGCCGGGGCGGCTGTACTGGAATTTGCGCTGGCGTTGTGGTGGGTGTTCTCCCAGCAGATCTACCCGGCGAATGACCAGGAGACAGTCTGGAAGATGGCTGAGGCGCTGGCGAGCGGGGATTTTTCCCGCTATACCGTCGACAGCTACGATTGGATGTACTACCAGACTTACCCGTTCCAGGGGCCGACCGCGCTGTTTATGGAACTGTTCATCCGGTTGTTTGGCAATGGCGCTTTGCGGGCATGGTCGCTGTTTGGGTCGCTGTCCGCCGGGGCCTGCCTGGCGGCGCTTTGCTGCATCGCTAAGGAGCTTGGTGCCAAACCGCGCACCCAGGTACTTTGTGCAGTGCTTTGCCTGCTGTTCGTGCCTATCCCGATGTATGCGCCTTTCGTGTACGGTACGCTGCCTGCCCCAGCCATGGTGCTGTGGGGCGGCTATGGTGTGTTGCGCTTTGTAAAAGGCAGCAAGCCTAGCTGGCTGGTACTGCCGCTGGTGCTTTTCCCGATGGCCGCTGTGGTGTACCAATCCTCTCTGATTTTTGTGATTTCTGCCTGCATCGCCGTGCTTTTCAACGGATACAAAGGCGGCTGGCGCGGCATGGTCCGCGCGGTCGTGGCTGCGGTGCTCCTGCTGGCAGTGCCGCTGGGTGTACGTTCCGGGCTGCAATCCTGGTTCTTTGCCCGTGTGCCGATCCCGTATTCCACGGGTACGCCATCCACGGCGCATATCCTGATGGGTATCCACAGCGGGACCTACTACGGTCCGGGCGGCTTTGACGGCAGCAACTGGGATCTTTTCTGGGACAGCAACACCGACACCACCGCCGCCAATGCGGCTGCGGTCAAGGGTATTGGCGAGTACTGGAACACCTACCTGCACAACCCCAAGGAGGTCAAGTTCTTCCTGCAAAAGACCGCCTGGCAATGGCTGGACCCTTGGTTTGAGGCCCTGACGATGAACGGCCCGTCCATCACGGTGGCCGGGGGCGCGGGCTGGCTGGCCACCGCGTTGGGCGGCGGCGTGCTGTTTGCCCCGGTACAGGCCGTGTTGCGGGCACTGCTGACTTTTGTATATCTCTTTGCCGGCTGCGGCACTTTGGCGCTGCGCCGCAAAACCGGCGGTGCTGTTTGGGCGCAGCTGCTTGGCATCGCGTTTTTCGGAGGTTTTCTCTTCCAGCTCGTTTGGGAGACCAAGAGCCGCTACTGCTTCCCGTTCTTTGTTTTCCTGCTGCCCCTGGCTGCGGTCGGCTTTATCACCGCGCTGCGCTGGGCAGGGGATAAGTCTGCAAAATAATTGTAAAATACCTGCATCCTGCCCCTTGTAATTTGGGGGAGGGTATGGTATACTTATGACTGTTACCGTGGCTCGGTTTGGGGCGTATGCCTCTAGGGTTCCAACTACCCCTTACTGCGCTTTCGGCAAATCCATATTTTTTTGAAAGAGGTATTTACCATGAGCCAGAAATCTGCTATCGATAAGCAGCCCATCATCGCCAAGGCAGCCATCCACGAGGGTGACACCG
>ERZ841120.1261-NODE-1261-length-11113-cov-16.289474_pt1 | contig 11113 bp, 9 predicted proteins | sample MGYA00519572_ERZ841120 | MGnify/ENA primary metagenome ERZ841120 (study PRJEB31850, sample SAMEA3708890) | human gut metagenome | biome: human gut; feature: human-associated habitat; material: faeces | place: China | collected 2014 ... | reverse complement strand
TTTGTTGCTCAGGTACTTATAAAATAAGTTAAACTAAAATGCTGCGGAATTTAGGTTTCATAAGCTTTGAATTTTATATTATCATTATTCTTTTTCTTTGCAAAGGTAGGGAAAAAAGCCAATGTCTGTTGGTTCATTTTGGTTCAATTCTCCTTGCCTTACCTATACTTGATAGATTTCTGCTACAAATATACAAAAAAATAATAAAAGAATCTCATAAACCTATAAAAAAAGCCGCAAATGGCTCGTTTTTTACCATTTGCAGCTATTTTTTGTTTATTTGAACGCTAGGAAAGGCTTCTTCTTCTTGTTCTTTGAAGTCTTTCTTGTTGCTCTTTGAAGTCTTTCTTGTTGCTCTTTGAAGTCTTTCTTCTTTCTTTTTAAGTCTTTTCCTAAAGAGTTGATGCTCTTTTTAATGCGCTTCCAGCCAGTTCTTTCCCCAGCCGGCATCAGCAATCAAAGGAACCTTGAGCTTATAGGCATTCTCCATTTCCTCTATCACGATTTTCTCTACCTTCTCTTTTTCCTCTGGATAAACAGAGAAGTTGAGTTCATCGTGTACCTGGATGATCATCTTACTCTTGATGCCCTCTGCCTTGAATCGGTTGAAGATCTTCACCATAGCAACCTTGATGATGTCGGCTTCTGATCCCTGGATAGGGGCATTGATGGCATTGCGCTCTGCGAAGCCTCTTACTGTGCCGTTCTTGCTGTTGATATCTGGCAGGTAGCGACGACGGTGGAAGAGGGTTTCGGCATAGCCTTTCTCCCTTGCTATCTCTTTCGACTTCTCCATATAGGCATGTACGCCCGGGAAGGTGCGGAAGTAATCTTCTATGATTTGCTTCGCCTCTCGGTTTTCGATGTTCATGCGTTGGGCAAGACCGAAGGTGGTAATGCCGTAGATGATACCGAAGTTGGCCGTCTTTGCTTTCTTGCGCTGGGCATCGGTTACGTCCTTGATGTCTTCATGCCAGATCTTGGCTGCAGTAGCTGCGTGGATGTCTGATCCTTCCAGGAATGCCTCTACCATATTAGGATCTTCGCTCAGGTGTGCCATGATGCGAAGTTCTATCTGGGAGTAATCTGCAGAAAAGAACAGACAACTCGGCTCTGGGATAAAGCATCTTCTTATCTCCTTTCCATCATCATCGCGCACAGGGATATTCTGCAGGTTCGGGTCGCTGGATGACAGGCGACCCGTAGCGGTGATGGTTTGGTTGAAAGAAGCATGAATATGACCTGTACGAGGATTGATGAGCTTAGGAAGAGCATCTACATAGGTTCCCAACAGTTTCTTTAATCCTCTGTAGTTCAGAATCTCATCGATGATTGGACTCTTGCTGCGCAATTGCTGCAATACTTCCTCGCTCGTTACGTACTGTCCGGTCTTCGTCTTCTTTGGCTTTTCCACAATCTTCATCTTGCCGAAGAGAATATCGCCTACCTGACGTGGAGAACCAATATTGAATGATTCGCCTGCCAACTCATAGATATGATGTTCTATCTCATTGAGTCGATTGGTTAAATTATTAGACGTTTCCTTCAGTGTATCTGTGTCTATACATACGCCAGTCATCTCCATATGGGCAAGAACAGGCACCAACGGCATCTCTACATTCCAGAATAAATCCTCGCACTCTATCTCCTTGAGCTTTGGTTCGAGTACATTCTTCAGGCGCAGGGTGATGTCGGCATCTTCTGCTGCATACTCGTAAACTTCTGCCGGAGACAGGTCGCGCATCGATTTCTGGTTTTTTCCCTTAGGACCTATCAACTCTTCTATGTGAACCGTCTGGTATTTGAGATATACCTCGGCGAGATAATCCATGTTGTGATAAAGTTCCGGCTGGATGAGATAATGAGCAATCATCGTATCGAACATCTTTCCCTGTATCTCCACTCCGTAATTCATCAGCACTTCGTAATCGTACTTGATGTTTTGTCCTACTTTCAGGATTTCCGGATTTTCGTAGAGCGGTTTGAAGATGTTTACGAATTTTAAGGCTTCTTCACGTTTCGCAGGAATTGCTACGTAGAAAGCCTCTTTCTCCTTTACTGCAAAGCTCAATCCCACCAATTCTGCATCTATTGTAGAGGTGGAAGTGGTCTCGGTATCTAAACTGAGAATTTGCGATGTAATTAAATAGTCATAAAGTTTCTGCGCATCTTCTTCTGTTTCAATGAGTTTGTATGTGTGAACAACCGTTTTAATGGTTTCAAAACTCGTGTTTTCTTCCTCTTCTTGCCCATCGTCTTGCTGTGCGCCAAAGAGATCAAGCTCTCCTGTAGCCTTTGTTTGCACTTTTTGAGGTTTTTTAAGAACACGCTTGGCGAACGACTTAAACTCCAGATCGGTGAAGATTTCATCCAGCTTGGCATTGTCTGGTTCTTCCAGTTTCAGATCTTCCATCTTGAGCTCTACCGGTACATCGGTTCTGATGGTTGCCAGAAACTTTGAAATCTTGATATCCTCTATGGCACCCTCCACTTTCTCGCGGAGCTTGCCTTTCACCTCGGAGCTGTTTTCTATCAATCCTTCTACGCTTCCAAACTGGTTGATGAGTTTGATGGCTGTCTTCTCTCCAACACCCGGACATCCAGGGAAGTTGTCAGCAGAGTCACCCATCAATGCCAGAAGATCGATAACCTGGAGTGGGGAAGAGATGCTGTATTTCTCTTCAATCTCGGCAACGCCCAACTTCTCGTAACCACCGCCATGTCGAGGTCGGAACATGAATACGTTGTCTCTTACCAGCTGGGCATAATCCTTATCTGGTGTGAGCATATAGGTTTCTATACCCATCTCGCCTGCCTTCAAGGCAACGGTACCAATGATATCATCCGCCTCGAAACCATCCACCTGAAGAATAGGAATGTGATAAGCCTCCAGGATATTCTTGATGATAGGTACCGAGAGCTTGATGTCTTCCGGTGTCTCTTCTCGCTGTGCCTTATACGCAGGAAAAGCCTCGTGGCGGAAGGTTTTGCCATGGTCGAAAGCCACGGCAATATGGGTTGGCTTCTCCTTGGTGAGTATCTCGTTGAGGGTATTGCAGAAGCCCATTACACACGAAGTATTAAGTCCCTTCGAATTGATTCGAGGGGCTTTCATAAAGGCATAATACGACCTATAAATGAGCGCATATGCGTCTAAAAGGAACAATTTATCCATAATATTCATTTTTATGGTGTAAAATTACTAAAAAAATGCGATATTTCAAGAATAAATGCGTAATTTTGTATCAAATTTCAGAATTAATGGACTATTTATCACTTATTAAGCAGCCTATTGAGGCAGAATTGGCAGATTTTGTTGATTTATTCAACAAATCTTTGATGCATAGCGACGGCCTTCTTTCCCAGGTGCTCGACCATATCCGTCAGCGCGCTGGTAAACGAATGCGCCCTATGCTCATCCTGTTGATGGCGCGAAATTTCGGCAAGGTTTCAGAGGTTACCCAGCATTCGGCAGTCGGTTTGGAGTTGCTCCATACCGCCTCTCTTGTGCATGATGATGTGGTAGATGAAAGCGGCGAGCGTCGTGGTCAGGCAAGTGTGAATGCTACTTATAACAATAAGGTAGCCGTGCTTGTTGGTGACTATATTCTTTCTACCGCTTTGCTCAATGTTTCCTATTCACACTCCGAGGAAATCGTACGCTATCTGGCAGAATTGGGTCGTATCTTGTCGAATGGTGAGATACTTCAGCTCAACAGTATTAGTAATGATGAAATCTCAGAAGAGATATATTATCAGGTAATCAAACAGAAAACAGCTGCTCTCTTTGAGGCTTGTGCAGGTATTGGTGCAATGTCAACCCATGCTTCTGCCATAGAGATAGAAGAGGCGAAGCGATTCGGTCAGAATCTGGGTATTATCTTCCAGATTCGTGATGACATCTTTGATTATTACGACTCCAAGGAGATAGGTAAACCTACCGGAAATGATATGACCGAGGGTAAGCTTACGCTTCCTGTAATCTATGCCTTGAAATCTACTGGCGACGAAGAGATGCTGAAGCTCGCGCATAAGGTAAAGGCACGTACGGTTTCTCGAGAAGAGATAGCTCAGCTTGTAGCATTTACCAAGGAAAACGGAGGTATTGAATACGCTGATAAGCGTATGTGGGATTTCCATGCTGAGGCGATGACTTTCCTTGATACCTATGTGGAGGATAAGAGCATCTATAATGCGCTGAAGGCTTATTTGGATTTTGTGATTGAACGAAAGGCGTAATATCATTTAATCACGCAACTTTGATTTATTAAAACTTGATATACATTAAAAAAGGGTTGGTTCTCTCGTTGAGAATCAGCCCTTTATCTGTTTATCTATTACTGTATTTCTTGCTTCTTGTATCGTGTTTTACCTATCACCTTTATAAAGTTTTGGCTTGTGCAATCTCCTTTTAGAAGTACTTGATTTCCTTTCCTACAAGCTCGCTCAAGAGGAGGTTGGTAAGGCGTGAGGTTCCCAGGCGCAACCACTCGTTGGTCAACCATTTCTCACCCAAAACTTCTTTCACGATGGTGTAGTAAACCACTGCGTCGTGAACGGTGTTGATGCCGCCAGCTGGCTTGAAACCAATCTGGATACCTGTCTTCTCATAATATGCCTTGATTGCCTGGCACATTACGTAAGCTGCTTCTGGGGTTGCTGAAATCTTCTCTTTACCGGTAGAGGTCTTGATGTAATCAGAACCTGCATACATGGCAAGAACAGAAGCCTTCATGATGTTGCTGTAGTTCTTCAAATCGCCTGTTTCCAGGATACACTTCATCTTGTGCTCGCCGCAGGTTGCCTTCAACTCCTGGATATCGTCGCAGAGACCCTCGTAATCCTCGCTGAAGAACTTGCCTACAGGCATAACGATATCTACCTCTGTAGCGCCATCCTTGATAGCCATGGCTGTCTCGGCAATCTTTACCTCGATAAATGTCTGGGAAGATGGGAAATTACCGCTTACTACTGCGATTTCTACGCCATCTACCTCCAAACTCTGACTGATAAGTCCTGCGAAGTTAGGGTAGGTGCATACGGTTGCTACGTGAGGAAGTTCAGGATAATCCTTGGCAAACTGATTTACTTTTTCAATCATAGCCAGGATGCTTTCTTCTGTATCTTCTGTATGAAGAGAAGTCAATTCGATGCTACCGAAGAGGAATTTCTTCACCTCCATGGTTTCGTTTTCTGCTACCTTCTCGTCAAGAATCTTCTTTACTTCTGCTGCTACTTCCTCGTCGTTGAGGTCGCAGTTATACTGTTTCAAGACAGATAAATACTTATCGTCTGACTCGCTGTATTGTCCCTGCTGCTGTGCAAGAACCTGTTCTTTAATGCTGCTCATACTTAATGTTACTTTTTTAATTATTAAAGTTGAGTTATCTATATTATTCTTTATATTTCGGTTTTACTCCTTCAATTTCGGGTTGTTTACTCCTTCAATTTTGAATCATTATGATCCTTCAATTTCGGATTGTTCTTATGTCTTTCCGAATCCCTTTGGGTCTTTTTGTCGATGCTTTTCTGGAGCTCTTCGGTAAGATCGATACCCGTTTGGTTAGCCAGACAGATGAGAACCCAGAGAACGTCTGCCATTTCTTCTCCGAGGTTAGGCTTTTCGCCCTTCTTGAAGCTCTGGTCGCCGTATGTTCGGGCTATGACACGAGCCAGTTCTCCTACTTCTTCCGTAAGACAAGCCATATTGGTAAGTTCGCTGAAATAGCGAACGCCATATTCCTTGATCCACTTATCTACAGCTTCCTGTGCTTCTTTTATTGTCATATTCTTACTCCTTATTATGGGTGTCCATCATGATGGTAACAGGACCGTCATTCAGTAATTCTACCTTCATATCTGCACCAAATTCGCCGGTTCCTACAGGTTTTCCGAGTGCATCAGAAAGTTTCTTGCAGAACTCTTCATAGAGTGGAACGCTGATTTCGTGCTTGGCAGCTCTTAGCCAGCTAGGGCGATTTCCCTTCTTGTAGCTGGCGAATAGGGTGAACTGGCTAATCACCAGAACCTCGCCGTTTACATCCATGATGGAGCGGTTCATTACGTGATTTTCGTCGTCGAAAACACGAAGGCCTATGACCTTTCTAACCAACCAATCTACATCTTCTGAAGTGTCGCTTTCCTCAACTCCGAGAAGAATCAGATAGCCTTGTTTGATGGCTGATTTTACTTCTCCTTCGATGGTAACAGAGGCATGGCCGACACGCTGTATTACTATTCTCATATTACTACTTTGAACTTTGAATGTTGAACATTGAACTTTATGAATAGCATTTTGTGGAATCCTGGGTTCTGTTCAATCTTTATTATTATTACTATAGTTTCAACTGCAAATATACGACTTTTATTTCATATTCTAGCTCTTTTCTGTGAAATATTTCGCAAGAATCTCGGCTTTATGAGGTCCTAATACCTCTGAAAGCTGTTCCTGTGATGCTTCTTTTATCTTTTTCACGCTCTTAAACTTGCTCAGAAGTGCTTCTTTTGCCTTAGGACCGATGCCCTTGATGTCGTCTAACTCGGAATGGAGAGCGTGCTTGCTTCGCTTGTCGCGATGGAAGGTGATGGCGTATCTATGTACCTCGTCCTGTATCTGCGTCAACACCTTGAAAAGCTCGCTTTCTGGTGGTAGAGCGATGGTTTGTGGCGGGAAACCGTAGAGAAGTTCGTTGGTGCGATGGCGGTCGTCCTTGGCAAGACCAGCGATAGGGATTTCCAGGTGCAGTTCGTCTTCAATCACCTCTCTTACCACCTCCATCTGCCCCTTGCCACCATCGGTGATGATGAGGTCTGGCAGGGGAGTTTCTTCCTCTATCATGCGGCTGTATCTGCGTCTTACCACCTCCTGCATCGAAGCATAATCATCCGGTCCTTCCACCGTCTTGATGTTGTATTTTCTATAGTCCTTTCTTGATGGTTTCATACCTTTATATACGATGCATCCAGCCACGGCATCCGTGCCCGATATATTGGAATTATCGAAGCATTCTATCTGGTAAGGCATCTTTGGAAGCATCAGTTTCGATTGCAATTCCTTCATCAATCGGGTTTGCTTCTGTTCAGGATTCAGCTTTTCTGCCTGTTTCAAACGGTCGAATTTATACTGCTTGCAGTTCATTTCAGATAGTTCCAGAAGGTGCTTCTTGTCGCCCCTCTGAGGCACGAAGAAAGTGGCGTCTTTCAGCTTCCATTCCATCTCGAAAGGCACGATAATCTCCTTCGAAGTGGAGTGGAAACGCTCTCTGATTTCCGGTATGGCGGTAATCAGAAGTTCCTCGTCGCTCTCCTCCAACTTGCGCTTGTACTCGTAGGTGAAGCTCTGGTTGATGGTGCCGTTTTTCACGTGAATATAGTTGATGAAGGCGTTCTTGTTGGTGTCATCATTCACGATCGTGAAGACATCCACATCGGTAATCGTATGGCTTACCACCTCGCTTTTTGCCTCAAATTCATCCAGTAATTGATACTTCTTCTTGTATTCTTCGGCTATTTCAAAGCGTAGAAGTTCGGCATTTTTCATCATCAGATCATAGAGATATTTGCTTACTTCCCGGGTGTTTCCCTTCAGAATTTCACGCGCCTGGCGCATGTTTTCCTGGTACTCCTCATAACTCTGCTTGTTGATGCAAGGGGCACCGCAGTTGTGAATATGGTACTCTAGGCAGGGTTTATATTTGCCTTCCGCCACGCCTTCTTTGGTGATAGGAAATCTGCAAGTACGGGGTTTATACAGCTTCTTGATGACCTCCAGAACGGCATACATACTGCCCACATGAGGGTAAGGACCGAAGAAAGTTCCCACCTTTTTGTTGATATGGCGCGTCTTGAAAATGCGGGGAAAATACTCGTTGGTAACGCATATAGAGGGGTAGGTTTTGCCGTCTTTCAGCAAAACATTATACCTTGGATTATACTTTTTGATAAGGCTGTTTTCCAGCAAAAGTGCATCTTCTTCGGTGTTCACGACGGTGTATGAGATGTCGAAAATCTTAGAAACGAGTACCTTTGTCTTGTATCTGTCTACCTCTTTATGGAAGTATGAAGATACTCTTCTCTTCAGATTTTTCGCCTTTCCTACATATATAATCGTGTGGTTCTCGTCGTAATATTGATAGCTTCCCGGTTTCTCCGGCATGCTTAAGACGATGCTTTTTAACCGTGCTAATCTTTCCTCATTTTCTTGTTTCGTCATACCTTTATGGGGTTAAAATAGGGTAAAAGAGCGTTGTTGTTTCACGTGAAACGGCAACGCCCGTATGCTTTATAACTGCAGAATAATATGCATTATTCAAGCATTTTTGGTGCTTTACAACTGCAATAAAGTAGATACTTCTACATCCTCATCGAAGTTCTTTCTGCCTTCGAAATTCTCGTTTACGAGCTCGATGATAAAGTTAGCATACACCTTCTTTGGGTGGAATTTCTTCACCAGATTGCAGGCTGCCTTCATGGTTCCGCCGGTAGCGAGAAGGTCGTCGTGAAGGAGGATTATGTCGTTCTCGTTGATGGCATCTTCGTGGATTTCGATGGTGTCCATACCGTATTCTTTCGCATAGCTTTCCTGTACGGTTTTGCATGGAAGCTTACCTGGCTTTCGGCATAAAACTACGCCTGCGCCGAGACGGATTGCGAGGGCAGAAGACATCACGAAACCACGTGATTCGATGCCTACAATCTTGGTAATACCTTTGTCTTTGTAGATCTCGTACATCTCATCGCAGATCTCTTTAAGAGACTCTGGATTCTTAAACAGGGTACTAACATCGCGGAAGTTTACACCCTTGATTGGCCAATCTGGAATGCAACGCAGATTGTCTAATAATAGCTGATTGTTCATTGTCTTTTATACTATAAATTAATACTATATTTTTTATTGTTTCTTCGAGTTTTGGCAGCTTTTATCGGCTGTGTTCCACGGAAACACTGAAGTTTTTCTTTAACCACAATTTACTTGATGCAAAAGTCTCTAAGCTCTTTGATATCAAATGCTTTATGTAAGAGTGGTTTCACGTGAAACATTGCTGGGAATCCCTTGTTTTGCAGGTTTTTCTTGCTGAAACCGCCAATTCTTCTGCTTGTCTTCCCAGTAGGACTGGCAATATATCTTTGCTTATCTTCCCAGTAGGATGAGCAGTACATTGATGTCGCTTGGAGATACACCTGGAATTCGGCTTGCCTGAGCCAACGTGTCAGGGTCGATGCGCTCGAGCTTTTGTCGTCCTTCTGTTGAGATTTCGAGAATCTCAGAGTAGTTGAAGCGTCCCTTGATTCTGATGTTCTCCAGACGGTGCATCTTGTCGGCGATGAGTCGCTCGCGCTCGATGTATCCTTTGTACTTCATCTTGATTTCTGCCGCCTCGGCAATTTCTTCTTTCCGGTTGCCTGGTGCTTCCATCGCTGCCTTCAGGTCAGGGATGATTTCCGACAGGTTCTGAAGGTTGAGATGCGGACGAGCCACGAGGTCAATGAGCTTGCAGCCGGCGCGGAGTGGAGTAGTGCCGAGTGCTTCGAGCTTCGGATTGATCTCGTCTTTCTTGATAGGATAGTTGGCACAGAAGTCGATGATTCTTTCGATGGCATCTTTCTTCTCCATCCACCAGTCGTAACGATCGCGCTTGGCGATGCCGAGCTCGTATGCTTTTTCCGTGAGTCGGGCATCGGCGTCGTCCTGACGGAGCAGGATGCGGTACTCAGCTCTTGAGGTGAACATACGGTATGGTTCATCTACACCCTTTGTGGTGAGGTCATCGATGAGTACGCCGATGTAACTCTCGTCTCGCTTCATCTCGAACGTCTTGTTGCCCACACAATGAAGCGCAGCGTTGATTCCGGCAACCGTGCCCTGACCTCCTGCCTCCTCGTAACCGGTGGTTCCGTTTACCTGTCCGGCAAAGAAAAGTCCCTTGATGATTTTCGACTCCAGCGAATGCTTCAGCTGGGTTGGGTCGAAGTAATCGTACTCGATGGCGTAACCTGGTCGGTAGATCTTCGCATCTCTCAATGCCGGGATTTCGTGGAGTGCATCCAGCTGGATATCCATCGGCATGCTGGATGAGAATCCGTTCAGGTACATTTCATTGGTGTCTTCACCTTCTGGCTCCAGGAAGAGCGGGTGCTGTTCCTTGTCGGGGAAGGTGACAAGCTTGGTTTCGATACTTGGACAGTAACGGGGACCTGTGCTTTGGATTTGGCCATTATATAAAGGTGAGTCATCCAATCCGCTTTTCAGAATTTCGTGTACCTTGCTGTTTGTATAGCATGTCCAGCAAGGAAGCTGTTTCAGAACTCTGTGATTGCCCATGTACGAGAACTGATGGAAATCGATGTCGCCCGGTTGCTCCTCCATGTCTTCGAAGTGAACGCTTCGCTTGTCGATGCGGACTGGAGTTCCTGTTTTCATTCTTGCCGATGTGATTCCCCATCGGGTGATGCTTTCTGTGAAATGATGAACGGCAGGTTCTGCACATCTTCCACCTTCCACCATCTTTCTTCCCACGTGCATCAATCCGTTGAGAAAAGTGCCGGCGGTGATGATGATGCTCTTGGCATAGAATTCTGCACCCCAGATGGTGCGCACGCCGATTGCCTCTCCGTTTGCTACGAGAAGCTCGTCGGCCTGGTCTTGCCAGATGTCGAGATGGTCGGTATGGTCGAGAATGGTTCTCCATTCCCAGATGAACTTGCCACGGTCGCATTGAGCACGAGGACTCCATACGGCAGGTCCCTTTCCTATATTAAGCATACGGAACTGGATAGCCGTCTTGTCGGTGACGATACCCATCTGTCCGCCCAGTGCATCAATCTCTCGCACAATCTGTCCCTTGGCAATACCGCCTATGGCAGGATTGCAACTCATCTGACCAATCTTGTTCATGTCCATCGTTATCAAACAGGTGTTGGCACCCATGTTTGCCGAGGCAGCTGCTGCCTCGCATCCGGCGTGTCCTCCACCGATAACGAGTACGTCATAATTGAAGTTCATAATCTGTCTCTAATCTATATTTTATCTAATTTTCGGCAAAAGTAAGAAATTTAATTGAAATTTTAGCAAAAATACTTTGATAAATCATTAAAATATAGTAATTTTGCAGCA
>ERZ841120.1253-NODE-1253-length-11201-cov-3.000807_pt1 | contig 11201 bp, 9 predicted proteins | sample MGYA00519572_ERZ841120 | MGnify/ENA primary metagenome ERZ841120 (study PRJEB31850, sample SAMEA3708890) | human gut metagenome | biome: human gut; feature: human-associated habitat; material: faeces | place: China | collected 2014 ... | reverse complement strand
CATTTTAATAAGCTCGAGTATTAACCGTAACATTCTAATAGCCTATGTAGCATACAAAAAGAAACAAATGAGATTGACATTCAACCCTGCTTGTCAATCGGAAAGACAGACCCCATCAGAATCTGTTTATTAACTTAACACACATTTAATCTAATATTTATTTTCCGAAAAACAGCTTATGAAAAAAAGAATTATGCTGACCTTGGTTTGCCTGCTGGCAGCCATCGGTTGGGTAGCAGCCCAAAATTCCCCCATTACCGGTATCGTTATTTCAGCTGAGGACAATGAACCGATTATCGGAGCTTCCGTATTGGTAAAAGGAAGCACTACCGGAGCCGTAACGGATTTAGACGGCAAATTCACTATTACAGATGCGCCCGCAGGTGCGAAAATCCTGCAAGTGTCTTTCGTAGGTATGATAACACAAGAAGTTCCCATCACTCCGGGGACGATAAGAGTCACATTAAAGAATGATGCCAAGCTGCTGGATGAAGTGGCCGACTTCTTCGCCCAGCGGGCCAAGAACATGCTGCTGGACAAAGGGGTCCGGTATGACGTGGTGGATGCCGTCCTGGCCGCTCCGGGACTGGACGACCTGGCAGACATCTTCGTCCGGGCCGATGCCTTGGCTGCTTATCTGGAAACGGATAAAGCCGCCGACAGCATCCAGGCCTTCACCCGGGTGGAAAACATCAGCAAGAACAATGTGGTGGAAGCCCCTGTGGATGCTGCCCTGTTCCAGGATGCCGCAGAAAAGGCCCTCTTCGAAGCCGTGGAAAAAGTGGCTGCCGCCACCGCTCCTCTGGCTGCAGAACGGAAGTATGGGGAACTGCTGGCTGCCAACGATGAACTGGCCGCTCCCGTCAATGCCTTCTTCGATGCGGTGATGGTCATGGACAAGGACGAAAAAGTAAAGAACAACCGTCTGGCCCTGCTGAACCAGGTGAAGAAGCAGGTAAACCAGGTGGCAGATCTGAGCCAGCTGGTAATGAAATGAAAAACTGTCAGCGGTCAGCTGTCCACGGTCAGCGGCCGTAGGAAAGGACCCGTTCCCCTGCCGGGGAACGGGTCCTTTTTTGATTACCTATTAAATAAATCAGCCAAAATTATAATATATTTGCTTTACAATGTAAATCAAAAAGCTCGCTGTGGACTGCTGACTAGAGACTGCAGACAGGTCCTGCAGCCCCTACCGGGGCCACATCTCCTCCACAAACTCCAAAAACCGCTTCAGGGCGGGGAACTGGTCCGGATCCCGGTTCCAGACGAAATTCACGTGGCCGGTGGCAATCTGATTCACGGGGATGGCCACCAGGTTCTTTTCGTCCTGGGCGAATTCTTCAGAAAGAAAACCCAGGGCGGCCTGGTGGCGGATGTATTCCAGGATGGTGAACACCTGGGAGGTCTGATGGAGGATCCGGGGATGGACCTGGCAGGCGGCGAACAGCCGGCGCAGGTACCGGGTCTGGCCGAAATGGTCGGTGAACAGGACCAGGGGTTCATCCTCCAGGTCCGGCAGGTCCACGGAAGTCCGCCGGGCCAGGGGATGGTTTTTGTGGACGAACAGCATGAGCCGGCTGTCCTTCAATACCCGGCAGTGGTAGGGGGCTTCCGGCAGATGGTTGGTGACGCACAGGGCCAGGTCGATTTCCTGCTGGTCCAGCAGGGAATACAGGGTGGGACCGGTGGCTTCGGTGGTGATGATCCGCAGCTGGGGCCAGGCTTCCTGGAGGGCCCGGTGGAGACCGGGGAAAATGGTGTTGCCGCACATGGGCACCAGGCCGATCCGCAGCAGGGCTTCCCCGGATCCCAGGGACCGGGCGGTGGCCTCCAGCTGTTCATACTGGTCCTGGAATTTTCGGGCCTGTTCCAGGAATACCCGGCCGGCAGGGGTCAGGGCCAGGGAATTGTGATGCCGTTCCCACAGGGCGGCCCCGCACTGGCCTTCCAGTTCCCGGATGGCCTTGCTGAGGCCGGGCTGGGTGAGGTGGAGATCTTCGGCGGCCTTGGTGAAGTTCATGTACCGGCAGGCGGTGATGAAGTAGCGGATCTGTTCCGGGGTGATGGACATGATTGCCTCCTGATTCTTTGGGATTTGCCAAACTTTTCGTTGGTCAGACTGAATGACAGAAAGTTCACAAAACATTACTTTTGTATTATAGTAATAGCATGAAAAGGGCGGGTCCGTCCATGGCTTTTTGGATTCTGGAAGAAAGAAGGAACAGCAATGGAAAAGAAAATCTACAAAATCGCAGTGATCGGCGGCGACGGTATCGGGCCGGAAGTGCTGGCAGAAGGCATCAAGGTATTGAAACGGACAGCGGAACTGGACGGTTCCTTCGGCTTTGACTTCACCTGTTTCCCCTGGGGCTGCCAGTACTACCTGGAACACGGGGAAATGATGCCGGAAGACGGGATCGAACAATTGTCCCATTTTGACGCCATCTATCTGGGGGCTGTGGGCTATCCCGGGGTGCCGGACCATATTTCTCTTCGGGGACTTCTGATCAAAATCCGGAAGAGCTTCGATGAGTATGTGAACCTGCGGCCGGTGAAACTGCTGAAAGGGGCTCCCTGCCCTCTGGCGGGAGTGAAACGGGAAGACATCGACATGGTGTTCGTCCGGGAAAACAGCGAAGGGGAGTATGCCGGGGCCGGTGCCTGGCTGTACAAGGACACGCCCCGGGAAGTGGTGATCCAGGACAGCGTGTTCTCCCGGTTCGGCACGGAACGGATCATCCGGTACGCCTATGACCTGGCCCGGAAGGAACACAAATCCCTCACCAGCATTTCCAAAGGGAATGCCCTGAATTATTCCATGGTGTTCTGGGACCAGATCTTTGCGGAAGTGGGGAAGGACTATCCCGATGTGGAAACCCATTCCTACCTGGTGGATGCGGCCAGCATGTTCATGGTGAAGGATCCCAAACGGTACGGGATCATTGTGTGCTCCAACCTGTTCGGGGACATCCTGACGGACCTGGGAGCCGCCATTTCCGGCGGCATGGGCCTGGCCGCCGGTGCCAACCTGAACCCGGAACGGAAATATCCTTCCATGTTCGAACCCATCCACGGCAGTGCTCCGGATATTGCCGGCCAGGGCAAGGCGAACCCGCTGGCCTCCATCTGGTCCGCCAGCCAGATGCTGGACTTCTTCGGCCACAAGGACTGGGGGCGGAAGCTGATTGACATCATCGAGACCATGATGGTGGAAAAGAAAGTCCTGACTCCGGACATGGGCGGCACCGCCACCACCCAGGAAGTGGGAGATGAAGCTGTACGGCTGTTGGAAAAATAACAAAAGAGCTGCCGCGTCGCGGCAGCTCTTTTGTTATTTACATTGCTCGAAGGCCTGGGCCAGGTCGTCCCGCAGGTCTTCTTTGTCTTCCAGGCCTACGGAGAACCGGAGCAGGGTGTGGGTGATGCCCTTTTCTTCCGCTTCTTCCGGGGTCAGGTCCGCATGGGTCTGGGTAATGGGATAAGTGAGCAGGCTTTCGGTGCCTCCCAGGCTTTCTGCGAACTGGATCAGCTGGATCTTTTCCAGGATGGTCTTGGCGGCTTCCGGGGACTTCACATAGAAGGAAATCATCCCTCCGAATCCGTTGGCCTGTTTCTTCTGGATTTCATAACCCGGGTGGTCCGGCAGGCCGGGATACAGCACCTTTTCCACCAGAGGCTGTTCCCGCAGCCACTGGGCCAGGTACAGGGCGTTTTCCTGGTGCTGCTTCATCCGCACCGGCAGGGTCTTCAGGCTCCGGAGCAGGAGCCAGGCATCGAAGACGCTGAGCACGGCCCCGGTGGTCTTGTAGATGGTCCGGAGCCGGGCGGCCACCTCCGCTTCCCGGCTGACGGCAAACCCTGCCAGGGAGTCATTGTGGCCGGCCAGGTACTTGGTGCCGCTGTGGACCACAATATCCGCTCCCAGGGTCAGAGGTCGCTGGAAATAGGGGGACAGGAAGGTATTGTCTACAATCACCAGGATCCCGTGTTTGTGGGCCAGTTCGCTGATGGCTTCCAGGTCCGTGATTTCCATGGTGGGGTTGGTGGGAGTTTCCAGATAGATGGCTTTGGTGGCGGGGGTGATGGCCTCTTCCACGGCCTTCAGATCACTGGTGTGGACGGCGGTGAAGGTCAGGCCCAGGGGTTCATAGGTGGTCCGGAACAGTCGGAAGGATCCGCCGTACAGGTCGAAACCGGTGATCAGATGGTCTCCCGGGGCAAAAAGCCGCATCACCGCATCGATGGCTGCCATGCCGGAGGAAAAGCACAGGGCATCGGTGCCCCCTTCCAGGGTGGACAGGACTTTTTCCAGTCTGGCGTGGGTGGGGTTGGATTCCCGGGTATAGGCCCAGCCGGTGGATTTCCCCAGGCCGGGATGGGCAAAAGTGGATGTGAGATACAGAGCCGGAGAGACGGCGCCGGTGGCATCGTTGGGGCCGCCTCCATGGATACAGGCAGTGGTGAATTTCATGATTTTTTTCCTCCTTGCAGGGCACAGGGTGCCAAGAATGCATACTATTTATATAGGAATACATTACCTGTTCCCGGAAATTTTGTCAAGGGGCCGGAACGGGCATGGAGACAGGGAAAGACGGGCAAAATGGTTTTCTAAATGATGGGACTGTGATATAATCTTTTAGTAAAACTGGTTCCGGCGGGCCCTGACTGCCCTGCTGGAATAGATTTTCGATAGGCGGTGAAAAAATGAGCGTTACAGTCAATGATGTAAAGCATATCGCAAATCTGTGCCGGTTAAATGTTCCGGACGATGAAATGGACAAGTTTGTTGAGCAGTTCAACCAGATTTTGAATTATGCTGAAATCTTAAAGAAAGTGGATACCAAGGGAATCGAACCTTCTCCCTATGTGCTTCCCATCAGCAATGTGCTGCGGGAAGACGTTCCTGTTGAGAGCCTGTCCCACGAGGACGCCATGAAGAATGCTCCGGAGGAATATGAAGGCGGCTTCAAAGTTCCCCGGGTTATCGAATAAGAGGAGGCAGAACAGTGGCTTTATACAGTGAAACTGCACATGAGCTCCATGACAAGCTGGTGAAGAAAGAAATCAGCTCCGTGGAACTGACCAAAGCGGTCTATGACCGGATTGACGAAGTGGAAGACCAGGTCAAGGCCTATATTACCCTGGACAAGGAAAATGCCCTGGCCCAGGCAGCCAAAGTGGACAAGATGATCGCCGACGGCGAGACCATCAAACCCCTGGCCGGGATCCCCGGCGCCATCAAGGACAACATCAGCGTAAAGGGTGTCCGGATGACCTGCGCCTCCAAGATTCTGGAAAACTTCGTGCCGGTGTACGATGCCCACGTCATCGAAAACCTGCGGAAGAACGAAACCATTTTCCTGGGCAAGACCAACATGGATGAATTCGCCATGGGGTCCACCACGGAAACCTCCCATTTCCAGATCACCCACAACCCCTGGGATCTGTCCCGGGTGCCCGGCGGTTCTTCCGGCGGCAGCGCTGCCAGCATTGCAGCCGGGGAAGCCATCTGGTCCCTGGGCTCTGATACCGGCGGTTCCATCCGGCAGCCGGCTTTCTTCAACGGCTGCGTAGGGCTGAAACCCACCTACGGCCGGGTGGCTTTCGCCTCCTCCCTGGACCAGGTGGGGCCCATTGCCCGTGACGTCACCGACGCCGCCCTGGTGCTGAACACCATCAGCGGCCTGGATGCCCATGATTCCACCTCCTATGATGCACCGGTCCCTGACTACACCAAGGCTCTGCGCCAGGATGTGAAGGACCTGACCATCGGCCTGCCCAAGGAATACTTCGGGGAAGGCACGGACCCCAAAGTGGCTGCCCAGATCAAGCTGGCTGCCAAGAAGTTCGAAGAACTGGGTGCCCATGTGATCGAAGTGTCCCTGCCTCATACGGAATATGCCGTAATCACCTATTACATCATCGCTCCGGCAGAAGCCTCCGCCAACCTGGGCCGTTTCGACGGTGTCCGGTACGGCTTCCGGGAAATGGCTGCGGAAAGCGCTCCGGAAATGATGCGCAAGACCCGTACGGAAGGCTTCGGCAAGGAAGTCCGCCGCCGGATCATGCTGGGGACCTACGTGCTCAGCTCCGGGTACTATGATGCCTATTACAACAAGGCCATGCAGGTCCGGACCCTGATCCGTCAGGACTTTGCCAACGCCTTCGAAAAATGCGATCTGCTGCTGACTCCCACCTCCCCGGTGGTGGCTTACCCTCTGGATGCCAAGATGGATCCTCTGACCGTCTACATGCTGGACGTAACCACCATTCCGGTGAACATGGCCGGCCTGCCCGGCATTTCCATCCCCTGCGGCTTTGTGGACAACATGCCGGTAGGGGCCCAGCTCATCGGCAAGGCTCTGGGCGAAGAGACCCTGCTGCGGGCAGCTTATACCTTTGAACAGGCTACGGATTTCCATAAAGCCGTGGCACCTCTGGGAGGTCGGAAATAATGACAGAATATACTACCGTAATCGGTCTGGAAGTCCATGCGGAACTGAAAACCAAGACCAAGGCTTTCTGCTCCTGCTCCACGGAATTCGGCGGTGCCCCCAACACCCATGTATGCCCGGTTTGTCTGGGCATGCCCGGGGCTCTGCCTGCAGATGGTGGAATTTGCCCTGCGCTTTGCTCTGGCTGTGAACTGCGAGATCCAGCGCTACAGCAAATTCGACCGGAAAAACTACTACTATCCGGATCTGGCCAAAGCCTACCAGATTTCCCAGTTCTATCAGCCCATTGCCCTGAACGGGCACCTGGACGTGAACGTGGACGGGGAAACCAAACGGATCGGCATCACCCGGATCCATATGGAAGAAGACGCCGGGAAACTGGTCCATTCCGGTGCTTCCATCAGCACCTCTGATTTCTCTGCAGTGGACTACAACCGGGCCGGGGTGCCTCTGATCGAAATCGTGTCCGAACCGGACATGCGGTCTGCGGCGGAAGCCCGTGCCTACATGGAAAAACTCCGGGCCTACCTCCAGTACACCGGGGTCTGCGACGGCAAGATGCAGGAAGGCTCCATGCGCTGCGATGCCAACATTTCCATTATGCCCGTAGGGGCCAAGGAATTCGGCACCCGGGCGGAAATCAAGAACCTGAACTCCTTCAAGGCCCTGGAAAGAGCCATTGAATACGAAGTGGAACGGCAGAAGGAAATCCTGGAAGACGGGGGCCATGTGGTCCAGGAAACCCGTACCTGGGACGATGCCCAGGGGATGACCTTCTCCATGCGGTCCAAGGAAGAAGCCCACGATTATCGGTATTTCCCGGAACCGGACCTGGCTCCCATCATCATCGAAAAAGAATGGGTGGAAAAGGCCAAGAGCGAACTGCCGGAACTGCCGGATGCCCGGAAAGCCCGTCTCATGAACGAAAAAGGGCTGGATGACTATTCTGCAGAACTGATCGTGGCTGACAAGAAGATGGCTGAGTACTTCGATGCAGCCGCCAAGGAAACCGACGACGCCAAAGGCGTGGCCAACTGGATCCTGGGGGATGTGTCCGCGTACCTGAACAGCAACAACTGCGGCATCGGGGAATTCCCCGTGTCCCCGGCTCATCTGGGACAGATGGTGGCCCTGATCAAAAAGGGCGTGCTGTCCAGTAAACTGGCCAAGAAGGTCTTTGCAGAAATGCTGAAAAAGGACGAAGCTCCTGCCGATCTGGTGAAGAAGCTGGGCCTGGAACAGGTCAGCGACGAAGGAGCCATCCAGGCCATGGTGGATGAGGCCATTGCTGCCAATCCTCAGTCCGTGGCCGACTACAAAGCCGGCAAGGATAAGGCCATCGGCTTCCTGGTAGGCCAGGTCATGAAGAAATCCCGGGGCAAAGCCAACCCGAGCATGGTAAACAAACTGATCATCAAGACCATTAAGGGTGAATGACAGAGGCGCCGTTGCGGAAGCAACAGTACCGTCAACGGTCAGCTGACAAAAAGAGCTGGTGCTTAGGCACCGGCTCTTTTTTTACCACAAATTTCACACCTTTGCTCTTCCTTTTTCATAGGGAACTGTTATGATTAGGAATACAATAACAACAGGGAGGGAGAAAGATGCTGCAGCATATGGAAAGACGGCGGTGGCGCTGGCTGCTGGTAGGGGCGCTGCTGCCGGGACTGTTCCTGGGGCAGATGGACAATGCCGTCCAGCACCGGATGCCCCGGTACATCCAGCGCTGTATGACAGGAGGGCCCCGGCTGGGGTTCCTCCAGTGGCCCCAGGATCTCCAGGCCGTCCGGTACGAGCTGGAGATCTTCTCCCAGATCCCTGAGGAACTGGATCCGGAACATTCGGTAGAAGAAGCCCTGTACCGGGATGCTGAAATCTACACCAACCGGATCCTGCTGGATGAAGGGAAGCTGCCGGATCTGGATGGAGAGCCGCCTCTTTTCTGGCGGGTCCGGGCCTACGACCTGGACGGGAATCCCCTGGGAGGCTATTCCCAGCCGGCAGAGCTCCAGAACACCCTGGAACGGAACCTGCGTGATGCACCGGTGCCCCGTCCCATGAAGAGGGACCAGCCCGGTTCCCGGATCCTGTATCCGGTGTATTCCTATACAAGTCTTCCGGGGGCCAGCCAGTACGAAGTGGAAGTGCTGGACCAGCTGCCGGAAAAAATGGGGGGCATCCTGCCTTCCCGGCACCGGGTCTATGCAGAAACTACGGAACTGACGGACCTGTACGACAAGGAACCCCGGATCGGCACTTATTACTGGCGGGTCCGGGGGATGGACGGCAAGGGCCGGCCGGTGGGGGAATGGAGCCTGCCGGAAAAAGTGGAACTGGAACCAACGGATCGGGTCCAGGTGGGCATCTTCGGAGACAGCATTTCCCATGGAGGGGGCCGGCTGTCCTTCAGCCCCTCGGACCTGGAATACAGCTATGCCCATTACATCTCTGTGCCTACAGTGAACCTGTCGGAAAGCGGGGACACCAGTGAAATGATGGTGGAACGGTTTGAACGGGATGTGCTGCCTTTCCATCTGAAGACCCTTCTGATCATGGGAGGCAGCAACAGCCTCCGGAATGGGACGGAACCGGAAGAGGTGATCGCCGATCTCCGGAAGATCCAGGCTATGTGTCGGGAAAACGGCATCACCCCGGTGCTCCTGACCCTGGCACCCATCAACCCGGGAAACATCGAAAAGGCTTTTGACGAGCCTACGGACAGCCACTGGCAGGAAGCTTTCCGGAAGGTGAACGCGTACATCCGCACCCAGCCCCACATCGATGTGGCGGCGCCTTTTGAAGCCATGGGTCCGGAGCTGCCTACGGAAATGGCCCTGGACGGTCTCCATGGAGACGTGCCCATGAAACGGATCATGGGCCAGGTGATCAGTGACCAGGTAAGGGAGTTTTTGTAAGGGTATGATATAATGACCCTGTAAACCAGAAAAAGGGGGCGGACCATGGATAAAAAGGCATTGAAGGCATTCTGCCAGGAACTGGGCCTGACGGAAGTGGGCGTGGCTCCCAGCCATCTGCCGGTGCCCGATCCTTTTCCGGAGGTGTGTCCCCTGGCGGCGGGGAAGGGACTGGAACGGTATGATCTTACCACTCTGCTCCCGGGCTGCCGGGGAGCCGTGGTGATCCTTTTTCCCTACCGGTTGGAACCGTCATCCGGCAGCAATCTGTCCTGTTACTGCCAGATCCCGGATTACCATCCGGTGGTCCGGGAGTATCTGGAGAAAATCGCCGGCTGGATGGAAGGCCAGGCCCCTGGCAGCCGGCAGCTGGCCATTGTGGATACCTCCCCTCTGGCGGAACGGGACCTGGCGGTCCAGGCCGGACTGGGATTTCTGGGGGACAACGGCTGCCTCATTAACGACACCTGGGGTTCCTGGTGCTTCATTGGGGCAGTGCTCACCACCCAGCCTCTGGAGCCGGACCGGCCTCTGGAACGGAGCTGCCGCCACTGCGGGGCCTGTGCCCGGGTCTGTCCCGGACAGTGTTTCCAGGGAGGGACCTACACCTACCGGACCTGCAAATCCTACCTGACCCAGAAAAAAGGAGAACTGACGGAAAGGGAAAAGGCTGTCCTCCGGAAAACGCCCCTGATCTTCGGCTGTGATGAATGCCAGCGGGTCTGCCCCCACAACCAGCAGGTGCCGGAAACTCCTCTGGCAGAATTCCGCCGGGACCGTCTGCTCCGGCTGGACCGGCAGGATCTGGAAAACCTGACCAACCGGCAGTTCCGGGAACGGTACGGATCCTATGCCTTTGCCTGGCGGGGGAAAAAGATCCTGCTCCGGAACCTGGAACTGGTGGAACAAACGGAAAAGGAACAACAGGAAAGTCAGTGAACACAGGAGGTGTCCTATGGCAAATATCCAGACCATCCCGCTGCCCCGGGATCTGATCCAGTTTGTCTTTGAAGCGGCCTACATCCAGCGGTGGAACGATCATATCCGGCCCCAGGGCTTTACGGAACTGGACAAACAGGCCCACAAGATGATGATCCTCTATGTGCTGGCCCGGTATGAGGAACAGGACCATGGAGCCAGCCTGGACTGGCAGGTGCTGGTGGAAGGGGGCATCTTCGAATTCCTCCACCGGGTGGTGCTCACGGACATCAAGCCCCCGGTGTTCCACGAGCTGATGGAAAAAAGCGGCGCCCGGCTGAACCAGTGGGTGTACAAGGAACTGGTACGGCGGGTGCCGTCTCTGGCCGGCAGTCTCTTTATGGCCAAGATGGAGGCCTATCTGGACGGGGACAGCCATCCTCTGGAGAAACAGCTGATCCGGGCCGCCCACTACCTGGCCACGGAATGGGAGTTCCGGATCATCTACCGGATGAACCAGGGGATTTTCGGAGTGGAGGAAATCAGGGAGCGGATCGCCGACAACATCGAAGACCATTACAACCTGGCAGGGGTCCAGAAAATCGCCATGAACGGGAAGACCCGGAAGTTCGTGGATCTTATCGGCAAGCTCCGGTTCCAGAAGCGCTGGTCCCAGTCTCCCCGGGTGCCGGAAACTTCCGTCATGGGCCATGTGCTGGTGGTGGCCATCATGGGGTACTTCTGCGCCCTGTCCATGGGGGCCTGCAAGGGACGGCTGGTGAACGATTTCCTGGGCGGCCTGTGGCATGACCTGCCGGAAGTGCTCACCCGGGACATTATTTCTCCCATCAAAAGGTCCATCGAAGGCCTGGACGAACTGATCAAGGACATCGAACAGCGGCAGATGGAAGAA
>ERZ841120.1252-NODE-1252-length-11204-cov-14.905552_pt1 | contig 11204 bp, 9 predicted proteins | sample MGYA00519572_ERZ841120 | MGnify/ENA primary metagenome ERZ841120 (study PRJEB31850, sample SAMEA3708890) | human gut metagenome | biome: human gut; feature: human-associated habitat; material: faeces | place: China | collected 2014 ... | reverse complement strand
GCTGGCAAAGTTCGGCCCGGCCGCAAAGGCGGCGGGCAAGAGCGTGGGCCTGCGGGTGAATCCCGAGTACTCCACCCAGGAGGGCCACGAGATCTATGACCCCTGCGCCCCGGGCAGCCGTCTGGGCACCACCCGTGCCCAGTGGGATGCCGCTGCGGCGCAGCACCCTGACCTGCCCGACCTGCTGGACGGCCTGCACTTCCACACCCTGTGCGAGCAGGATTCCGACGCGCTGGCGGCCACCCTGCCCGCGCTGGAAGCGAAATTCGGTGACCTGCTGCCCCGGATGAAGTGGCTCAACTTTGGCGGCGGTCACCACATCACCCGCCCGGATTACGACCTTGCCACGCTGGAAAAGTGCATCACCGGGACGCAGGAAAAGTACGGCGTGCAGGTGTATCTGGAACCGGGCGAGGCCTGGGCGCTGAACGCAGGCTACCTCGTCACCACGGTGCTGGACACCCTGCAGAATGGTCAGACACATCTTGCCATTCTGGACATGTCCGCAGCCTGCCACACGCCGGATGTCATCGAGATGCCCTACCGCCCGCCCCTGCTGGACGCGGGTGAACCGGGGGAAAAGCCCTGCACCTTCCGGCTGGGCGGCCCCACCTGCCTTGCCGGGGACGTGGTGGGCGATTACAGCTTTGCCGCCCCCCTCACCGAGGGTGACCGGCTCATCTTCGGCGACATGGCCATCTATTCCACCTGCAAGAACAACACCTTCAACGGGATGCCCCTGCCGGATCTCTGGGTGCTGCATGAAAACGGCACCACCCAGCCGCTGGCCCGCTTTGGCTACCACGATTTCAAATACCGTCTGGGCTCGCCCCGCTGAGCCGCCCGGATACACAAACACCCCTCTGCGCTCCTTTCGGAACACAGAGGGGTGTTTGCTTATGAAACGGAGAAACTCAGATCTCGTACCACTTGATCTCGTTGGCTTCCAGATGCAGGTCGAAATGGTTTCCATCGGTGGTGTAGACCGTGGTGTCCTGCGGCTCGTAGGTGTTGTTCACCACGCAGTACTTGCCATTTTTCACGTAGGCGTGCACTTCCACATTGTAGTTGGAGCTGAACCAGGTGTGCAGCTCCTCCTCGCTGTGGGCGCTCCACAGGATGGCACGGTACAGAGTGCGGCTGTTGGCAAAGCTGTAGGGAACGCCGCTGATGTACACGGCGCGGCCCTTACCAAAGTCGTGGGCCGCCATCTGCACTTCCCGGTTCCGCTGCACCAGCACCTCGGTACCCTCGAGGGCGTAGATGTTCTTCTTGCCCTCGCCAAAGTCGATGGGCTGGTCGGCATCCTGCAGGATGAAGTGGTCCGGGTGCTCATCCCAATTGTACTTGTCGTAGTTGAGGGTGAAGCCGTTTTCCTCTTCCACGCCCAGTACGCTGGCCAGCTGGAGGATGTGGCCCTGATAGGCATGACCGGAGGGCTCACCCACGCCGATGAGGCCGCCGCCGTTCCAGACGAATTTCCGGATCGCGGAGGAGATCTCCGGGTCCTCCCACCAGATGCCGCCGGTGTGGGCGGTGTCGGCATCGCCCACATTGATGATGACATCGAGGCTGTTCAGCAGGGCGGGGTCCTTCTTGATGTCCTCAAAGCTGATGAACTTCACGTCAAAGGGCGCGCCGGACAGCATTTCGATGACTCCGGAGTAGCTGTAGTTCTGCTTGTAGTAGAGGGCGTGGTGCACCATGTGGCAGCCCCAGGCCCGCATCTTGCCCCAGCAGTTCAGCACGGCCACCCGCTTGACGCAGTAGGGCGTGGTGCCCTTGATGTTCTCATACAGCTCGCGGAACTCGCTGCAGACGCTCTCCACATAGTCCACGAACTCCGGGAACTGCAGCGCCAGCTTCAGGTAGCCGCCGTAACCGATGCGGTCGATGGGCTTGCGCAGGATGGCGCGGCGGGCCGTGACCCAGTTTTCCTTGGCCTCCCGCACCGGGTCGCCGCCCTCGTGGAAGGTGTCCGGGAAGAAGTAGGGCAGGAAGCGGCCCTCTGTGTACTTTACGCCCTCGATGTCCGAGATCAGGCGCAGGGTGGAACCGTTGCCCACGCTGCCCACCACGGCATCCAGACCGATTGTCTTGAACTCCGGCATGAACGGCTCGGTGCCGATCCAGTGGTCCCCCAGGAACATCATGGCCTCGCAGCCGCACTCGTGGGTGATGTCCACCATCTCCTTGGCAAGCTTTGCCACCTCCCGGCGCTGGAAGGCCTGAAAATCCCGGAATTCCTTGCTGGGCACCCGGTACTGGTTGTTGTAGTAGCCCTGATCGATGATGTACTCCGGGCGGAACTTGTAGCCCACCTCCTGCTCGAACTGATTCAGGATATACGGGCTGACCGAGGCGGAGTAGCCGTACCAGTCCACAAACTTCTCCCGCTTCAGCTCATCGAAGATGAGGGTGAACTGGTGGAAGAAGGTGGTGTAGCGGATCACGTTGACATAGGGGTGCTCCGCAATGAACTTGCGCAGGCGCTCCATGGAATACTTGTGGGTCTTGGGCTGGCGCACATCAAAGGTGATCTGGTGCTCAAAGTTGGTCCAGCCGTTGGTGGTGGCGTTGTACATGTGCACCGGGTCCCAGATCAGGTAGGCCAGAAAGCTGACCGTATACTCATGGAACGGCACGGCCTGCACCGTCACGCTGCCGTCGGCGTAGCTCCACAGCTCCGGGGGCACCGGCTGACCGGTGGTACGGTCCATGACCTCCCACCAGCGGGTGATGTCATCGTTGGTGTTCACCTGCATCAGCTCCGGGCTGATGCCCTTCATCAGAGGGATGGTCACGGTGTCACCGGGGGCGGTGTAGAAGCCGGTCATAATGTAGCACTGCTGCACCTCATCCGGGTTCGCCTTGGCCCACGCGTTGTCCTTGCGGGTGGTGTAATAGGTGGAGTAGATCTTTGCGTCGGCGCTCTTCAGCTCCTGCGGGAAATCGGTGCCGTCGCAGTCGCGGATGGCATCTGCGCCCCACTTTTTCAGGATCTCCAGCGTTTCGGGCACCACATCCAGATCGGTCGGGATCGTTACGCGCCCGGTCATTCTATTTTCTTCCATGGGAATTCTCCTTTACCTCTCTCTTATCCTCAATCCCGATAGGGGGCGTTATAGAGCGCCAGCACAGCCAGCAGCAGCGCCACCCCCAAAAGCATGATGCCAAAACCAGCCAGCTGCCCGGTCATTTTCCAGCCTGCTGTCACCAGCGCGATGGACAGCACAAACAGCACCAGCATCAGCACCATGCGCAGGGCGGGATGATTTTTCCAGAATGCTTTCATCGTTTGTCACCTTACCCTTTCAGACCGCCCACGGTCATACCCTGTGTCAGCTGCTTCTGCACGCAGATGTACAGGATCAGGGTGGGCAGCATCACCAGCACCAGACCGGCATACATGGTGCCGTACTGGGCCGCGCTCTGCTGGGCCTGCATCAAATTCAAAAGGCCCACCGGCAGGGTGCGGGGCGCGCTGGTGGAGCTCATCAGCGTCATGGAAATGATGTACTCGTTCCAGAAGGACAGGAAGTTGAACAGGATGATGGTGATGATGGAGGGCTTTGCCATGGGGAAGATGATGCGGGTCATGGTGGAGAAGTAGCTTGCACCGTCGATGTAGGCAGCCTCCTCAAAATCATGGGGCAGGGTGGCAAAATAGCCCGAAAGCAGATAGATGGTAAAAGGCAGGGCCGTGGCTGCGTACACCACCGCCAGCACCACCAGATTGTTCAGCAGGAAGCTGCTGCCAAAGTGGCTCTTCAGCCAGACATCGCCGTCCCGCAGCATCAGGAAGATGGGCACCACGATGTAGTTGACATTGATGAACAGGCCCGCCATAAACAGGGTGTTCAGCAGTTTGCGGCCCTTGAACCGGAAGCGGGACAGGCAGTAGGCGGCAGGCAGCGCAATGACCAGCAGCAGCACCAGTGCCAATGCGGTCACGATGACAGAGTTGAGCATATACTCGCCCATCTTGGCTCCGTTCCACGCATTGACAAAGTTCTGCCAGTAGAACCCGGCAGGCAGCGCCCACGGGTTGCCGTAAAACTCCGCGTTCTGCTTGATGGAGGCCATGAATACCCATGCCACCGGCACGATGATGATCACCGCCAGCAGGACCAGCACAAAATAGATAAAGAACTTGTAGAGACCTTCCGCCGAGCGGGAAGATCTTTCGGTGGTATTCTGCATCTTCTTCCCTCCTTAGAATTCCAGCGGATCGCGGTCGGTGGCCTTGTTGACACAGGCAGACAGTGCAAACGAGAACAGGAAGATGACCACGCCAATGGCCATGCTGTAGCCATACAGGCCCGCGTCCTTCTGGCTGTACATATAGCTCAGCGCCACATCCGAAGCACCGTTGGGCCCGCCGCTGGTCATGGCCTTGACAAAGAGGAAGGCCATGTTGATGGTGGAGATGATGAAGAAGGTCAGGGTGGTGCGGATGTTGGTCCAGATGAGGGGGATGGTGATCTGGAAGAACTGGGTCAGGCGGCCCGCACCGTCCAGATTGGCGCTCTCGTACAGGCTGGCGGGCACCGAGGACATGGAAGCCATATACATGACCATGTAATAGCCCACGGCCTGCCAGACCATGGCGAGGATGATGGAGGGGATGACCAGCTTTTCGCCCTTCCAGAGGATGGGGTCTGTCATATCCCGGAACAGGCCGATGATGCTGTTGAGCATACCGTTTTCCGGCTTATAGATGGCCGAGAAGATGCCGGAGATGACGACCACCGACAGGATGTTGGGGATGTAGAAGATGACCCGGAAGAAATTCTGCCCCTTGATCTTTTCCCGGGTCAGGATGGCCGCAAACACCAGCGCAAAGGCAAAGGTGACGATGGTCACCACTACCACCAGCAGGATCATATTCTGCATGGAGCGGATGAACTGGGTGTCCTTGAGCAGGTGCTGGAAATTCTTCAGGCCCACAAAGGTCTCGTTGGGCGAGTAGGCACCGCGCTCGTACAGGCTCATGCGGAACACGTTGAGGGTGGGCAGGATCATAAAGAGAAAGAACAGGATCGTGGCCGGTGCCACGCAGAGAAAGACGAACCGTCTGCGGCTTTTGTCAGATCTCATAGACAAACCGCTCCTTTCTATCGGAACCCGAAAACCACAAAAAGCGGAGGCGGTCAAAACCGCCCCCGCTGGGCAGGGTTCAATTACTCGATGATATTGGCACGCATCTGGTCGCTGGCGGACTTGATGCCATCGATCCACTGCTGCTCGGTCATGCTGCCGGACACCAGAGAGTTGACGGGGTCAAAGAACACGGTGCGGACCTCCACGCCGGGGATAGCGCTGAAGGCTGCAAAGTTGCCCATAGCGGCCTTTGCACCGTTGTCGTACACGGAGTAGAACATCTTGTTGTCGCCTTCCAGATCATCGGCGATGCCCAGCACAGGCTGGATGGCACCGCTCTCGGCGAACAGCTTGCAGGCCTCGTCGCTGTACAGGTAAGCCACGAACTGCTTGGCGGCATCCAGATGCTCGGCACCAGCCGGGATCCATGCCTGCTCGAACCAGGTGTAGCTGTACTGGTCGCCGCCGGCCTTGACAGCGGGCAGGGCGGTCATGCCCCACTCAAAGCCATCGGCACGGGGAGCCTCGGCCATCTCACCCACGATCCAGGTGCCGTTGGGCATGAACAGAGCCTTGTTGTCCAGCACCAGCTGCTGGTTCTGGGTAAAGTCCTGATCGTTGGCCTGTGCAGGGGTAATGGGGTTGGTGTAGGAAGCCAGCTTGTTGACGATATCAAAGCAGGTCTTTGCCTCCGGGGTATCCCAGATGCCTTCCTCATAGTGGGTGGCCTTGTTGAAGAACTCCGGGCCGCCGGCGGCATACATCAGAGCATAGAAGAATGCATCAAAGTAGCCGGTGGTGGGGTAGGTGAACAGGTAGGTGCCCTCAGCGGCAGCCTTGTCGCCCAGTTCCCACATCTCGTCCCAGGTGGTGGGCACGTCCCAGCCCTTTTCCTTCAGGAAACCGGCGTTGTAGAACAGGCCGCAAGGGCTGTAGAACATGGGAGCCAGATAGGTCTTGCCGTCGCCGTAGGGGTTGGTCAGGGAGGTGTCGGTAAAGCCGCCTGCGATCTTCTCGCTCACCTTCTTGCTCTCGCCGGGCACGGTCATGCTCAGCACGTCGGTGATGTCCGCGATCAGGTTGCCCTTGATGAACTGCTCGGTCAGGGCAGCCTCACGGCCGGTAGCCAGGTGGATCACGTCGGGGTAATCGCCGCCCTGCATGGAAGGTCCGATGACATCCTCCAGCTTCTTGTCGGTGGTCAGCTCCACCTTGATGCCGGTCTGGGCGGTAAAGGCCTCAGTGACCTTCTTCCACATATCAGCGCCATAGCCGGTCTCGATGGCGGCGACCTTGATGGTCACGTCCTCAGCAGGAGCGGCAGATGCAGCAGCGGAAGAAGCCGTGCTGGAAGCTGTGGAGCTGGAAGAACCGCCGCAGGCAGCCAGACCCAGTGCAGCGGCACCCACACCGGCCACTTTCAGGAAATTGCGACGAGAAATACGTTTCATAATGTGTCCTCCATCATAAAGTTCCATTCAAGCACAGCCGGAGCAAACAGGTCTTGCCCGCGGGGCTGTGTTTTTTTCTGACCCCAATATAGAGGTTTTTACAGTTTCCAACAAGGTCTTTGTTGTTTCATTTTTTAGAAATATTGTTCTTTTATCATTTTCTTCAGCAAAAGCACTAAATTTTGCAGCATTGTTTTGGTGCATTTTCCCTGCTTGTAACCAATTTGACATATTTTCGTCTTTCTGTGCAGAGGAAAATATTTACCATACCAAAAAACAGGACTTGCTTTTTTTCTTATTTGCCCCTATAATGAGAAAAAATGCACGAAGCAGTGCGGCGTTTTTCGCATTTTATTTTTAGTATCTTGCTTTTGTTTTTATATTTTTTGCGCCTGCTTCAAAAGGAGCCTTTTATGAGTACCGAGCGCTTTGATATCCGCCACGCTCCCGCTCCACGGGAATCCTTCCGGCTGCTGTACATCAGCAAGAGCAGATTCGGCGGCGACTGGAACAGCACGGTCCACACCCATTCCTGCACGGAGCTGTTCTACTGCCTCAGCGGCGAGGGGCAGTTTCTGCTCAGCGGGCAGCTGTTCCCGGTCAAACCGGACGATATGGTCATCGTCAACCCGCAGGTGGAGCACACCGAGCTGAGCTTGAACGCCTCGCCTCTGGAATACATCGTGCTGGGCATTTCGGGCATCGAGATCCTGTTCGGCAAAGCCGATTCCACCTACGCCATCTTCAACTGCCGGGAGAACCGGGAGCGGATGGTAACGCTGCTGCACATGCTGCTGGCTGAGGCAGACCGCAGTCTGGACGGCTGCGAGACCGTCTGCCAGGACCTGCTGGAAGTCCTGCTCATCTGGCTGGTGCGGTGCACCACCCTCTCTTTGCAAGTGGAGGAATCCCCCCGCTCTGACAACCGGGAATGCGTGGAGATCAAGCGATATCTGGACAACAACTACCGGGAGGACATCTCCCTTGATACCCTTGCCGAGGTCGCCCACATCAACAAATATTATCTGGCCCACACCTTCCAGAAGGCGTACGGCATTTCTCCCATCACCTACCTGAACCGCCGCCGCATTGAGGAGAGCAAATATATGCTGGGAAACACCGGTTACAGCCTGGCGCAGATCAGCGAGCTGATGGGATTTTCCTCCCCCAGCTACTTTTCGCAGTGCTTCCGCAAGGCGGAAGGCCTGACCCCCAACGAATACCGCCGTCAGGTGCGGCAGGGACAACGCCCTGCACCTGCCAAACGGCATGAAGGATAAGAAATGAGGAACCCAAAATGAAACCTGTTACCGAACCCATTCTCAACGCCGCCGCAAATGCCTTTGATTTTGGCGGGCCGGTGGTCTGCGATGCCCGTCACTACGGCGAAGGCCACATCAACGATACCTTCGTGGTCTGGCGGGAGGATCGCTCCAAGCGCTTTATCTTACAGCGCATCAACACCGACACCTTTACCGACCCGGTGGGCCTGATGGAGAATATCTGCGGCGTGACCCGGCATCTGCGGGAGAAGATCCTTGCCGCAGGCGGCGACCCGGCACGGGAGACCCTGAACGTGATCCCCACCCTGTCCGGTGCGGCCTTCCATCTGGATGCCGAGGGCGGCGCGTGGCGCGCCTACGACTTTGTAGAGGACACCATCTGCCTGCAGCAGGTGGGCAGCGAGGCCGACTTCCGCACTGTTGCCGAGACCCTGGGCAAATTCCAGAACCAGCTGGCAGATTATCCGGCCTCCACCCTCCACGAAACCATTGCCCGCTTCCACGACACGCCCAACCGCTATGCAAACTTTGAAAAAGCCCTTGCCGCCGATGCGCTGGGCCGTGCCAAGGACATTGCACCGGAGGTCGCATTCATCCATGCGCGGGAAAAGGATTGCCATGCCCTGCTGGATCTGCTGGCAGCCGGTGAGATTCCGCTGCGTGTCACCCACAACGACACCAAGATCAACAACGTCCTGATCGATGCCGCCACCGGAAAAGGCATCTGCGTCATTGACCTTGACACCGTGATGCCGGGCCTGTCGGCCTACGATTTCGGCGACTCCATCCGCACCGGTGCCAACGACTGCGCTGAGGACGAGCCCGACCAGAGCAAGGTCCACTTTGACCTGCACCTGTACGAGGTGTTCGCCAAGGGGTATCTCTCCACCGCCGGGGCCTCCATGAGCCCTGCGGAGAAAAAGAGCCTTGCCTGGGGTGCCAAGCTGATGACGCTGGAGTGCGGCATTCGCTTTCTGACCGACTATCTGGAGGGCGACCACTATTTCCACACCGCCCGCCCCGGCCACAATCTTGACCGCGCCCGCACCCAGTTCACGCTGGTACGCCAGATGGAAGAGGTGTTCGATCAGATGCTGGAGATCGTCAGCTGAACCGTCATCCTCTGACCTGCCGAAGCACCAATGACTCGGGGGCTGCACTGAACCGCCTGCAAAACATCTGAAAACGATGCAGGCAAGGCAGTGCAGCCCCCATTTTTTGCGGCTGAGAAAAAGAAAAGCACCATACTTCCTACGAAGTACAGTGCTTTTTTGGTGGAGAATAGCGGGATCGAACCGCTGACCTCTTGCATGCCATGCAAGCGCTCTCCCGAACGGTATCGAAACACACCCCCCACACGAAAGTGCGGGGACAGGCTTAATATCGCGTTGATACGTTCTATCCACCAAAAAGGTTCACAGTTGCATCCTGCTTCCAGGAATCATGCTCCGCCTACAAGGCAATTTTACCACCCAATTTTCAAGTGTGTCAATGGGTTTTGCTCAGAGAGAAGGTCATTTACGAGAAAAGTTTTTTCTGACAGCTTACTTAGCGCAATTTTGATTTTACACATCAAAGTTGCGCTTTTTATTTTCCCCAAAAGTATTGACAAGGAGGTTTTCTCAACGATGCCGATGTATTATCGCTGTTTTTTATCCATGAACCAACCGCATGACCCTTGACTACTTCTACGGACAGACTGGAGAGCTTTTCTCCTTCTACCGCATTCCAAAGGCTCTTTTTCAGGAGCAGCGGTTCCAGAGCCTGTCCACGGATGCCAAAACCCTGTATGGTATCCTGCTGGACCGCATGAGCCTGTCGGTGAAAAACGGCTGGCTGGACAAGCAAAACCGGGTGTTCATCATCTTCACAATCGAGGATGTCAAGAGGGCATTGTGTTGCGCAGACAACAAAGCAACCAAGCTGCTCCGGGAACTTGAAAAGTTTGGTCTGATTGAACGAAAACGCCGAGGGCAAGGAAAGCCAAGTTTGGTATATGTGAAAAACTTTTCGGCAGAATCTTCAAAAGAGAGTGTCAAGAATCGTGATAATGACGATTCTTGTGGCTTCAAAATCGCGTGTCAAGACCCTGCAAAATCACGGTGTAATAAGACTAAAGAGAATGATACTGAAATGAGTGAGACTAATCTCTTCTATTCCGAAGAATCGGATGGGATGAGTAAGCGCGCCCAACTGGAAGAATATTTTTCGCAGTCTTTGGAGGTAGACCTTCTGCTCCGGCTCTGCCCGGATGATGAGGACACCATCTATCAAATCGTAGATTTGCTGGTGGACACCTGTGCTACCAACCGCAAGCTACTGCACATCGCCGGGGACGATAAGCCCGCCGAGGTGGTACGTAGCCGATTTATGAAGCTGAACGCCGACCACATCAAATTTGTGTTGAAGTGCCTTGCAGAGAACAGCAGCCCAATCAGGAACATGAAGCAATACCTGCTCGCTTCTCTGTACAACGCACCGACCACCATGCAGCTTTACTATCAGAATCAGACCAACCACGATTTAGCGAAACGGGGGTGATAAAAATTTCCAAAAAAGCAACCACGATTGCCATTGTCAACCAAAAGGGAGGCACTGGCAAAACAACAACCTGTGAAAATCTGGGTGTTGGCCTTGCCGCCGAGGGTAAGAAGGTCCTACTTGTAGACGCTGACCCGCAGGGTTCACTCACCATTAGTATGGGCTGGCAGAAGCCGGACGAACTGCCCGTTACTCTTTCTACCCTGATGCAGAAAGCCATGAACGACCAGTGCATTCCGCCCGGTGAAGGTGTGCTGCACCATGCAGAGGGTGTAGACCTCATCCCGGCCAACATTGAGCTGGCAGGGCTGGAAGTTGCCCTTGTCAATACCATGAGCCGGGAAAAAATGCTGAAGCAAGTCTTGGACAGTGCAAAGCAGGACTATGACTATATTCTGTTGGACTGCACTCCCTCCCTTGGGATGCTGACCATTAACGCGCTGGCGGCGGCAGACACTGCTCTGATACCTGTACAGGCACAGTACCTTTCCGCGAAAGGTCTGGAACAGCTTTTGCAGACCATCAACAAGGTGCATCGGCAGATCAACCCAAAGCTGAAAATCGAAGGCATCCTGCTGACGATGACAGATAACCGCACCAACTATGGCCGACAAATCGACACGCTGATCCGGCAGGCATACGGAAAGCACATCAAAGTGTTCGGTCAGACGATTCCCCACTCCGTCCGTGCAGCGGAAATCAGCGCGGCGGGTAAGAGCATCTTTGTCCATGACCCGAAAGGCAAAGTGGCAGAAGCCTATAAATCTCTGACGAAGACTAACTATTAAAAGTCAAGCCCTAAAATGAAAAAATCCGCCAACCATCC
>ERZ841120.1250-NODE-1250-length-11236-cov-3.093999_pt1 | contig 11236 bp, 8 predicted proteins | sample MGYA00519572_ERZ841120 | MGnify/ENA primary metagenome ERZ841120 (study PRJEB31850, sample SAMEA3708890) | human gut metagenome | biome: human gut; feature: human-associated habitat; material: faeces | place: China | collected 2014 ... | reverse complement strand
AGTTACTGGTGCTGTTACCACACCCATTTACCAAACATCAACCTATCACCAAAAGGAGCTAGGTGGTGGCGCTAAGTATGAGTACACGCGCGGTGAGAACCCTACCCGCTTCGCTTTGGAGTCAGTTATGGCTGACATTGAAAACGGAACGGATGGATTTGCCTTTTCATCAGGAATGGCTGCTATCCACGCCACAATGAGTTTGTTGAAGGCCGGCGACCACATCGTCATGGCCAACGACGTTTACGGCGGAACTTTCCGCTTGGTTAACCGCATCATGGCCGAGTTGGGCATTAAGTTTACGGCGGTTGATACAGCTGATAGCGATGCTTTGAAGGCCGCAATGACGCCAGAAACAAAGATGGTTTACTTGGAATCACCTTCTAACCCATTGATGCACGTGACGGATATTGCTGAAGCATCAAAGATTGCCCACGAAGGTGGCGCAATTGCCGTGGTTGATAACACATTCGCTTCACCATACAACCAAAACCCATTGGACTTGGGTGCTGACGTGGTTGTTCACTCAGGAACGAAGTACTTGGGTGGTCACGCTGACCTATTGTCAGGATTCGTGGTCGTGAAGGACGCTGAGTTGGCTGAGCGCATTAAGTTCATCCAAATGTCTATTGGTGCAGTCTTGTCACCACAAGATTCATACATGGTGCAACGTTCAATTAAGACGTTGGCTTTGCGTGTGCAACGCCACAACGAAAACGCGATGGCCTTGGCTGAGTTCTTGAACAACCACCCAAAGGTTGCCAAGGTTTACTTCCCTGGTTTGCCAGGTACGCCTGATCACGAGATTGCTAAGAAGCAAATGCGTGGTTTCGGTGGCATGATGTCAATCGAGCTACAACCTGGTTTGGATGTTAAGAAGTTTGTTGAGAACTTGGATGTCTTCTTGTTGGCTGAGTCACTTGGTGGTGTTGAATCATTGATTGAAGTACCAGCAGTGATGACCCACGCTTCTATCCCACGCGAGATTCGCATTGCTAACGGCATCAAGGATGAGTTGGTTCGTATCTCAGTAGGTATTGAAGATATCGACGACTTGATTGCCGACATGACAAAGGGCTTGGATGCCTTGTAATATTGATAAAGTAAACTCCCCAACGATTCCGGTCGTTTGGGGAGTTTTTTCGTTATGTAGTTTTGTAGTGTGTGTCCGTCCTTACGGCCGGAGTGCTTGGCCCCTTCTAGGGCACGCTAACACGCACTGACCATGACCTGCAGGGAGCGCGAACCACAGCAAGCTGCGTTTCCCTTTACCTCCCGTGGCTCTAAGCGGTAAAACCGCTAAGAACCCACACCTGCGGGTCAAGGTCAGTACGTGTCTATACGCGTGGCGGGGCCAAGCACAGCAGCCAAGCAATACTCTAATTGTTTGATTTTCATCCACCAGAATACATCAGATTGAACTGTTCACCCCAATTATTTCCAGGTGGATGATAATCCAAAACAGAATAGAACATCTTGGTTGCTGGCATGGGTGCGCGGGACTATCGGAGCGTTCAAAGTGGGGCAACATGCCGCATGGCCGGCGCTATTCAGATAAGCCATACAGGACTAGAAGGATTAGGGGGAATTATTTGCCCCGCTGAATGGCGTCCGCGCCATTCGGTTGCCCCAATTTGAACTTTGTCGGAGATAGTCCCGCGCTTTCAGGCGTCGACGCAACGCGTCGACACTAACCACCGACTAAAAAACGAAGAACCACCAAAGCAGTTCTCCGTCATTAACTTCTATCTCTTACAAACGGGCCTTCAATTCAGCCGTCAACTCTTCGTAGCCAGGCTTGCCCAACAAACCAAACATGTTGCGCTTGTATGCTTCAACACCTGGTTGGTCAAATGGATTAATGCCGTTCAAGTAACCAGAAATGGCTACCGCAACTTCAAAGAAGTAAATCATTTGTCCCAAAGCGAATTCGTTTTGCTTATCAAGCTCAACAATCATGTTTGGTACGCCACCGTCAACGTGAGCCAACAATGTTCCTTCTGAAGCTGTGCGGTTCACATAACTCATGGTCTCACCTTGCAAATAACCCAAACCATCGTCAGCGTCTGTTTCTGGAATCACAACGTCTGAAACTGGTTCAGTCACGCGCAACAACGTCTCAAACAAGTTGCGACGACCGTCTTGGATGTATTGTCCAAATGAGTGCAAGTCTGTTGAGAAGTTTCCGGTTGCTGGGAAGATGCCCTTGCCATCCTTACCTTCTGACTCACCTTGCAATTGCTTCCACCATTCACCGATTTGAACCAAAGTTGGATCATAGTTAATCAACAATTCTGTCGTATAACCCTTGCGGTACAAGATGTTACGGTATGCAGCATATTGGTATGCTGGGTTCTTCGTCAAATCAGCATCGGCGTAAGCTGCTTCCCCGGCAGCGGCACCAGCCATCAATTGTTCGATATCACCACCAGCAGCAGCGATTGGCAACAAACCAACAGCCGTCAAAACTGAGAAGCGACCACCAACACCATCAGGCACAACAAATTCTTCGTAACCTTCTGCATCAGCCAACGTCTTCAAAGCCCCACGCTTAGCATCAGTCGTGGCGTAAATACGCTCACGAGCACCTTCAACACCATACTTTTCTTCCAACATTTGCTTAAAGACACGGAAGGCAATGGCTGGCTCAGTCGTTGTTCCTGACTTTGAAATCACGTTAACTGAGAAGTCACGGTCGCCAATGACCTTAATCAAACTGTTCAAGTAAGCTGGTGCAATTGAGTTTCCAGCAAACAACACTTGTGGGAAGTCACGGTCATCATCCCCGTAGTAGTTATTGAAGTAATCGTTCAAGAAATCAATGGCTGCACGTGCACCCAAGTATGATCCTCCAATTCCGATGACAACCAACACCTTAGAGTCAGATTGAATCTTCTTAGCTGCCGCCTGAATACGTGCAAATTCATCCTTGTCGTACTCAGTTGGCAAGTGTAGCCAATCTGTATAAGCTGCGCCAGCCCCTGATCCATCGCGCAACATTTGGTCCGCAACCGTCACCAATGGTTGCATCATCCCTAATTCTTGTTCACCAACAAAATCGGCCAACTTTGATGTGTCAAACGTCAACGTCGTCATAAATTCTTACCTCGTTTTCCCCTAATAGCTTTTGGTATAGACCAATTATAACACTTCCTAAAAAATCTTGAAAGCGATTACGTTATCTAGATTTTTACGCTAGTTTTAAAAAAGTTTAGGCATCTTACCCAACCAAATTACTCCCCAATCCAGCAAAAAGCGGGCACCAGTCAAACCAATGCCCGCTTTTCAGCTTACAAGTTCTTAAACGCGTATGTCGTCGTGTATGAACGCTTTTCACCGGCTGGCAAAACAATATCACCAAACTCTGGGTGGTGGATTGCATCAGACAATGTTTGTGCTTCCAACGCAACTGCATTATATGGGTTCGCATCAAACCACTCACGGTCACCCTCGTGATCAGCAACAGCAGGATTCGTAATGAAGAAAATAACGGCATTACGATCCGTCGTCATTTCGATTGCACGACCTGACTTTTCATCTGTCAAAATAGCAGATGGTGTGCCAGCGTCGTAAACCAACTCAAAGGCATCGTCAAACTTAGCATCATATGCGCCATTCATCTTTGCGATTTGGTCACCAATCTTAGCACCCGCTTGGAAGTCGAACGGCGTACCAGCTGTTTCCAACAACTTTCCCGTTGGAATTTGATCTGCGCGGAATTCCAAATGACGTGGTGATGCCAATTGCAAGTGCAATTCGCGGGCATCCGTGTCAATACCGGCTGGGTTGAAATATGCGTGTGACGTTGGGTTGTACAACGTATCTTCATCCGACTCAGCGGCGAACGTCAAACTCACCTCGTCATTATCATTGAACGTGTACGTCAATGATGTTGGCATCGTACCTGGGAAGTTATCAATTGCTTCCGTCATTGTGGTTGTAAATGTCACTGAACCAGCAGCCTCGTCAACCGTAAAGTCCCAATTGCGGTTCGCAAAGTTGTCAGCCCCACCGTGCAAGGCATTTGAGCCTTCATTGGCCTTCAAATTGAACGTCTTGCCATTCAATTCAAATGATGCCCCATCGATACGACCGGCAACACGGCCAATTGCATTACCCAAGAAATATGGGTGGTCCCAGTATCCTTGCGCATCCTTATAAGCCAAGACAAGTTCTTCGCCTGACTTCGTTTGGAAGAATTGCCATGAAGCGCCCCATGATACCAAGCCAAGCTTGTGACCATTGGCGTTTTCAATAACAATTTGCTTTGCGACTTCACCATTAGGCATTGTGCCTAGTTCATTTACTGTAATCGTCATTTTTATGTCCCCTTCATTGATCGGCTTACAGTCTCAAAAAATAAACTCTATCTCGATATTCATTTTACCATACTGACTGATTCCGCTTACATTTATTTTATATCAACGGCCTATACCAACTGTGTCAAAATTATGAATGATTATACTTCGTGATTTAGACGCAGTAGCAGATGGTACAAAGCCCCATACAAATTTGCATCGTTACCAAAGCGCGCTAGTAAAATCTCCGGTGTCGTAAAGCCATCACGTACTTGCGGACGACGGGCGACCATCTCTTCGTAAGACTGACGAATTGTTTCCACCACAATCGGTTGCGCCGTAATCCCACCACCAATTACAAACCGTTGCACATCAATGACTGCCTGCATATTTAATAGCATTAATACCAAATCATCGGTATAGCGTTTGAAAATATCCCAAGCTGGTCCTTCCCGCAAATTGATTAATTCAAAGACTGCGCGACCATCTTTTACATCAGGCAAGTCATAAACCGTCGCAACCGTTTCAATCATTTGTACAGCTGAACCAATTTTCCCGTATGAATCTTCGTCAAAGCGTGTCTCGCCCTTATGCATAAAACTCAATTCACCGGCTTGAAAATGAGCCCCCGTGTGCAAGGCGCCGTTCAAAATTAAACCACCACCTACACCAGTGCCCAGTACAACAGCTGCACCATTATCAATACCAGTCAAATTTCCGAGCCACAATTCTGCGAGCGCGGCGGCCTTACCATCATTTTCAACGGCCACTGGGATATCGAGTTGTAGTTCATCAGCCAAATTAACTTGGTCTAAAAATGGCAAACCCCCCCCTGCGTAGATGGTCTCATCCCCATGATCCACCTTGCCGGGCGCACTAAACGCGACCCCACGAATTCGAAAACGGTACGTTTGCACAATTTGACGGACCGTCGCCACAAATTCAGATAGCGTTTCATTTGGTGTGGCCACGTCCCCCTTTTCGATTAACGTCCCCGCGCGATCTAAGAGACCATACTTAATCCGTGTGCCCCCAATATCAATTGCCAAATAGTCCTTAGCTTCCATAAGTTCCCCCTTTTGTACTTTCACACGCTAATCGTACCGAAAAAATACGTCAATTATGCGAAAAAACACCTGCAGAACTTGATGCTCTGCAGGTGTTTATCAGCATTAATTTTACAAAGTCTTCAACTTAGCAATCATAATGGCACCGATAACGACCAAAATCGCTCCGATAACAATAAAGACCATTTGACGCTTTGACTTCTTCTCACCCAATAGGTAGATGGCACCGAACGTACCAACGATGATACCCGTTTGTGACAACGTTGAAGCAGTTGCTTGACCGATGTTTGGGTTAGCCGTTGAGATAAACATGAAGACGTTACCCAAAGCCCAAACCAAACCAGTTACAATGTTCATCCAAGTACCCTTTTGGAACATCGTCTTACCTTCCTTCATGAAGAAGATAACGATGATGAAGGCACCCAACACTTGACCGATTGATTGTGGTCCCACAATCGCAGTCATGTAATCCAAACCGTCGTGACGGTTGTGAACTGAGTTTGAAATGTAACCAATCTTGTTCAACAAGTTAGGGAACACGAAGTACATCATGTAACCAATCGTTGAAATCAAAACAGCAACCAAGCCACCCTTGAAGTCGTGCTCAGGGTTAACTTCAGCTGGCGCCTTTGAGTCAGGCAAAGCCGTGAAGACGGCACCAACCACAACAGCAACGATGGCCAACAAACCAAACGTCCACATGCGACCAGTTGTCCACTCACCCAAAACAGCCGCAGCCATCAAGGCGTTTGACACAATTTGGCCGGCCGTTGAAAGTGGGTTACCAACTGATACACCCAACTTCTTGAAACCAACGAATTGTCCAGCCGTACCAACAGCCCAGAACAAACCTGACACGAATCCAACAATCCAGATACGTGGGTTAAAGGCAAAGTCAGCACCTGCTTGAGGGACAACGAATAGTCCCAACGTCAACATTCCGAATACGAATGCACCAAACGTCATTCCCAACGTTCCTTGTGCGGCTGTTCCACCCATCTTAGTCGTAACTAGACCAGTAGATCCCCATGCCAACGCTGGAATAAGAGCAATTAAAATTGACATATTTAAATTTCCTTCACAATCAAAATATTTTTTGTTCACTTATCAACGAGATTTATCATAACATGATGAAAGCGTTTGCACAACACTTTTCGCTAACTTTTTTAAAACGTTTTCGCAAAGTTCTTGAAAACGCTATCATGTAGGCGTTTAACGGGTTCGCGCCTGATAGATCATGTGCTATTTTCACAAACAATTCTTAACAATTGTAAGTCAATTAGCGTTGAATTCAACAAAAAAGGACCGAAAAATCGGTCCTTTTTTCTGCACAACAATGTCCTAATCTGTCTTTTTTTGTGAATCCGGAATTACCACATGGAAGGTCGTCCCTACATTAGGTTCCGAAGTAACTGAAATTTGGCCATCGTGGACTTCAATCAATTGACGAATAATCGCCATCCCCAAGCCAGACTCACCCTTCTTCGTTCGTGATGGGTCCGCTTTGTAATAACGTTCCCAGATTTTATCAACCTGATCAGTCGTCATCCCAATACCGGTATCCGCAATCTTGTAATGTGCCTCACCTGGTTCGCGCCAGGCGTCAATCGTGATTACACCGTTCTCCGTAAACTGAATCGCGTTATTCACGATATTAAAGATGATTTGAATAAAGCGATCTTGGTCAGCAATGACCGGTACCGGTGAGTCAGCATTCAACTTAAACTCATCGCCCGCCACATCAGCTTTACCAGACAATTGGTTCAACAAGTTTGAAATCACTGGTACTGAGTCGAATTCCTTCTTCTTCAACACAACCTTATTTTGACGCAAACGTTCGTAGTCCAAATTATCCTTAACCAGACGCGTCAAACGATCCGCTTCAGACTTAATCAAATCGTATGAGTGCATCTTTTCATCTTCCGGAATGACACCATATTGCAGCCCTTCCACGATTCCTGAAATCGTGGTCAACGGCGTGCGCATTTCGTGCGAAGCATTGGCCATGAATTCTTTACGGCGCTCTTCTTGTTCTTCGATTTCATGCTCTTGTGCAGCCAGCGACGCCGTCATCACATTAACGTCTTCAGCTAACGCGCCGATTTCGTCATGACGATGCATCTCAACTTGGGCGGTGTAATCACCACCCGCAACCCGGCGTGTAACCAACTGAATCAAGCGCAAGCGGTTAACAATCAGCTGCGACAAAATGAAACTCAGCATGACGGCGACGACGACGGATACCAAGAAGGCAATCAACAAGTTCTTGCGTAACATGTCCAAGTTATCCGCCACGGTCGATACATTCGCTCGAGTCACAACGACTGCGATTAACTTATTCTTATTATCAAAGAACGGTTTCATCACATCCATTGTATTAGCCGCTGAGTTATCCGCCGGATTAGCTTGCTTTGCACCACGCTTCTGGATAATTTTGTGTTGCTTGAGTTGGGCCCACTCAGCGTTTGTCACATTGGCAGTTTCCTTCACTTGCGTTTCTGGATACACCAATTTCCGGTCAGCATTATAGAGCGTAAAGTTAATATTCTGTTGTTCAAGCAATGAAGCATCGGTCTCCAACCCCTTCGTGTCGAAGTACGCAAATGATCCATCATCAGCTTTAAAACGCATCGCTTCTTCGGCGACCGCTACAGCGTATCGATTCAATTGATGATAAGTATTATCCTCAATCATTTTTGTCGTAAATTGTGTAAACAAAATCCCGACAATTACCAAAGTTGCCATAATAACGGTGAAGAAGGCCAGCATTTGCTGGTACATCATTTTCATTTGTTATTACCAAAAAACCACGTCAAAAGCGACGTGGTTATCTTTCGTTGACTCTCTTTTTTATTTCGTAAGCACCACTGCCACTAGTATAACTGTCTTGGCGCGCGCTTACTAGGCCTTTGCTGAAGCTTCTGATTCTTCATCTGACGTCACGTTAGAATCGTCAAACTTGTAACCAACACCCCAAACCGTTTGGATGACTTGAGGGCCAACCTTTTCGATCTTTTGGCGCAACTTCTTAACGTGCGCATCAACCGTACGCTCGTCACCAAAGTACTCGTAATCCCAAACCAATTGCAACAATTGCTCACGTGAGAACACTTGACGTTGCTTCTTAGCCAAGACACGCAACAAATCAAATTCCTTTGGCGTCAAATCTTGAATCAAATTACCATTCAAGTAAGCTTCACGCGTGTTTGAGTTCAACTTGAACGTACGTGTTTGTACATCGAAATCTTCGTGCACTTGTGGTTCTGAAGAAGCTGGTTGACCAGCCGTTTCTGAACGACGGTGCAATGCCTTGATACGTGCAATCAATGTAATTGGGCTAAATGGCTTCGTGACGTAATCGTCCGCACCCATTTCCAACCCAAGCACTTGATCAGACTCTGAGTCACGCGCCGTCAACATGATGATAGGCACATGCTTTGAGACTTCACGAATCTTAACTGCCACTTGCATACCATCCAAACCAGGCAAGTTCAAGTCCAAGATAACCATATCCCAGGCATCTGGCTCTTCGTTAAACATGGCAACGGCATCGTTACCATCGTATGCATATGATGCATCCCAGTTTTCCTTCTTAAAGAACATGCCCATCATTTCTGAAACGGACGTGTTATCCTCGACCATCAAAAGTTTCATATTCTTATTCCCCGTCTTTAATGAATTCTTGAATTTAAAATTCTTTTATTTGTACATCTACCACAATAACAAACGATGTCTGATATTTGGGCCTTTTTCACAGAACGTCTACAAAATCTCGCGCCTGTTCAAACAAAGTTCACACTTTCATAATGCAACAGACGCACCGGGCGGAAAATATCACCAAATTTATAGCATTTCCCTTATATGGAACATTATACAACGTAAATACAGATTTGTTGCAATTAACAAAAAATAAGTTGCCTTTTGCTTAGGTTCTCCCATTTTCCGGATATACATTCTGTATGACAAGAAGAAAATCCGTGTTTTCTATGGCGAACACGGATTTCTAATGAATGTTATGGCCTTACTGTGACGCAATCAATCCTTGCACCCGTCGCATAGCTGCGCGATCATGTGTCACCTTATTGGCTAATGTTTGCTTTAATTCCGCCGGAAACGCGACGATTGCTAAATGCGACGCCGCCCGTGTTACTGCCGAATACATTAAATTGGTCGTAATGAACTTTGAAATCATCGGCAAGACAACCAACACATTATCCAGCGTAAATCCTTGAATTTTATGAATCGTAGTCGCGTACCCCAAATCCAAATTCTCACGGACACTCACCAACTTTGGACCATACGAAAATGGATTAAAACCAGTCTGACTGCTTTCGTTCAAATCAACTAAAATCGGATCCGGCGTATCAACAGTTTGCACCAACACCATGTCGTAATCCGGCATCACATCAACCACGGTGATACGGTCACCCCCACGCATCCGGACCTTCTCGTGTGCGCCACTCGCTTGGTTCGTCACGTAAACCGTCTGCATCACTTGAACACGGTCACCTGGATATAACGTTAAATCATCACGTACCCATAGTGGTACTTCAGTCCGCAAAACAGCTGTATCCAGTAACGCATTCTGCACAGCTGCATTAATGAGCTTGCGGAGTTCGTTAGTTGGTACGAGCGCCACGGTTTCCTTATCTGGTTCAGCGATTAAGGCCCGTTTGATCGTTTCAACCACAAACAACAGTGCCGTTTCTGACATTGGCACAAAGGTGTAAGGCCGCGTCAGGAAAACATCCGGCAACACTTCGGCTGGCATTAATTCAGTCGGTGCTTCAATCTGGGCCACATCGCCATCTAGCACAGCATTCGCAACCGTCGCAATAATTGGCGAATTAGCCCGCTTAATTTGTTGTAGGGTCGGCGTCTGGTTTGCTAAGTTCGCCAGCACCAACGCGTTCAAAAACGGCACTGGGTCATTCTCGACTGATGGTAGCTGGTGTGGATCACCAACAAGCAGAATTTGCGCCCCAGTTGCTAAGCCGTAGAGAATCGTGTCGATTAACGCCCGCACATTTGCAGCAAATGCCTCATCAACAATCATGAGGTCATACGTTGGATACCGACTGGCCTTCTCAGCATCTTCAAAAAAATGCCCTGTCCGTGCAATTTCCGTCATGGCATCGTGATTGCGGTATGTGAAACTAGTCGCCGTCGCAATGGTGACGTGGTCAACTGGCTTCAGCAAGTAATCCGGTTCATGTTCGTCAAGTAAATCACCAATAGCACGCTCGACAAGACCACGGGCATTCGTCGCTGCAGCGTGGGTTGGTGTTATCAACAACGTGTTCACATCTTGTTGTTGGGCTAATCGAATTAGGCGCGCCATCATATATGACTTACCAGAACCAGCCCGCCCTGTCACAATTTGAATTGGTGATGGCGTCGTTTGCATATTCTGCCAAACAGCGGTTTGCCCAGCCGTCAACGTCTCATCCGCCAGCATCCCGGTCGTCAGCTCGGTCATAACTTCCGGCACTGGATGTGGTTGCTGCAACATTTCAACCAAGGCTAACAGCCATTGATCATATTCTTGCCGTTGCTGCGCTTCTGGCGGAAGTTTATCGAAGATTTCACGGGCAAACGCCTTCATTTCTGATTCCGGTGTCGACGCCATGAGTTTTGCAAAACTTGTTTTACGGTAAATTTGTTCTGGCAATTTGTGGCGCCAGAAATACATTTCTGTATCGTCCTCTGAAAATCGTGTCATCTGCACGTGCCTCCCTTCGCTTACTTTCTTACAGCATTATACGACTGTTTTTGATGGGGTGGTCTTTATTAGAGTTAGTTAGTTATGTGTGTTGTGTTGTGTTGTGTTGTGTTGTGTTGTGTCTGTGTCGTCGCGTTGCGACGAGGCAT
>ERZ841120.1246-NODE-1246-length-11271-cov-7.879280_pt1 | contig 11271 bp, 10 predicted proteins | sample MGYA00519572_ERZ841120 | MGnify/ENA primary metagenome ERZ841120 (study PRJEB31850, sample SAMEA3708890) | human gut metagenome | biome: human gut; feature: human-associated habitat; material: faeces | place: China | collected 2014 ... | reverse complement strand
GTGTCCCGCCGGACAGCTTGTATATAATACCACCGCCGCAAGCGTTTGTCAACACCTTTTTTCAGATTTTTTTACAAATTTCCCGCCCTGCGGGGAGTCGCCACTCTAGGGCAGCCTTAGTTCTGCAATTGTTTTCGTTCTTCCTCGGTCAGTTCCCGGTACTCGCCGGGGGCAAGGGTCTCATCCAATGCAACGCCGCCGATAGAGAGGCGGTGGAGGGTGTTGACACCGGCGTCGTAGACGCCGAACATGCGCTTGATCTGGTGGTAGACGCCCTGGTGCAGGGTGACGCGCACGGTGCAGGGGTCTTCCCCGGCCGGTTCGGCCTCGGCGGGGGCCAGGTGTTCGCCGTCGGCCAGGGTGACGCCCGCCGCAAAGCCGCGGCGCATCTCCTCAGTCAGCGGAGTGTCCAGCGTAACCAAATACTGCTTGTCCACATGGTGGGCCGGGGCCAGGATGTCATGGGCCAGGGCACCGTCATCGGTCAGCAGTACAAAGCCGGTGCTGGTCTTGTCCAGGCGGCCCGCCGGGAACAACTCCCGCCGGGGGTAGTCCGCGGCCACCAGGTCCACCACAGTGGTATCCCGCTTGTCGCGGCTGGCGCTGACGACGCCCTCCGGCTTATTGAGCATGATATACACATACTTTTTATATTCGCCTGCCAACGGCGCGCCATCCAGCGCGATCTGCGCGGCGGTCTCGTCCAGCTGGGTATCCGCCTTGCGGCAGATCTTGCCCGCGACCATCACGCGCCCCTTGGTGATGGCCTTGCGGCTTTCGCTGCGGGTCATGCCGGTGCGCTCGGCCAGGTACTTATCCAGCCGCATCATGCCTGGTGCTCCTGGGTGATGGCCGCCGTTTTGCCGCGGGTCACCTTGATAAGATCGGCAGGGGCGCACTCCACCTGGGTGCCGATGCGGCCGCCGGAGACCATGATGGTGGGCTGGGCCAGACAGCTTTCATCGTAGACGGTAGCAAACTGCTTTTTCATGCCCACAGGGCTGCAGCCGCCGCGGATATAACCGGTGACTTTATTGATGTCGGCCACGTGGATCATGGCCACGCTTTTGACGCCGGCGGCCTTGGCGGCCTTTTTCAGGTCCAGCTCGGCCAGCACGGGCACGACAAACACATAATAGTTATGGTCTGCCCCCTGGGTGACCAGCGTTTTAAAAACGCGGGCCGGGTCCTGGCCGGTCAGGCGGGCGACGTTGGCGCCGTCGACGGCCTGGCCTTCCTCGTGGGGGTATTCATGGGCGGTATAGTTGACCTTGGCACGCTCCAGCATGCGCATGGCGTTGGTTTTTGCTTCTTTTGCCATTTGAGATGACCTCTTTTATTATATAGTATAGGGTGCGGGCCGATGCAAGCATTGCGGGGTCGCGCAGCGATCAATGCCCCTGCGGGGCATTGATCCGCACGAGCGGGCCAGCTTTGCTGGCTGGCGGCCTTCGTTTTGGCCGTCAAGCGGGCCCCTACAAAGGTTTGTGCTTTTCCCTTTATATAAGATATGCCCATTATACGTCCCCTGCAAAATTTTGGCAAGAGGGGTTGACTTTAGCGATTTAAAGTGTTAGACTATCATCATTCGATAAAAAACACGAACGCTGGCGACGATTGCGCCAGGAATCCAAAAGTTTAAGGCAATACCGCATAATTCTAAGTGCCGATACGGCGAGCGAGGTGCGGCAGCTGCTAAGCCAAAAGCGCAGATAATACTTTGTGTATTATCGAGCATTTTGGCAACGCAGATGCCGTGCCGCAGCCGCCGGAGCGGTGCTTAAGCCGTCAGGCGGGAATTGTGCGGTGTTGCCTCAAGAAATAGAGAAATGGGAGACACATTATGATCATCGTATTAAAACAGCACGCCCCGGCCGAGCAGGTCGACTCCTTCTGCCACGAGCTGGAGGATATGGGCTACCAGATCAACGATTCCGTGGGCAGCGATACCCACATCCTGGGCCTGATCGGCGACACCAAGTCCCTGGCCGAAAGCTGGGTGCTGGCCAACCCGGTGGTGGAGACCTGCCGCCGCGTGACCGAGCCGTACAAGAAAGCCAACCGCAAGTTCCACCCGGACGACACCATCGTGGACGTGGGCGGGCACAAGATCGGCGGCGGGTACTTTGCCGTGATGTCCGGTCCCTGCAGCGTGGAAAGCAAGGAGCAGATCACCTATGTGGCCCAGCGCGTACAGGCCGCGGGTGCCAGCATCCTGCGCGGCGGCGCGTTCAAGCCCCGCACCAGCCCGTACAGCTTTCAGGGTTTGCGTGCCGAGGGCCTGGAGCTTTTGCAGGAGGCCCGCGCTGTGACCGGCCAGCCCATCGTGACCGAGCTGATGAACAACGAGCACATCCACCTGTTTGAGGATGCCCACGTGGACATGATCCAGATCGGCGCACGCAATATGCAGAACTTTGAGCTGCTGAAAGCCGTGGGCCGCCTGAAGACCCCTGTGCTGCTGAAGCGCGGCCTGTCCTCCACCCTGGAGGAGCTGGTGATGAGCGCCGAGTACATCATGGCCGAGGGCAACCCTAACGTGGTGCTGTGCGAGCGCGGCATCCGCACCTTTGAGACCAGCATGCGCAACACGCTGGACATTTCCGCCGTGCCGATGCTGAAAAAGATGACCCATCTGCCTGTGGTCATCGACCCCAGCCACGCTGCCGGCATCGCCTTTATGGTGCCCGCGCTGGCCCAGGCTGCCGTGGCCGTGGGCGCGGACGGCCTGATGATCGAGACGCACAACAACCCGGCCAAGGCCAAGAGCGACGGCGCCCAGAGCCTGACGCCCGACCAGTTCGACGCCCTGATGAAGGTCATCAAGCCGGAGCTGGAATTCTTTGGGAAGAAGTTGAACTGATTATAGGTAAAAAGGCTCCCTCTGCGAGGGAGCTGGCTGCGCGAAGCGCAGACTGAGGGAGAGACAAGCAAATTAACTGCTACCAAATCTCAGGCTCTCTCCCCCACCCGCTTCGCGGGAGCCCCCTCCCAGAGGGGGCCATCCAGGAGGTGTCCCAGCGAGTGGGATGCCAGCTTATTTATAAAGTATATAAGGTCAGCAGCAGGGTCGGGAAAGCCCTGCTGCTTTTTTGCTGCCGATAGGGGTGCGGGCAGCGCAACGATTTTGCGGCAGTCAAAGAACTACTTCCGGGTATTTCCGCCCGGTATATATACTGCGGAACTCCGGAAGTACCCTGGTGTTTCCAACTACTTCCGGAGTTATGGAAGTACTTATAATTAACATATCTATGTAATTTATATAAGTACTTCCGTAGTTCCGCAGTTTTGATAAAGGGGTGGCTGTTTTTGCCAGAAACCACCGTCGCAAAAAAGATGCGCCCCGCCGGGCGTGGCGAAGCGCATGCTTATTGGCTTTATTGGCCCGGTTCGTCTTTGGCGGGCTTGGTGCTTTGGGGCGTGCTGATGCCGGTCTCCCGGGCCGTTTGGATCGCCGAGGCGGCAGCCTCTTTGGCGGTCTGGGCCGCAGACTGCGCGGCATTGGCAGCCGTTTCTTTTGCCGTCTGGGCGGCGGCGGCAGCTGTACCCACGGCGGTCTGCGCGGTCTCCTTAGCGGTCTGGGCCATCTCTTTGGCAGCGGTCCTGGCGGCAGCGGCCAGCTCGTTCAGGCGGCGGACGCCGGCGCGGGTGGAGGCCAGCGTCTCGGCGTAGGTAAGGCTCTTCATATCCGGGAAGGCCCGCAGCAAGCGGCGGGTGCCTATCTTATCCACGCTGATGTCACGCAGCTTGGCGCGCATTTCGTTGGCACGCAGCAGCATTTCCAGCTTCAACTCGGCGGCGTTCTCGCGGCCCTCCAGCTTGGCCAGGGCCAGCTGCAGCTTTTGCTCGTCCAAAATGGTATCGGCGGTCATGGCGCTGACTCCCAGCACGGTGGTCAGCTTGTCGCTGGTCACACGCAGGCGGGCGCGCACCTCGTCGATCTCTTTCAGCTTTTTGTTCAGGCCGGTGGCGGCGGCTGCGGAGACGATGACATCGACCACAAACAGCGCCAGCACGGCGGCTTCGGCAGGCACCAGCACCTTCATGGGCAGCGGGCTGCTGGCCTTGGCCAGCGCCGGGTGCACCACCTTGACCATGATGACACTGCCCAAGCCCCACAGCAGCGAGAACTGCGGGCAGATGTAGCCGCCGATGTTGAACTTCATGTTGGAGTAGTCCCACCAACGGATGTGGTAAATTTTGAACAGCGTCCAGCCGCCCACCAGCTCGATGGCGGTGGTGAGCACCATGCCCACAAAGAACACCGCCACGGTGCTGACGCTTTTCCCCTCGCCGGAGGGGGCCAGCGCGGCCACCGTCCAGTTCAGCACCACCATGCCGCAGCCGTAAATGGGGCAGATGGGGCCGCAGAGGAACCCGCGGTTGACGAGCCTCCGCTCCTTGATGGCGGCGTAAACGACCTCGACGCCCCAGCCGATACAGCCGTAGAGGAAGAACCAATACAGCGTTTGTACGACAAATGAAAAGATTTCTGTCTGGGTCATTCGGCGTCCTCCTGCGGGGCGGGTGCTTCGGCGGCTTCCTCCTCTTCCTCGGCTTCCAGCTCTTTGGCCAGGGTCTTGGGCTCCACCCAGGTCACGGTGCTGTCGGGACCTTTGCGGGCGATCAACGCCTTGATGGGGATGCCCATCTCGGTAAACATACCCTCGTGTTCGGTGCGCAGGTTCCAATCCGGCTCGTTGGCGTGCAGGTCAAAGGTCTGCCAGGTGATCTCAAAGCCTGCCGCCGGGAAGTAATGCAAACTGTCCCGGAACAGGTCATCGTCGTCGGTCTTGAACCAGATCTCCGCGCCCTCATCCATCAGCTGGCGGTATTGCAGCAATTGGCGGGGATGGGTCAGGCGGTGCTTGTTGCTGCCCGCGTTTTTGCTCCACGGATTGCAGAAGTTGATGTAGATGCGGTCCACCCGGTCGGCAGGGGTGAAGGCATTGCCCAGGCGCTCGATGTCGATGCTGGCGATCTTGACGTTATCAGGGGTCATGCCGCGCTCGGCATAGGCGGCCTCGACCTTGCGCTTGGCCAGGATCAGCACCTTGTCGGTGATGTCGATGCCCAGGTAGTTGATGTCCGGGTGCCGGGGGGCCAGCTGCGCCAGGAAACCGCCCTTGCCACAGCCCAGCTCCAGGTGCCAGGGCTGGTCGGGGCGGGCGTAGGTCTCGTGCCAGTGGCCGCCGTGGGTCAGCGGCTCGTGCACGTGGAAGTCGCAGGCCAGCAGTTCGGGGCGGGCGTAGGGTTTAAAACGCATTCTCATGGGAGTGTCTCCTGTTATAATAATGTAGAAAGTTTCTCGCGGACGACATCGGGCGTAAGGCCGGGCTGAGCCAGGCTGCCCTGGCAGAAGGCAGGCTTGCCGCCGCCCCGGCCTGCAAAGGCTTCGTTCAGTGCCCTGCCCAGGGCGCGGGCATCGGTGCCATCGGGGGCGGCCAGCGCGTAGGATAGGCCCTGCCCGCCGGGGGCGAGGGCGCAGGCGACCTGATTTATGCCCGCGCAGACCGCCATGGCAATGCGGCGCAGGCCGTCGCCGTCGGCTCCCTCGGCCCACAGCACGGCGGGCCGGCCGGGCGCTGCAGCCTGCACGTAGGCATCCGCCAGGGCGTTTTGCAGCGCGGCAATGCGCTGCTTTAGGACAGCTTCGCCGTTCTGGCGGTTCTCCACCGACGGGGTCAGGCTGCCCGCGGGGGCAGAGAGCACGCGCCCCGCGGCTTCGGCGTCGGCACAGATGGCGGCCACGGCGTCATAGGCGCGCTGCCCGCAGGCCACAGCCAGCCGCATGCCGGTCTTGTAGTGCTGGGCAGAGATAATTTTGATCAGCCCCACCTCGCCGGTGCGGGCCAGATGGGTGCCGCAGCAGGCGCAGCAGTCGCCGCCGGCTTCCACCAGCCGCACGGGGCCGTCCAGCTCCTTTTTGCTACGGTACTCGGTGGCGGCCAGGGTGGCGGCGTCGGGGATGTAGCAGTTCACGGGGGTGTCGGCCCGCACGGCGGCGTTGGCTTCGGCTTCGGCCCGGGCCAGCTGGGCGGCGGAAAGCGGGATGCTGGTGTCCATCCGCACGTAGGGGGTGCCGATGTGGAAGCCCACATTCTCGGCCCCGAACAGGCGGTGGAGGGTGCCGCTGAGGATATGCTCGCCGGTGTGCTGCTGCATGGCATCCAGGCGGCGGGGCCAATCGATGCGGCCGGTCACAGCGGTGCCCGGCTCCAGCGGAGCGTCCGTGGTATGGGTGATGGTGGCGCCGTCGGTATGCACGTCGGTCACCTTCGCGGTGCCCAGCGTGCCCAGGTCACAGGGCTGGCCGCCGCCCTCAGGGAAGAAGGCAGTCCTGTCCAGCACGACCGCATAGCCGCCCTTGGCCGGGGTGCAGGAGAGCACGGCTGCAGCAAATTCCTGCACATAAGCGTCTGTTTCGTATAACTTTTGCGTCACAGAAAGGAGACTCCTTTCAAAAAAATCAGATTTTTCTTATTATAACACAAAACAGGTGTGGAAAAAACCTTTCATTTCCTATATAATAAGAAATATATGGGCTGAAATTTAGGAAGGCTCGCCCCCTACAAGTAGGTCACTTCCCTGTTGTGCCCATCATTTCCTACCAGGAGAACTTCAAACCTATGCAAAAACAAATCATCCCGGCGGCGCTGGCGTTATCGGCGCTGCTGCTTACCGCCTGCGCGGCGGCCCCGGTGGAAAGCGTTGCCACGGTGGAGACAGCCCCCGAGCCTGCTCCTCAGGTGCTTACCGCCTATGCCGCTGACGGGCTGGCCCCCGCCCTGCAGGCTTATGCCGATGCCCAGGGCGTGGCCCTGAACTGGACGGACGATGCCAGCACCGCCAGCCTGCTGGCGCTGGACCACCAGCCGGACGGCACCACCCTGGATGTGACCAGCGATCCCCTGCTGGCCGCAGCCGCCGCCCGCGCCAATATTACCGGGAGTGCCGCCTCCCTGCCCGCAGGCCGCAGCCTGTACGGTTACTGGGTCAGCGGCAGTCTGCTGAACAGCCTGCTGGGTGATGGCGCTGCCGAAGCCCTGCAGAATGCCAGCTGGGACGAGTGGAGCGACTTTGTGGAGACCCTGCAGGACTGGCTGGCCGAGCCGAAAGCCGCCACCGTCACCTTAAACGGCGCCGACCGCACCCTGCCGGAGGCCCGGCCCGAAGCCCTGACCGCCACCGGCGTATTTGCTCCGCCGCTGGACCGCACCAGCGGCTACACTGTGGCCGTGCTGGCGGCGGACGGCCAGTATACGGCCGACGCCCTGACCGGCCCGCTGAACGGCATCTACAGCGCCGTCTCGCTGGAATGGGACGCCATGGCCGATAGTGCCGAGGGCGGGTTGTTCCGCCGGGCCAGGCTGACCGACCTGCTGGCCGCCTACGGGGCCGACGCCTGCCAGGATTTGGTTTTGATCCCCTTCAAAACCAACCTGGAGGACAGCGATCTGACCACCGAGGAGTACAACCTCACCGGCCTGCTGGACTACCCCATCCTGGCCAATGCGGGCTGCTTCGCCCTTCAGGACACCGGCGATGCCGCCGCACTGAAATCCGCCGAAAGCGCCGTGCTCTGGCTGTACTCCAGCGGCGATGGCGAAAAAGCCCTGACCAACACGCTGGGCGTCATCACCCCGTGGAACACCGCGTCCGACACCACCACGCTGGGCGCGATGCAGGTGGAGCAGGTCAACACCGCCATCCTGCCGGGCATCGACCTGCCCACGGCGGCAGCGGCCCAGGCCCTTACGGCCAACGAGGAGGCCCTGCAGGGCGGCACACGCGGCAAGGCCGAGCGCACTGCCTTTACCCAGGCCGCTTTGGCCGCCCTGGGTGCAGAATAAAAAGTACATTAAAAATACTAGCGAAAGAGAAGAAGGACAGCAAATGGGTTTTGCACGTTGCAGCGGTATTCTTATGCCGCTTTCCAGCCTGCCGGGCGGTTATGGCATCGGCAGCATGGGCGCACCCGCCCGTAAGTTTGTGGATTTCCTGGCTGCCGCCGGGCAGACGATCTGGCAGATCCTGCCGGTCGGCCCCACCGGCTATGCCGACAGTCCCTACCAGAGCTGCTCCGCCTTTGCGGGCAACCCCTACTTTATTGATCTGGATCAGCTGGTCAAGGACGGCCTGCTGACCCGCCGGGATTTTGCCAAGATCCACTGGGGCGGCGACGCGGCCCACATCGACTACGGCACCCTGTACGAGAAGCGCTTCGACGTGCTGCGCAAGGCCTACGCCAACTTTTTAAAGCAGCGCCCCGTGCCCGGCTACGACACCCCCTACCCCGATGACTGGTACCGCTTCCAGTTTTTGAGCTGCGAGTGGCTGCCCGACTACTGCCTGTACATGGCCATCAAGCGGGACAACGGCATGGTGGATTGGCAGCAGTGGCCCGAGGCCCTGCGCCTGCGCGACCCCGCCGCCCTGGCTGCTTTTAAAGAGGAACACGCCGAGGAGGTCGGCTTCTGGGCGTTTGTCCAGTACGAGTTCGACCGCCAGTGGCGCGCCCTGCACGCCTATGCCAAGAGCAAAGGCGTATCCATCATGGGTGATATTCCCATCTACGTTGCCGCCGACTCCGCCGATGCCTGGGCGGGCCGCGAACTGTTTGAGACCGACGCCGACGGCAAGCCCCGCCGCGTGGCAGGCTGCCCGCCGGACTACTTTGCCGCCGACGGCCAGCTGTGGGGCAACCCCCTGTATGATTGGGACTACCACCGCCGCACCGGCTACGCCTGGTGGATCCGCCGCATCCGCCACGCCCTGTTCATCTACGACATCCTGCGCATCGACCACTTCCGCGGCTTCGACACCTACTGGGCTATCCCGGCTGGGGAAAGCACCGCCCGCAACGGCCGCTGGGAGAACGGCCCCGGCATGGACCTGTTCCGCACCCTGCACAACGCCCTGGGTGAGCTGCCCATCGTGGCCGAGGATCTGGGCGAGATGTTTGACTCGGTCCGCCAGCTGCTGGCCGACAGCGGCTTCCCCGGCATGAAGGTGCTGCAGTTTGCCTTTACCGGCGAGGACAGCGTCGACCTGCCCCACAACTACCCCCGCAACTGCGTGGCCTACCCCGGCACCCACGATAACAATACGCTGGCCGGCTGGTTTGGCGAGGAGCTGACCCCCGAATACCGCCAGCAGGCCCGTGAATACTTTGCCCTGAACAAGGCCGAAGGCGAACTGCGCGGCATGCTGCGCGGCGTGATGGCCAGCACCGCCGCCCTGGCCATCATCCCGATGGCCGACTGGCTGGAGGAGCCGTCTGCCTCCCGCATGAACACCCCCGGCGTGGCCCAGGGCAACTGGCAGTGGCGCGTGGATGAGAAGAAGCTCACCCCCGCCCTGGCCAGGGAGATCAAGGCCATGACTGTGCGGTACTTCCGCGCACCGGCCACCCGGAAATAATCGCATAACAGCCCCGCATGGTCCCCGCGTATCCAGCCAGGGACCGTGCGGGGTGTTTTCTATAACGCAGCATCTGCTTTTTTTGTTAACCTAAACAATGTTTTGCGCTGTGGTGCGCAAATTCTTTGTGCAAGGCAGAACTATCCAGCAATCGTATTTTGTGATACAATAGTTTGGTACTTGAAAGTTATTTTCCTAATAGGGATCTTTTGTTTTAAAAATGAGGAACTGACATGAAATTTGAGTATACCCTCGCTGAACTGTCCACCGCGATCACCGCGCTGGAGCAGGTCTACGGCAAGGTCAGTGTACTGGACCCCTACCTGGGCACCGTGCTGGACCCCGCCACCCTGCAGCCCACCGATAAAGCCGAGGAACTGACCGCGCTGGATGAGACCGGCCGCGGCGTGCAGCTGGCCCAGGCCGATGACGGCCCGGAGCTGGTGCTGTACCAGGGCATCCAGGCGGACGCCCGCCCCTGCGTGTTGGCTTTCCACTGCTGCATGCCCCACAATCTGCAATCCTCTGCCGGGGCTGAGAATTCCTTTAACCGCGTGCTGGCCCAGATGCAGGAGGAGCTGCGCCGAGATTACCTGACCGGCGTGTACAATGCCCGCTATCTGGACACCGAGTACCGCCGCTACGCCGAGCCCCAGGCCCAGGCCGGCAAGCCCGTGGGCGTGGTGATGGCCCGCGTGAACGAGTATTGGAGCCTGCGCCAGAACGAGTCCGCCAATGCGGCCGACTGCTGCCTGAACATGGCCGCCGGTATCCTGCAGCTGTCTGTCGGCACCGACGACAAGGCCGCCGTGCTGGCCCGTTTGGAAGACGGCCTGTTCGCCGTGGTAACGGTGGGTACCCCCGCCGCCCAGGTGGCCCGCAAACTGCAGGACGCGCTGGACAACTCCCGCCGGGAGTTCAGCATCAGCCTGTCCCGCCGCGGCAGCTTTACCGTGCAGCTGGCCAGCGCCGAATGGGGCGAGACCCCGGCCTGGGACATGATGTTCTCTCTGGCCCAGCAGCGCCTGTGATCTTTGCATAAAAACATCCCCCTTGTGTACATACTATGGTTGACCGACCACCACGTACACAAGGGGGATTTTGTTATGCAAACCGATAATGAAAAAATGCTCCAGGAGATCGTGCAGAACACCGAGATGGGCAAAAACACGCTGGACGAGCTGATGGGCCTGACCCACGACCAGCGGTTGAAAGACGAGATGATGCGCCAGAAGCGGGAGTATCGGCGCATCAACCAGGCGGCCCACACCGCACTGGATGCCATCGGGGCCGAGGCCCAGGGCCAGAGCGCTGCCGCCCGCATGAGTGTGAGCATGGGCATCCGCACCCGCACCATGATGGACAAGTCCACCCGCAACCTGGCCACCATGCTGGCCGAAGGCAGCGGCCAGGGCGTGCTGGACTGCAAACGGGCCGAAAAAGACTATCCCGCCGCCAGCCCCGGTGCGAGGAAGCTTTGCCAGGAACTGGGCGAATTCCAATCGTCGGCCGAGGAGACCTGGCGGGAGTTTGTTTGAAGTTTGTTTGGATCATGTGCTGCCACCCCGGCCCTGCCCACCCTGCGGCAGGGCCTTTTTATTACGGCATCCTGCCATTATAAAAGGGCGTCACCGCATAGTGGTGACGCCCGCAAGGCAGACCCTTAAAATAAAATATAGTACACCCCACCGCAAGAAGAAAACACCCCCGCCACATAAAAGCTGCCAAAATGCTTGACGCACCCCGCCGCCGGTATTATAATAAGAGAGCCGGGTTCGCCCCGGCATACACACCGAGGTGTTGCGCAGTTGGTAGCGCGCGTGGTTTGGGACCACGAGGCCGCAGGTT
>ERZ841120.1237-NODE-1237-length-11330-cov-2.781375_pt1 | contig 11330 bp, 9 predicted proteins | sample MGYA00519572_ERZ841120 | MGnify/ENA primary metagenome ERZ841120 (study PRJEB31850, sample SAMEA3708890) | human gut metagenome | biome: human gut; feature: human-associated habitat; material: faeces | place: China | collected 2014 ... | reverse complement strand
AGGTGCTGCTGTTTGAGGGAAATTTCCGGTTCTGGACCTATCCGGAATGGATTGCTTCCAGCCCGGCCCTGCTGAACCTGTGCAATTACCGGCTGAACTATTTCCCGTTTTTCTATCTGTTCATCTTTATGCTGGGGGGAGTGATTGCCCGGCATTATGACAGCTTCCAGCAGCTGATCACCCAACGGAAGGTCCTGCTGACGGCGTTCTTTGCCGCCAGCGCCGGGCTCAACACCTGGCTTTTTTACCGGTGGACCTTCAAATGGCAGATGCCCTATGAAAGCACGGTGAACTACCTTCAGCAGCTGAGTCTGCCGGGGCTGGTCTACACCATTGCTTCCGTACTCTTTTTCAGCATGGTGATCCAAAGCGGCCGCTATCCTCTGAAAAAAGCCTTAAAGGGCATGAGCGACCGTTCCTTCATCATCTACCTAATCCACCCGGTGTTTATCGATCAGCTGGAATATGTATTGAACCGGACCGTTGGGATGCAGCGGGTTCCCATGGAGGCCTTCTATCTGGCAGTGCTGCTGCTGTCCTGGGGATGTGCGGAGCTCTGGCACCGGTTTCGGGCGGCGAAAGCCTGAAATGGCTGCTGGGGCCTTGTTCCTCCCTGCACAAAAATGAAAGGAGCCGATTACTTTGTCCCATTCTCTTCCTCTTCTGGTCCGGGGCGGTCTGCTGCTGGCCATTGGGGTGCTCAGTCAGCAGCTGCGGCTGGTGCTGCCTTTGCCGGTGCCGGTGATGACCCTGCTTATCGGAACCCTGGTGAACGCCACGCTGGTGCTGGCGGGCCGGTTCACCACCCGGGTGCTGGCCTGGACCATCTGCTGGGCGCTGGCCATAATCGCCTTTTTCCAGGGGCACATCCTGGGCCCGGTGGTGCCGGTGATCGCCCTGGGCAACGGCATGTATGTGGAACTGACCCGGGGTGCCGTCCGGGGGCCGGCCCTGTACCTGGGGGCCCCGCTGGGGAAGACCCTGGTCCTGGGCATCGGCATGGTGGGGGCTCTCCATCTGCTCCAGCTGCCCTGGGGGGCCGTTGCCAAAACCCTGGCCCTGTTCCTGCCCCTGCAATTGGCCACCGGGGTCCTGGGCCTGATGCTGGCCAAAGGGGTGGAACAACGGCTCCAGCCCGTCCGGCCCCCGGTACAGCCCCGGACCATAGCCCGGAACAGCCGGAAAAAAAGAACAAAGTTATAGAAGATATTGTATGGAATGTAACAAAACTGTGGATTTTTTTCGGCGGCTGGTGTATAGTAGAGGAGATTAACAAAGGGCCCTCCGAGCGGCCGGGGAAGGGCGGGCCTGTGGCACGCCCCTACGCCGTTGCAGGCGGTTGTTGGGACAGTTTGCTGATGATCCGGCACCAATGTCCGTAGGGCTGGCTCGCCAAAACAAGCCCTCCGGGCGGCCGGGGAAGGGCGGGCCTGCGGCACGCCCCTACGCCGTTGCGAGCGGCTATTGGGACGTTTTGCCGATGGTCCGGCACCAATGTCCGTAGGGGCACGCCAAAACAAGCCCTCCGGGCGGCCGGGGAAGGGCGGGCCTGTGGCACACCCCTACGCCGTTGCAGGCGGTTGTTGGGACAGTTCGCCAATGGTCCGATCCCAACGCTCGTAGGGGCTCGCCAAAGGCAAGCCCGTCCCGGCCTCCCAGAGGGGTATTCCATCTCAGCCAAACGCAGCAGCGTTTGGCTTCCTTCGGCCATTGACCATTGACAATTGACAATTGACCGCAGGCGTGCAACGCCTGCGCAAAAGGAGTTCAATCATGCAAATCATAGTTGTAGGGTGCGGCAAAGTGGGGCGGAGCATCATTTCCCAGCTCACCCAGGAAGACAACAACGTTACCGTCATCGACACCAACCCCACCATCATCCGGAACATTTCCACCAATTACGATGTAATGGGGATCGTAGGCAACGGTTCCAGTTTCAACATCCTGGCCAAAGCCGACCTGGAACATACGGACATGCTCATTGCCGTCACCGAAAGTGACGAGGTGAACCTGCTTACCTGCGTCATTGCCAAACTGAACAACCACCAGTGCCACACCATCGCCCGGGTCCGCAGTCCCCATTATTCCGACGAACGCCACTACCTCCAGAAGGGCCTGAACCTGTCCATGACCATCAATCCGGAAATGGAAGCCGCCAAGGAAATCTCCCGGCTGCTGAACTTTCCCTCCGCCATTGAGATCGTCAGCTTCGCCAAGGACCGGATCGACATGCTCCGGTTCCGGGTACCCCAGTCTTCCGTGCTCATCGGCCGGTCCCTGAAGGACATTGCCGACCTGACTGAGAACGTTCTGGTGTGCATCATCGAACGGAACAGCAACATCCTGGTCCCGGACGGGAACACGGTGATCCAGGAAGGGGACATCCTGACCATCATCGCCATGCCCCGGGATGCCCAGGCCTTCTTCAAGAAAATCGGCGTCCGCACCAACAAATGCAAAAACGTGATGATCGTAGGGGGCGGCCAGCTCAGCTATTACCTGGCCAAAATGCTCCTGAAGAGTCACACCGATGTGACCATCATCGAGCGGGATATGGCCCGGTGCGAAGAACTGGTGGAAGCCCTGCCCGGGGCCACCATCGACTGCGGGGACGGCACCGAAGAAGAACTGCTGAAGGAAGAGCATCTGGAAAGCATGGACGGCTTCGTGGCCTGCACCGGCATGGACGAAGTGAACGCCATCCTGTCCCTGTATGCCATGAAGCATGTGACCAAGAAAGTGGTTACCAAGGTGAACCATGTGGACTTCGGGGACGTGATCGAAGGGCTCCAGCTGGACAGCATCGTCAACCCCAAACAGCTTACCGCCCAGCAGATCGTCCAGTATGTCCGGGCTGCCGGCAACAGCATGGAATCCAACGTGGAAACCCTGTACCGGCTCATGAACGGACGGGTGGAGGCCCTGGAATTCCTCCTGGACAAAAAATCTCCCCTGATCGGGCCCAAACTGGCGGAAATGAAGATCAAGAAGAACGTGCTGATCGCCGGCATCGTCCGGGAAGGAAAGCTGATCATTCCCGGTGGCCAGGACGCCTTCCAGGTGGGGGATACGGTGATCGTGGTCACCACCCATCTGGGCTTCCACGATATGGAAAACATCCTGGAATAAAGGAGACGGAGCTGTATGAATTATCCTGTGATCGGGCAGGTGCTCAGCTGGATCCTCTGTACCGAGGGGGCCCTGATGCTGCTGCCCTGCATCATTTCCCTCATTTACCGGGAAGACCAGGGAATGATCTATTTCGCCCTGGCCATCCTGGCCATTGCCCTGGGGTACCTTACCGGCCGGCGGAAGGTGAAAAACAAGGCCATCTACCAGCGGGAAGGGTTCGTGGCCGTGGGCCTGTCCTGGGTCCTCCTGAGCCTCTACGGAGCCATTCCCTTTGTGCTCACCGGAGAGATCCCCTGCTATGTGGATGCGGTGTTTGAAATCGTTTCCGGGTTCACCACCACAGGGTCCTCCATCCTCAGCGATGTGGAGGCCCTGTCCCATACCTCCCTGTTCTGGCGGAGCTTTTCCCACTGGATCGGGGGCATGGGGGTGCTGGTGTTCATCCTGATGCTGATCCCCACAAATAGGGGCGGCACCCAGATGAACCTGATGAAGGCGGAAAGTCCGGGCCCGGACGTGTCCAAATTCGTGCCCCGGGTGCGGAACACCGCCATTGTGCTCTACAAGATCTACCTGGGTATGACCCTCATTATGATCGCCCTGCTGGCCCTTACCGGCATGAACTGGTTCCACAACCTGTGCATTACCTTCGGCACCGCCGGCACCGGGGGCTTCGGCATCGTCAACGACAGCTGCGCCAGCTACACCCCCATCCAGCAGTGGATCATCACCCTGTTCATGATCGCCTTCGGGGTGAACTTCGGCTTCTATTATCTGTTCCTGATCACCCGCTTCAAGGAAGCCTTTGCCATGGAAGAAGTCCGGGCTTACCTTGGCATCATCCTGGCCTCCGGCCTGGCCATTGCCTGGCAGATCCGGGACCGGTTCGAGACTGTGGAGGAAGCCCTCCGGGCGTCCTTCTTCCAGGTGGGGAGCATCATCACCACCACCGGCTACAGCAGCGTGGATTTCGACCTGTGGCCCAGCTTCTCCAAATGCATCCTGGTCCTTTTGATGATTGTGGGGGCCTGCGCCGGCAGCACCGGCGGCGGGGTGAAGGTAAGCCGGGTGGTGCTGATCGTGAAATCCATCTTCCTGGAACTGGGCCAGGTGCTCCATCCCCATGGGGTCCAGCGGATGCGGATGGACGGGAAGACCGTGGAAAGCAAAATGCTCAATTCCATCTACATCTTCCTTACCACCTATTTCCTGATCTTCTTTCTGTCCGTACTGGCCGTAAGCCTGGACGGGTTCAATTTTGAGACCAACTTCACCGCCGTGGCCGCCACCTTGAACAACATCGGTCCCGGCCTGGCCGAAGTAGGCCCCACCCGGAACTTCTATGCATACAGCCACTTGTCCAAACTGATCCTGATCTTTGACATGCTGGCTGGCAGACTGGAACTGCTGCCCATGCTGATCCTGTTCTATCCCAGGACCTGGACGAAAAATTAAGGGGCTGCTGCAGGGCAGCAGAACTGTCAGCCGTCAGGAAAGAACCTGCTGGCAGCAGGTTCCCACCAGGGGAAACGCAGCCATGGGCTGCTAACCCACCACCATTGCGCAGGCGCAACGGTCCCCCGCCCTTGAAAAGGGCGGATAGTGGGTACAAGGGCTTACGCCCTAGTGCCCACCTGAAGCAAGTGGCGTTGGCCCGAGCGTATATCCGCCCTTTTCAAGGGCGGGGGACCAGCCGCAAGGCTGGTGGTGGGTTAGCAGCCTTCAGGCTGCGTTTCCTTTCAAAGCCAAACGCCAGCCGCGTTTGGCTTCCTGGGGCCAGTGACCAGTGACAATTGACCAGTGACGGAAGGTGCCGCCTGATGCGGCACCTTCCACTATTACGAGGTATCAACCATGTTTGACCTTCACTCTCACATCCTGTACAACATCCCCGGGGACGACGGTTCCCGGGACCTTTCCATGTCCCTGGCCATGCTGCGCCAGGCGGCGGAGGCGGGGACCGGGGACCTTTTTGCCACCCCCCATTTCCACCGCCATGGCATCTGCCCGGACTGGGACATCATCACGGAACGGCTGTCCCAGCTCCAGCAGGCTGCGGACGAGGCCCGGATCCCCATCCGCCTCCATCCAGGGGCCGAGGTGAGCCTGGATGCAGACACCCTCAACTACCTCCCCGGACCCGGGGAAAGCAAAGCCTACTGCCTGGCCGGCACCGCCTACCTTCTGGTGGAACTGCTGCCCACCGCCGCTCCCCTGGAAACCTGGAACCTGCTGTACCAGCTACAGCTCCGGGGCTATCTGCCCATCCTGGCCCATCCGGAACGATACCGGCACATCATGTCCCATCCCGATGCGGTCCGCCAGTGGGTGGAGAAGGGGATCCTGCTCCAGAGCAACTGGGGCAGCTTCACCGGGGATTTCGGAGAATCCGCCCTCCGCAGCGTCCGTTGGCTCTACGACCGGGGAATGATCCACTTCCTGGGCAGCGATGCCCACCGGACCGACTGGCGGAATCCTGACACCCGGAAGGCCCGGGAAGCCGTCCTTGCCCTGGCCGGGGGAGCGGATTTCCTGGCCTCCTGCGACGGCCACAGCCGGCTCCTGACCCAGGGGAAGGTGTTCTATCCCGACCCGCCTCACGAGCCCCCACGGAAAAAACGGGGGTTCTGGGCAAAAATTTTTGGCTGAACCCCATTCAGGGAGGATTTTTACCCACTGTTTTTTGTACAATAAAAGCGGATGGAAAACTTCCCCTCCCTGGAAGGGTTTCCTGGTGAAAAAAACAACAAAATACACTTAAAAATCATCAATTCCCGATTAAAATTCACCTGGTTTTCAAATCTGTCAAATTTGAGTTGCAGACGGTCCATTCTTTTGCTATACTACTATATATCTAATTATACGGAAGTATATGGTATATTGGACAGTTGCCTGTAAAGGAAGAACAAATGCGGTCTTCCGTCAACTGAATAAAGAACTTACGAACAACTTTTCGAGGGGGGTACAGGCGTTTACCTGTGCCCCTCTTGCTTTGTGACAAAACAGAATGATTTTCCTGTACAAATATTGGTATTTACAGAAATACTTTTCTGCAAGAAACCAACGACTCCAAGGAGGCTCCATGAAGAAGAAAATCCTGGCCATGGCCTTTGCCCTGGCTTCCCTGGCCCTTCCTGCCGGGGCGGAAGAATACACCCTGCGCCCGGGGGATCAGCTGAATATCGTCGTCGTCCAGGAGCAGGACATCAGCTCCAATCTCCAGAATTCCCAGGAGACACCCTACACCGTCCGTCCTGACGGCACCGTTTCCTTTCCTCTGGTGGGGGAAATCAACGCCAGCGGCATGACCGTGGACCAGTTCACCCGGTATCTCCGGAACGGCCTTTCCCGGTACTATGTGGAACCGGACGTCACCGTGAACATTGTGAAACTGGGGGGCATCCGGGTCCATGTATTTGGAGAAGTGAAGAAGCCCGGCACCTATGAACTTACCAAGAGCCATACCATTATGGATGCTCTGGGGGCTTCCGGGGGCTTCACCTGGGATGCGGCCAAGAAGAAGGTGTTCCTGATCCACCAGGATGACACCAACAAGGCCATCAAGATCAACCTGAACAATATGCTGAAAACCGGCAACCTGAAGGACAACCTGGTCCTGAAGGAAGGGGACATCCTGTATCTCACCAAGAACGGCCGGATCGACTTTGCCCGGGATATTGTTCCGTTCCTCAGCGGTGCTTACATGATTTCGGAAATCAAGGACAACAACGATTAAAAGGAGAAACCATCTTGAACGAACAGGAAATCGATTTGCGGGAACTGTGGCAGATCGTCCGGACCAACCAGAAAACCATTGCCAAGATCACTGGCGGGTTCCTGGGCCTGGCCGTGGCCTATCTGCTCATTGTCCCCAATACCTACCAATCCACCGCTCTGCTGCGGATCAAACAGGAAAAAGGCCTGTCCAGTTCCATTATGGAACAGCTGCCCATGGGCAACGCCCAGCTCACCAAACAGCAGATGAACACCCATGCGGAAATCCTCAAAAGCCGCCATGTGGTGATCCCGGTGATCCAACAGACCGAAGAAGAAAAAGACGGCAAGTATCCCCGGTACGAGGACTATGTGAAAACTCACATCATCACCAAGCCCTACAAGGATACGGAAATCCTGGAAGTGGATGTAACCGGCAAGACCCCGGAACAGGCCCAGGAAGCCAACCAGCTGCTGGTCCAGGGGTTCCTGGACCGGCTGACGGAGCTGTCCCATGCGGAATCCGCCGCCACCCGGGAATTTTTGGAACAGCGGGTGAAATCTTCCAAAAAAGAGCTGGATGATGCGGAAACCAAACTGAAAAACTACCAGGTGAAGCACAAGATCTTCTCAACCGACAACCAGATGAAGAGCCTGGCGGAACGGATCACCGACCTGGACAAAGCCAAGGCCCAGAACAAACTGGATATGGAAACCGCCCAGGCCGCCCTGGGGTCCATCAACGACCAGCTGTCCGGAGCCGGGGCCTCCCTGGCCGACAGCCCTTCCATCCAGCAGGCCAAGAACAAGTTGGTGGATCTGGAAACCCAAAAGGCCGGTTACACCGGAAAATACACCAGCGAGAACCCCAAAATGAAGGAAATCAACCGGCAGATCGGGGCCGCCCGCTACAGTCTCCGCCGGGAGATCCAGGCCATCATCGCCCAGAAGGCGCCCTCTTCCAGCACCGTCCAGCAGAAGCTCCTCAGTGACAAATTCACCAACGAAGCCCTGATTGCCGTGGCCCAGGGGAAGAATTCCGCCATCGACCAGCTGGAAAAGAAGAACGCTGACGAAATCGCCAAACTGCCCCAGACCCAGCAGGGTTACCTGCAGGTGAAACGGGATGCGGACGTGGCCCAGGAAATCTACGTGATGCTGGCCAAACGGCTGGAAGAAGCCAAAGTGGCGGAAGTGATGGTGCCTACCGAAGTCCAGGTGGTGGACGAAGCCACCCTGCCGGATAAACCCATCAAACCCCGGAAGCTGCTGACCCTGGTGCTGGCCCTGTTCCTGGGTCTCTTTGGAGGCACCGGCTACACCATCGCCCGGACCCTGCTGAACCGGAAAATCCGTACTGCTGCTGACGTGGAACAGTATCTGGAACTGCCCGTCCTGGGGGTGATCCCGGAAGCGGGAGACCATAAACAGCCGGAAGAAGAAGGATTCTGGGCCGGCCTGCGGAGGAAATTATGGAAGAAATAAAACTCATTGTGGAAAATGACCCCAAGTCTCCCATTGCGGAAACCTACCGGGCCATCCGGACCAACCTCCAGTTTGCAGGAGCCGGTCAGGACCTGAAATACATCTGCTTTACCTCCAGCGTCCCTGGGGAAGGGAAGTCCACCACCATTTCCAATATGGCCCTGACCCTGGCCCAGGACGGGAAAAAAGTCCTCCTGGTGGACTGCGACCTGCGGAAGCCGGTCCAGCACAAGATCTTCGGGGTCATCAACCAGGGGGTCACCAACTGCCTGGCCCAGGGAGTCTCCTTTGCCCAGGTGGTCCATCCGGAAGTGTTTCCCAACCTGGATCTTTTGACCAGCGGCCCGGTGCCGCCCAATCCCTCCGAGCTTATCGGATCGGAAAAAATGGAACAGCTGCTGGACCGGGCGGGCAAAGCCTATGACTATGTGCTCATCGACCTGCCCCCGGTGCTGGCCGTCACCGACGCCGCCCTGTTGGGGAACCTGGCCGACGGCGTGGTCCTGGTGGTCCATTCCGGCATGGTGGCTCCCGAAGAAGTCCAGGAAGCCAAAAAACGTCTCCAGGCCGGCAAAGCCAACATCCTGGGGGTCGTCTTAAACGGCGTTCCCCAGCAGCACAAAGGCTACGGATACGGCTATTACTATTACGATTATTACGATGAGAACCATGTGAAGCATCACAAGAAAAAGGGGAAGCGGGAACAGGAATAGTGCAGAGTGCAGAGCCCCGTCCGAAGGGCTGTCCGTCCCCTGAAAGGGGCGGGGGACCATGCGCAGCATGGTGGTGGGGTTCCCCAGCAGAGCCCGCCCCACGATAAACGATGAACGATGAACGAACAGGAGGTCAACCATGAACCGTTTCATGACCACATCCATGCACAAAAAAATACAACAGGAACTTCTCAACGGCTTCAACATCCTGCTGGTCACCGGGGCCTTCTGGCTCTGCTGGTCCTACTTCTATGCCAGCCAGATCACCCATCCCTTCTACTACGTAGGCAACCTGATCATGGTGTTCCTGTTCGGCCTGTTCTACTACTTCACCTCCCATCTGTACAACGGCTACAGCCTGCCCATCAGCCGCATTTACGAGCTGGTGTACAGCCAGGCCCTGGCCGCCCTGATCAGCGACGGCATCCTGTATCTCATCACCATCCTGATCAATCGGCACTACATCAGCTTCTTCCCCTTTGTGCCCACCTTCCTGCTCCAGTTCTTCCTGATCACCCTGTGGACCGTGGCTGCCCACCAGTGGTACTTCCGGGTGTTTCCGCCCAGAAAGACCGTGGTGATCCTGGGCCAGGGCCAGAACGTGGACAAACTGGTGAAGCAGTATGGCATGGACGTCCATTTCGATGTCCAGTCCGTAGTCCCGGTGGAGGAATGCCTGAAGGACATCCCCGGTACCATCGGCCAGGCCGAAGTGGTGTTCTGCTGCGGCCTCCGCAGCCACAACCGGAACCTGGTGACCAAGTACTGCGTGGCCCACAAAATCGGTACCTATGTGATCCCCCGGATCGGAGACGTGATCATGGACAGCGCCAAAAAAGTCCATCTGTTCCATCTGCCCATGATGGCCGTCCAGCGGTACAACCCGTCTCCCGAATTCCTTTTCTTCAAACGCCTTTACGACATCGTCCTGTCCCTGGTGGCCCTGGTGCTCTTTGCGCCCATTATGGCCGCCGTGGCCGTGGCCATCAAAATGACCGATGGAGGCGATATCTTCTACCGCCAGGCCCGTCTCACCAAAGACGGCAAAGTCTTCCAGGTGCTGAAATTCCGCAGCATGCGCATGGATGCTGAAAAAGACGGGGTAGCCCGTCTCAGCACCGGCGAAAACGACCCCCGTGTCACCAAAGTGGGCCGCTTCATTAGGGCCGTCCGCTTCGACGAACTGCCCCAGCTGTTGAATATCCTGAAAGGCGACATGGCTATCGTGGGGCCCCGGCCCGAACGCCCGGAAATCTCCGCCCAGTACGCCAAAGCCATGCCCGAATGGAACCTGCGCCTACAGGCCAAATGCGGCCTCACAGGCTACGCCCAGGTCTACGGCCAGTACAACACCACCCCCTACGACAAACTCCTCCTGGACCTTATGTACATCGCCAAACCCAGTCTGTTCGAAGACTTCAAGATCATCTTCGCCACCGTGAAGATCCTGTTCATGAAGGACAGCACCGAAGGGGTGGCAGAAGGACAGGTGACGGCGGAAGTGGAGCCGGTGCATGTGCGGGAGAGAATGAATGGGTGAGAAGATCATATAAGAAACCAAGAAGGTGATCCAAAGTGGCCCAGGCAAAAATACAAACAAAGCATATTCCGGCAGTGAGTGTCATCATGCCGGCCTATAACAGCGGTGCCACTTTGGGAGAAAGCATCCAGTCTGTGGTATCCCAATCTTTTACAGATTGGGAACTGCTGGTAATTGACGACTGTTCAAAAGAAGAACTTCAGCCCATTGTGGAAGGCTTTCACGATTCGCGGATCCACTACATCAGGCTGCCTGAAAACAGTGGCGTTGCAGCTGCCAGGAATCGGGGCATACAAGAAGCAAAGGGCAGATACATTGCCTTTCTGGATAGTGATGATCTCTGGCTTCCGGAGAAACTGGAAAAACAGCTGCAGTTCATGGAGAAAAATGGGTATGCGTTCACGTATACCTGGTATCAGCAGTTTGACCATAATATGAACCGTCCAGGGAATATTGTCAGGACAAAACCTGTTGTAGACTATATGGAATTGTTGAAAGGGAATGATATTGGCTGTCTGACCGTTATGCTGGACCGGCTTCAAATTAAAGAGGTTGTTATGCCAGTACAACGGCATGAAGATTACATCACTTGGCTGAACATTTTAAAACAAGGCTGGACAGCTTATTCTCTTCCCCTTGTATTGGCAGAATACCGCAAGGGGAAGGAAACATTGACCAGCAATAAATGGAAGAGCCTTTTGTGGACTTGGAAGGTATACCGGGACAGTCAGCATCTATCCTTGATT
>ERZ841120.1236-NODE-1236-length-11332-cov-18.200674_pt1 | contig 11332 bp, 6 predicted proteins | sample MGYA00519572_ERZ841120 | MGnify/ENA primary metagenome ERZ841120 (study PRJEB31850, sample SAMEA3708890) | human gut metagenome | biome: human gut; feature: human-associated habitat; material: faeces | place: China | collected 2014 ... | reverse complement strand
AGTCATACCGCGCAGTTGCACACTGCCGACACTATTGTGCTGCATCAGTGCATCAAACCGCTGCATATCCACGGCTGTAACCTTGCCGTTTTCGTCCTGCGTTGTAAAATCGCCGGAATAATACTGATCTGTCTGCAGGATCTTTTCTTCAAGGGTCATCCGGCTCATCAGGTCGCTGATGCGCTCTTCTGTCGAAAGATCCGGGTTCTGGTATGGGTACATCTTTTTTCTCCCTTTATGTTACAGAGGGCAATTTTCGCCCATTTATAATCAGGTTGGCAAAACCGCCGATGCCTGCCACAAAAAACAGCAGCGAAATTGAGCTGTCCCCCATAGATTTTTCCAGCATGGGCTGGATGGCGGTTCCCACTGCGGCCGATGTGCAGGTGGCAATGCTGCTCATGGCAGCCGTTACGCCAAAGTAAGCGGTTTTGCCGCTTTCAGGACTCAATGCAAATTGCAGGTTTGTGCTTGCCAGTGATGCGCCGCCTGCACAGCCCGCCGCAACGACAATCAGAACCGGCGCTACCAAATGTGCAAAGGAAGGGCGCACAAAGGACCAGCCCAGCGTGCAGGAAAGATTCAGGAATGCAGTAAGCCAAATAACGCAGTTCCACGCAGTGCGGTCGGCCAGCCGCCCCCACACCCAGCTGCCTGCCATGCCCACAACAGCGGACACGACACCCACCGATGTGATGAAGGTGTGGCTGAGCCCCAGCACCCGCAGCTCATACACGGAAAGGAACGGAGAAGCAAAGCCGCCAGTCAGCCCGCCGATGATGCAGTAAAAAAGCAATGGACGGTAAGCAGGGTCGCGCACTGGGCGCAGAATATCCGCCGGGCGCATTTTGGAGGTGAATTTTACCGGGTTCTCTCTTACCGAAGCAAGCAGAACGGCATCCACCACAGTAAGCGACAGGCTGACAATACCGATGATAAGAAAGCCGGTATAGCCCTGCCCCTGTTCCAGATAATAATCCAGTACGCGACCAAGTGCAAGTGTTGCCGCGCTGGAAACGCAGGTTCCGATAATGCTCTTGACGGCGTAGAACTGACCGCGCCCGCCTTGAGGGGCGATGCCCAAAACCATGTGTTCCAGCCCCGGCGTAACAAGCCCCGCAGAGAAAAAGCCGATGGTATAAAGCACCAGCACCACAGCGCGGGCATGACCGGGGTCCGGCAGAGCCAGCGGTATCAGCAGGATGCTGCTGACCGAAAGCCGGAACACCACGCACATAAGCCATATGGTCAGTTTGCGGTGGTGCATCCGTTCAAACACAAAGGGCGAGATAAACTGCAGTACGCACCCGAAAGACGGTATCATGGCCGCTGCGGCGCATAAGGATACAGACGCCCCAAGGCTGCTCAAATACCCGGCCAGAAAGTTGCCGGTGGCAACGGCATAAATCACACCCGCCACTGCGCCTTCGGCAATAATCCGGTAGCGACCCATTTCCAGTTCATTTTCGGTCGGTGTATGCGCAGGAAAAAACAGCTGATAAAGCCAGCCCATGGCTTACCTCCCGGCAGGCGCCTCCACGGTTCCGTAAGCGCGTCCGCGGAGAAGATCCGCGTAACGGCAGATTAGGTTTGTCAGAACCGACAGGCTGCTTTCTTTGCTGACCTGACGCCACTGCGCACGGTAGCGCTGCAGCCAGTGTTCCAGCGCAGCTGCCATGGCATCTGCTTCGGGGCCGTGCGGGCAGCCTGCATTGAGCCATGCGCCAATACGGTTCCACAGCACAATGATGTCTGCCGTCTGGCAGAGTACCTGTACAATCTGCTTTTTGCCGGCAGGAAGGTTTGCTGCGTCCGCAAGGATATCCGCCTTTGCCTTTTCTACGGCGCGGTTGGCATCGTCAATCTTTGTAAAGTCAACCTCAGAAAGGATCTCGGCGCGGGTTTTCTCATCACATTCCATCCAGTTGACGGTATTCCGCCAGTCAAAGACTTCATAGTCCTGCAGTTTTGCCATCAGGCCGACAAACTGCCCGGTGGCATCGCCGTAATACAGGCGGGAAACGGCTTCGTTCAGCTCGTCAAATTCCACAGGCTCTGCATTCCAACCGAACGCTGCACCGTACAGGACGCCCGGAATCGTCAGGCGCGGGTCATTGACATGACCATAATCGCCCCAGTCCGTGTTCAAAAGGCCGATGGCGTTGTACTTGTGTGCATGGTGGCACATGGTACGGATATTCAGGTAAGAATTGTACATCAGAGGCATCCAACGGTTCCAGCCACAGACGCCGGGGCAGGCGTACTGCGTAATCCCGCTGGCGGCAATATCCCGGATCTCATTTTCCCGCTGATGCGGCAGATAGCCCCAGTTCAGGCAGATGGTTTCCTTGGGCAGCTCGGCACAGCTTTCCGGGAAGCGCCACATGATGTCCCCCCAGAACTGCGGTGTTACCCCCTGCGCAACAAGATATTCGCACAGCGCCTTCACATGGCTGAGATACAGGCTGCGCTCGCTCTGCTCCTCGGCGAGTGCCTTGCTGCGCCCCTTGCCCAAATCGAACGTTTCGTCATCACAGATATTGAATTTGCTGCTGCGGAAAAGCGGGCGGTATTCGTCAATCAGCCCTTTTACAAACCCCAGCGCATCGGGATTGGATACGTTCAGGGTATGGTGATTCCCTGCATAGGTATAACTGAACGGAATCTTTTCCGAGTCAGGCAGCTCGCAGAGGTCGCAACAGGTTTTTGTGCTGAGAATACGGTACATATGCCCGAAGGTAGACAAGGAAGGAACGAGTTCAATGTGCCGGGCTGCGCAGTAATCATCCAGCTCCATGATCTCCTGCGCGGTCAGCGGCGTATCCTCACGCCATGCTTCGCTCAGGTCACGGAAAAGATAGGTGTGCTCAATATAAAGCTGCCATTGGTTGATCTTGTAGCGGCAGAGAATATCTGCCACCTGTTTCAGGTAGTCCAGCTTCGGGACACGTCCGCGGGAGCAGTCCTGATAATAGCCTCTGTTGGCAAGATCGGGCCAGTCCTCAATTTCCAGTGCGGGCAGTACGGCTCCGTGCTGTTCAATATACTGGCACAGTGTCTGCACACCGTTGCAGAGTGCTTCATCGCTGCCGGCTTTCAGCGTGATGCATTCCGGCATAATGCTCAGCGTGTAACGGTTTTGCGGCAGGGCGGTATCCACCGTAAGTACGGCGTCACCTGCCCGGGGCTTACCGCGGGTGAACGGCACTTCCAGCCCGGCGTACTCCCGCAGGCAGCCCTGCAGCATCTGTGCATAAAGCAACGCGGCGGGTTCGGTCTGCCACAGGGTGATTCGGCTCTGATTGTCCAGCATATGAACCCCTGCAGGGTGTTCGATCTTATGTGGATTCGGAATAAACTCCATCATCATTTCCTCCAAAAAAAGGCACGGGCGGCGGGCGCATTGCCAACCGCCCGTGCAGAATGTTCGGACTTTGTTATTTAACGGATACGAATTGTCTTGATTTCATACGGCTTTACCGTAAAGGTAATCTTGCCGTCTTTGACTTCAACCGGCTCGCCGTCGGGCTGTTCCAGACAGTTGCAGCTTTCTGCCGCATGGAAGGGAAGGTTCCAGTACATGGTGACATTTGTCAGGCTGTTCTCGCACTCATACATACGCACAATGGCACCATCGCCATCCTCGGCGCGTTTGATGGTTTCCAGCACCACATTGGGTGCATCCAGTCCGGCAAGGCTGAAGCTTTCGCCCGGCTTTCCGCCCTGCACAGCCAACGCGGGCTGGTTCAGGAAGAACGCCTGCGGCACCGTGCCGGCTGCCTGCCATTTTTCGGCGTGCGGATAAATGGCGTATGTGAAATGGTGAACTTCCTGATCCGTGGTAGGATTCGGCTCAATGCCGGACTTAATCAGGGTCAGCCCAATCACAGAATCCTTGACGGAATGACCGTACTTGCAGTCGTTCAGCATACTGACGCCGTAATGTCCTTCGCTCAGGTCCATCCACTTCTGACCGCAGCTTTCAAAGCGTGCGCGATCCCAGCTGGTGTTGGCGTGCGTCTTGCGGGTCAGGTTGCCGTACTGGATTTCAAACGTAGCTTCGTCAGTATGGACATTTACCGGGAAGTGAACCTTCAGCAGGCTCTGGTGTTCGTGCCAGTCCACGGTTGTAACAAACTCAATCCGGCGCTGCTTTGCATAGAAATGGATATCCTGCACCAGGGTGGAGTTGCTGTAATTGCGTTCGATGTGCAGTGTGGCGCGCACGGGACCGTTCTCCGTCCATGTGAAGTCCTGCAGGTCGGTGACATCCCAGAACTTTTCGGTATAGAAAATATCGATATCCCAGTTGTCATAATAGATGGGCTTATCCTCATATACGCGGAAGAGGTTGCCTGCCTGACCGGGCTTGAGCACTTCGCGGCGGTTCTCTTTGTCAAAGATGCCGGTCATCTGACCGTGTTCATCAAAGGTGACAGTATAGAACGGGGTGTCAATCTTATGTCCATCGGTCGCAATTTCAAAAGGCGCAGCCGAAACCTGTGCCGGTACGACCGCAAACGTTTTGCTGCCCTTGGCAGGCAGGTTGTTCAGGAACGCCACGGCACCATCGGCTGTTTTTTGTACGGGATAGATATTGCCGGCTTCGTCCTGCAAAGCCTCTGCCTTGCAATCACCCAGTTCAACCACATCGCTGCGGGCAAAGCCGGTGGTGTTGTACACGGTAACGCCTTCCCCTGCGGGGGTCAGCGCATGCAGGCGCTCCTCGCGCAGTGCCGTGATTTCGGCTTCCATCTCCGCATATTCTTTTTTCGTGACTTCGTATACTTCGTGGATGGAGGAACCGGGCAGAATATCATGGAACTGATTGATGAGGATTCCATGCCACAGCTTGTCGATTTCTGCCTCCGGGTATGCGACCTTGGCTTGTGCCAGCAGGCTGAGCAGTTCCAAGTCCATCATGTGCAGCTCAATCTTACGGTTGGAACGCTTGTTGCGCGCCATGGAGGTGTATGTGCCGCGGTGATACTCAAAGTAGAGTTCACCTTCCCATGTGGGCAGGCGGCGGTTGTCCTTCACACGCTCAGCCAGCTCATCAAAGTAGGTGCGTGCAAATGCCTGACGCACTTTGGGCAGTCCCTCGATGCCCTTTTCCATACGGGTGGAGGTTTCCAGCATGGCGCGGGTCGGACCGCCGCCGCCGTCACCGTAACCGTAGGAAATCAGGATATCATTGTTGATGTCCTTCTGCTGGTAGCGGTGCCAGCCGCCGATCAGCGCATCGGGATGCAGGATGCCGTTGTAAGTCGTGAAGAAGTCATTCTCGCTCTGACCGACCCCCAGCGTTGTGACAAGGTGGGTCAGGATTTCGGTGCCGTCAATGCCGCGCCACTTGAAGGTGTCGTAAGGCATTTTGTTGAACTGGTTCCATGCCAGCTTTGTGGTCATGAAATAATCAATGCCGCACTTTGCCATGATCTGAGGCAGCGCGCCCGAATAGCCGAACACGTCCGGCAGCCAGAGAATGCGGTTGTCCACACCGAACTCTTCCTTGAAGAAACGCTTGCCGTACAGGAACTGACGCACCAGGCTTTCGCCGCTGGTCAGGTTGCAGTCCGCCTCAACCCACATACCGCCTTCGGGTTCCCAGCGTCCCTCTGCCACGCGCTGTTTGATCTGCTCATACAGTTCGGGGTAGCGCTGCTTCAGGAAGTAATACAGCTGCGGCTGGCTGGACATAAATTTATAATCAGGGTATTCATCCATCAGTTTCAGCACAGTTGCAAAGCTGCGGCAGACCTTTTCCCGGGTCTGTGCCACAGTCCACCACCACGCCACGTCAATGTGCGTGTGACCAATGCAGCTTGCAATGACTTCCTCATGACCGGCAAGGTCGGTATAAAGCGCTTTTGCCAGATACTGACGGGCAGCAGCAATGCTCTGATAGAAACTCTCGTTATAAGGTGTGCGCAAATCAATCAGATTGACAGCCTCGTTCAGCACGTTTTCCAGATCGCGGCGGGCTTTGCCGTCCTCTTCCAACCGGGGAAAAGCCTCCAGCGGCACAAGCATATCGTAGTAAAGACCCTCAATTTCGGGGTCGATTTCCCGCAGGTCTACAATCAGGTTGAATTCGGTATGCAGGGTTCCGGTGTAGGACTGCAATTCCAGACGGTACTTTTGACCGCCCTTGGCGCAGCGGTCCAGCAGGATGTCGCGGTGGTTCATATCCACGCCCTGTGTCACCTTGCCGTCCACAAACAGCAGGAACTGCGGGTTTTTGGCATCGTCCCACTCATCAATCTGGGTGCAAACGTGCATCCACAGCGGTTTTCCGTCCATTTCCTGCGGCACAGCCACATCCGCGCGGAACCAGTAATGCTTGTCCGGTCCGTACCAATGCATGGTGCGGCTGTCAAAGGGTTCAAACGGTGCAGGGTCTGCATCGGCATCTTCCGGGCGCAGGAAGTTGCCCGGCTTTATGAGCCAGTCGCTCGTTTCAAACTTCTGTTTTACAGAAAGCTTTTTCAGCTCATTGCAGATACCTGTGACGCGCTTGTCAAGAAAATCAATGGTGCGCATAGGTCTTTCCTTTCCCTCATAACGAGGCTTCCAGCAATTCAAAGCTGGCTGTTTTTTGCATTTTTGTTTGCGTTAGTGGAACGTATCTACACCGAAATCGTGGTATCAGCAAAATGTTATCCTGTGGCATCTCTTTGCCCCTTTAACATCAGAAAGAGTTCTTCTTGATATAGTCCAATACACGATCCACCGTGGTGAACGCCAGACCGGTCACGGTATCGGCACAGCCGTAGTACATCGCAATACGACCGGTCGCGGCATCCGTCAAGGTGGCGCAGGGGAAGGTCACGTTCGGCACGTCGCCTACACACTCATACAGCTCATGAGGAGCCAGCAGGTAATCCTTGCCGCGGTATTTTACCTTCCACGGCTCGTCAATATCCAGCAGAGCAGCACCAATGCGGTATACATAGCCGTTGCAGGTGTTGATAACACCATGGTAAATCAGCAGCCAGCCCTCATCGGTTTCAATGGGGATGGGGCCGGGGCCAATTTTCATGCTCTGCCATGCAGATTCATCGCCTTTTACAGCACCCATCATAAAGCGGTGGCGTCCCCAGTATACCATATCCTCGCTCTGGCTGACAAAAATATCGCCGAAGGGGGTATGCCCGGTATCGCTCGGGCGGCTCATCATCATGTAGCGCCCCTGAATCTTGCGCGGGAAAAGGACACCGTTACGGTTGTACGGCAGGAAGGCATTTTCCAGCTGGTGGAATGTCTTGAAGTCATCCGTCCACGCAATGCCGATGGTGGGTCCGTGGTAGCCGTTGCACCAGGTCACATAGTATTTGCCGTCCATATAGCATACACGGGGGTCATAGCGGTATTCACGGGTTGTGACCTCCGGGTCGTCCCCTACCAGATGAATCGGGGTATCCTCAATATCCCAGTGCAGACCGTCCTTGCTGAAGCCTGCGAAAATATCCATGCTGATGGACAGGCTGTCGCAGCGGAATACGCCGGCAAAGCCATCCTTGAAAGGTACAACGGCGCTGTTGAACACGCTGTTGGAACGGGCGTTGCCGTCACGACCGATGATGGGGTTTGCATCATAGCGCCAGAAAGGGGTGCGAGTGTTTGCAGGCGGTTCCTGCCACGGAATATTGGGCAGTGCGCTGCCGATGATTTTAGCCATACTTGATTCTCCTTGTGTACTTAAAATAAATCGGGAGCGGGAACTCAGCGTCCCGCTCCCGAAGGTTTCCCTGCCTGCAGGGATAGTATTTGGATTTTTAAAGATTACTTATTGGTAGCCATGAAAGCGTCAACCTGGCTCTGTGCCTCAGCAACGATCTTGTCAAAGCCGGCAGCGCGCAGTTCTTGCATCATCTGGGGAACCATAACTTCGGGATCAGCCGTACCGGTCAGCAGCTCGCCCTTGTAACGCTCTGCAATCTGGATGCAGTTTGCCAGTTCATCAGCGATGGGGGTGGTGTCGAGAGTGAAACCAAGCAGGACAGAAGGCTCAGCCTTTTCGTTCAGCTCTTTAACTTCGTCGAACTGGTTGAAATCGAAATCGTCGGTCGGGGTGATAGCGAAGAAGCTGCCCTGGGTGTAACCTGCCATAGACCAATCCGCGTTGTTCTTATGGACGAAGGTTTTGCTGTCATCGGTGTAATCCCAGTTGTCGCCCTGAACGCCGTAGTAGAACAGGTCACGGACGTAGGTGTCGGTGTTTACCAGCTGCAGGAATTGCAGTGCTTTTTCGGGATAGGCGCAGTTAGCGGAGATGCAGTTCATAGAGCCGCGGACAGTTTCATTGGAAACGATGGTCGGACCCCACTTCTGGGCAACGCACTCAACGCCGAGCTGCGGACCCCAGGAAGTGATTGCCGCACCGGACCAGCCCTGTGCAATGGAGCAAGCCTTGTAGTTTGCATCTTCGGGACGGGTTGCAGCGTCAGAGTTGATGATACCTTCGTTGTACCACTCATGGAAGGTTTTCAGAATCTGCTTGACGTCATCCTGCTCAACAGTAGCAACAACCTTACCCTCGCTGTCATCATAGCGCACACCCAGGGGATACAGACCGGCGCCAAGCTGGTCATACATATAGGACTGGTAGCCGCCGCCGTTTTTGTTCAGAGGGAAGGAAGCCTCGCCGTCAGTGTCCTTGATAGCCTTCAGGGGCGCAGTCAGTTCATCCAGGTCGGTGATGCCCAGCTCCTTGGTATAGTCATAGCCGGCAGCCTCGACCTTTGCCTTATCCCAGACAACGTACTCGCTCTGAGAAGAATCCTTGTAGGTAGGCACACCATAAACATGTCCGCCCACTTCGCAGGCTTTCCAATAATCTTCCGGAACGGAAGCGTACAGTTCAGGAGCCGCTTCCTTGACCATATCGGTGATATCCAAGAAAGCACCGGTATTGACGTCGTTGTTATAGGTGTTGACGTTGGTGAACAGGATGTCGTATTCACCGCTGGTGTTCACAATAACATTGCGGCGGGTGTCCCAGTCGCCCCAGGAGATAACCTCCATGTCGATGTTGACGCCGATCTTATCTTCCAGATACGGGTTAATCTGTGCCAGCCATGCATCGTAGTTAGAAGGCATGCCAGAACCAACGGCCACCCATTTCAGGGTGACGACGTCCTTGGAGGGAGCAGCCGTAGGAGCAGCCGTAGAGGTGCTGCTGCCATCGGTGCCGGTGGAGGCAGAAGAGGAACTGCCGCCGCAGGCTGCCATGCTGAGGGCCATGGAACCGGCCATGCCCAGCGCAAGCACTTTGTTGAACTTTTTCATCTGTTTTTCTCCTTTGCTTGTGTAAAGTTGTGTATCTTCATTCCCCTTATAGGGGAACAGAACCAAATGTGGTGGGAAAATTGAATGGGCTTATTTGTTAGCATCGATGTTCTTATACAGTGTTTTTCTTTTTCAGAGTCTTTCTCTTAGCCCTTAACCGCACCAACCGTCAGACCGGAAATAAAGTACTTCTGGAAGAACGGATACGCGCACGCAATGGGAATGACGATAATGATTGCGATTGCCATACGAACGGATTCGGACGGCATCGAGTTACGGTACTGCTGCAGACTCAGACCTGCGCTGGGGTTATTGGCGATGTACTCCAGGTTCTTCATCATGTTGTTCAGCAGTGCCTGCAAGGATACCAGCTTGGAATCCGAAATATACAGGGCAGACTGGAACCAGTCATTCCAGTAGCCAAACGTCAGGAACAGTGCAATGGTGGCAAATACTGGCTTGGAGATGGGCACCACAATACGCCAGAAAATTTTCATCTGGGATGCGCCGTCAATCTTTGCCGACTCAATGATGGAATCCGGTACCGTTGTTCGGAAGAAGGTCTTGCAGATAATAACATTGAAGCTGCTCATGGCCAGCGGCAGAACCAAGCACCAAATTGTATTATTCAAGTGCAGCATATTGGCAACAACCACATAGTTTGCAACCATACCGCCATTGAAGATCATCGGGATGAATACCATCCAGGTGAAGAAGCCTTTGAGCTTGTAGTTCGGGCGGGAAAGCACATAGCCAATCATTGTGGTCAGCAGCACACCCAGCACCGTACCCATAACCGTGACCACCACGGAAATTATGAGTGAATTAAAAATCGTTCCGCGTTCATTCCAAAGGAACGTGTACGCCGCCGTGGAATATGTATCCGGGAAAAGCCTGTACCCGTACTTTGTGATAGAATCCGTGGAGGAAACGGAAATCATAAAGACGTAGAACACCGGAAACAGACAGACGAAGGAAAGCAGTACAAACAGAATGTTAAAGCAGGCATTCGTTGTCGGCTTAATCTGGTTTAAGCGGAACTTCGCACGAGCTTCCTCTTTTTCCAGCTTTTTTTCTTCGGCCTTTATCTTATGCTTTTCTGCCAGAGTCATTTGTGTGTTCTCCCTTCATCAAATAATCGCGCTTTCTTCATCAATCTTGGAAACGATGAAGTTGGCAACCAGAACGGTCGCGCAGCAGCATGCAGCCTGGAACAAACCTGCGGCAGCAGTTCTGCCGATTGTCACATTGCTCTGCAAAGCCTGGTAGACATAGGTGTCAAATGTGCTGGCAACGTTGTACAGTGAGTTGGGAACACCCTGCGTAACCTGATAGAACAAGCCGAAATCGGAATAGAAGATGTGGCCGACATTCAGAATGAACATCATAACGATGATGGGTTTCAGTGCCGGCAGTGTAATATATTTGGTCTGCTGCCACTTGGTCGCGCCGTCCAGCGTTGCCGCCTCGTACAGCGTACTGTCAATGCCGGTAATACTTGCAAGGTAGACAACCATATTATAGCCCATGGATTTCCAGACCTGCATGAAAGTCAAAATCAGCGGCCACCATTTTGGCTGAGAATACCACATGATTTTATCGCCGCCAAGAGCCTGAATAATGGTGTTCATCAGACCTTTGTCAGGGTTCAGAAAAGCGTAGACAAAGTAGCTGACAACAACCCACGAAAGGAAGTACGGGAAGAACATCATCGTCTGGTATGCTTTAGAAGCAATGCGGCTGTAAATCTGATTGATAAGCACAGCCAATGTAACCGGAATTACAATGTTCAATACGATAAATAAGATGTTATATAACAGCGTATTGCGCAGCAGCATGGCAAAGGTGTTGCTGGTAAGGAAAAATTTGAAGTTGTCAAACCCTGCCCAGTCGCTGTGGAACAAGCTGTAAAGGAAGCTCTTTCCCGGAGTGATCTTGAAGTTTTTGAATGCGATAATCAGACCGAACATGGGCAGGTAGCAAAAGACTGCGTACCAGATGGCTGCCGGAAGCCCCAGCAATGTCAGCTCCGTGTCATCAC
>ERZ841120.1233-NODE-1233-length-11362-cov-12.936676_pt1 | contig 11362 bp, 9 predicted proteins | sample MGYA00519572_ERZ841120 | MGnify/ENA primary metagenome ERZ841120 (study PRJEB31850, sample SAMEA3708890) | human gut metagenome | biome: human gut; feature: human-associated habitat; material: faeces | place: China | collected 2014 ... | reverse complement strand
CGGTCAAGTCGAGTTCTTTGTGAGAACGACCTACCAGGTTGTTATAACCTCTCTTCTCGAGGTTATTCCAGATAGCAGAACCCACGAGTCCGTGGTGTCCTGCTATATAAATCTTAGAATCTTTTGATAACATTGATTATTATTGTAAACTATCAACCGTTAACTATCAACTGTTAACTATTACTTAACAATACCCTTCTCCAAGTATTCAACGAGGTTGCAGCGAACCTTCTCACCGGCAGCCTCGGCAGCTACCTTGGCCATATCGCTCTCTACCATGATCTTGACGAGATCTTCGAAAGAGGTGGTGTTTGGATTCCAGCCGAGCTTAGCCTTTGCCTTTGTTGGGTCACCCCAGAGGTTAACCACGTCGGTAGGACGATAGAAATCTGGAGAAACCTCAACGAGTGTCTTGCCGATGAGTTCCTCAGGCCCCTCAACGCAGATACCCTTCTCGTTCTCATTCTTGCCTTCCCACTTCAGTTCGATACCTACGTGGTGGAAAGCCAGCTGTGCGAACTCTCTTACAGAGTGCTGCTTACCTGTTGCAATCACGAAATCTTCTGGCTTCTCAGCCTGGAGAATCAACCACATGCACTCTACATAATCCTTGGCATAACCCCAGTCACGGAGAGAATCCAGGTTACCGAGATAAAGCTTGCTCTGCTTACCCTGCTTGATGCGGGCAGCAGCCAATGTAATCTTGCGGGTTACGAAAGTCTCACCACGGCGCTCACTCTCGTGATTGAAGAGAATACCCGAGCAGCAGAACATATTGTATGCCTCACGATACTCCTTGACAATCCAGAAGCCATACTGCTTGGCAACTGCGTATGGAGAATAAGGATGGAATGGAGTGTTCTCGTTCTGAGGAACCTCCTCTACCTTACCATAAAGCTCAGATGTGGAAGCCTGATACATACGACAGGTATCGGTCAAACCGCACTGGCGGATTGCCTCCAGGATACGGAGCACACCTGTTGCATCTACATCGGCAGTAAACTCAGGAGAGTCGAAGCTCACCTGTACGTGGCTCTGGGCTGCGAGGTTATAAACTTCGGTTGGCTTCACCTTATTCATCACCTGGATGATACTCATAGAGTCACCGAGGTCGGCATAATGAAGGTGAAAGTTTGGGGTACCCTCCAAATGTGCGATGCGCTCGCGATAATCGGTAGATGAGCGACGGATTGTTCCGTGAACATCATACCCCTTACTCAACAACAATTCGGCTAAGTAAGAGCCATCCTGACCTGTGATACCTGTAATTAAAGCTACTTTTCTATTTTCCATTTACTTCTTTATATATGATAAATTAATAAATTCGTTGCAAAAGTACGACTTTTTTCTCAGACTATCAAACTTTCTGCTATTTATTTGCCTTTTTCTCTAACATTGAACCGTCTGCGTCTCCGGCCAGTTCACCAGATACAGCATTTCCGTAGCTCGCGTAAAGGCGGTATAGAGCCAGTGGATATAATCGGGATTGAGCATATCATCCGTCATGTACCCCTGATCCACATACACATGTGCCCACTGTCCGCCCTGTGCCTTGTGGCAGGTTACGGCGTATGCGAATTTCACCTGCAGGGCATTGAAGAACTGATTCTGTCGGATGGCCTTCATCCTATCTGCCTTGAGCGGAATATCCTGATAATCCTCTTCTATCTGATGGAAGAGCTGCTCCTGCTGTTCATGGGTCAGAGCAGGTGCCTCGCTCGTCAATGTATCCAGCAGCACCGTAGCTTCCAGCTCATAGTTGCCGTAATCGGGAAACTGGAGCAGCAACGTGGCAAAGCGAAAGCCATAGAGGTCAATGCGGCGGCGCACCTTCAGCACTTTCGCCCGATCGCCATTCGCCAGAAAAGCAGGAATATCGTTACTTTGAACTTTGAACTTTGAACTTTGAACTTTATGAGTAGCAGTTCCAGATTCTGTGCCTTCGCTCTTCACTCTTCGTTCTTCAATTTCCTTTTCCTTTATCTTCTTCCTCTCTTCTTCCATCCAGTAATAATTATTCTTCACAATCATGAGGATGTCGCCCTGCGAAAGTTCCTCTTCCCTATCCAGCACCATATTGCGGATGCCCTGATTGAAGATGTTTGCACGCTTGTTGCTGCGGGTCACCACGATGGTATCGTCCAGACCTACATGGTGATAACTGTCGGCTAGCGCCTCTATCAGTTCGGCTCCAGGCATCGGTTTGATATCCGAATAGCCAGCGAAATGAATCTTCGGAAGTTGGGTAATGTCATCATGCGTAATCATCTGTCTGATCATCGTGGCATTATAGAGAATACCCGATTCCTCGCTCTGTCGGAGCACCTCGTTCAGATCACATTCATACACCTTCAGTCCATATCCCTCCAGCATCGCCGCATGCAGGGCTGGCGATTCCTCCTCGCCGACAGGAGGCAACTGAGCCTTGTCACCTATCAGCAGCAAGCGGTCGTTACGTCCCTGATACACGAAATGCACCAGGTCATCCAACAGGCATCCGCTTCCGAAGCTCATCCCTCCCAATCCCATATTGGCAATCATCGACGCCTCATCTACCATAAAAAGCGTATCGGTATAGAGATTATCATTCAGATTAAACTGTCCCTCTACCCCCGAAAACGATTTTTCACGATAGATACGGCGATGGATGGTATAGGCAGGCGAACCGCTGTTCAGCGAGAATACCTTCGCAGCCCTACCCGTAGGTGCCAGAAGCATCACCTTCTGACGAATCTCCTTCAGGGTCCTGACGATGGCACCCGAGAGCGTTGTCTTACCCGTACCCGCACTACCTCGCAGAATCATCACGGCGTGCGGATCTCTATCGGTAAGAAACTCAGCAAACACCTCCAGGGCATGTGCCTGTTCCTGGGTTGGCGGAAAGCCAAATTGCTGCAATATCTTATATTTTAGCTCGTCTATTATCATCATTTTGTTATTTATCCTTTAATAATTAATAATTTCAACACCAAATATTTTGCGTTGTCTCCGTTTTGCATTATCTTTGCAGAAGATAAGCTGCACTCGGCAATCTGAAAGCAAACTTTCATTGCGCTCGTTTGCATTATCTTTGCAATACAAAAGTACTAATACTTTTTGAAATGAGAATGAAATTAAGAAAAATAAACAATAATGCCATCTTGGGCGCCTGCGTCATCATCATGATGCTGCTTTGCGCTCTCAGTATCAGCCAGCCTCTCATCTTCGAGAAACAGATGGCGAGCCGCGAAGCTGAGGTAAAGGAGAAACTGATGCTCATCCGTTCTGCCGAAGAAAGATACAGGGCGAAGCACGGAGTCTATACCGGCGATTTCGCTGTCCTCATCAAGGCAAAGTATCTCAAGGCTGAGGATACCCTCATCCCTTATTCCGATGGCAGGAAATTCTCGCTCGCCGCCACTACCATTATCCATAAAAGCGGAAAGCAGATTCCGCTGATGGAATGTGGAGCCACCTACGAAGACTATCTCGATGGTCTCAACGAGGAGGCGATTCAACAGGTAACAGAAAAAGCTTCCGATGCCGGCAACTTTCCTGGATTAAAGATCGGAGACATCACCAAAGACAACGACAATGCAAGTAATTGGTAAAAAAAGAACACAGCAAGCACGACTCACCATCCGTGTGAGCAAGAATACACTCAGCTTCTCGGTTGTAGATCGTGAAGCCGAGCACCAGTTGATATACGAACCTTACACCGTGAAAAGCGGTGTATCGATAGCAGCCAACCTCAGACAGGCTTTCGGCGAAAGCGAACTCCTGCAGCGCGGCTATCAGAAGGTGCGTGTCTATATCGATACGCCTATCCTGCTGGTACCTATCGAGGAATTCCACGAGGAAGACCTCACCGTGCTCTATCAGCATGCCTTCACGGGCAGCCACAGCGATGCCATCCTCTACAGGGTGCAGCCGAATCTGAATGTGGTGGCCGTTTTCCCGATCAACAAGGATCTGAAGATGGTGATAGAAGACAACTTCCAGGATGTGCGCTTCACTCCTATCATGCAGCCGATGTGGAACTATCTGCACAAGCGCAGCTTCACGGGTATCTACCACAAGCTCTATGCGTATTTCCACGACAAGAAGGTGGACATCTTCTGTTTCGAGAAAAACAGATTCAAGTTCTACAATTCCTTCCAGGCTGATCATGCCAAGGATGCACTCTACTTCATCCTCTTCGTATGGAAGCAGCTGGGATTGCAGCAGATGCAGGATGAGCTGCATGTTTCGGGCGATATTCCGGATAAGGATTGGTTCCTCTACAATGCCAAGCTCTATGTCAAGAAGACTTTTCTCCTGAATCCAAGCGCCGAATTCAATCGTGCGCCCATCACGGAAATCAAGGGAATGCCTTTCGATCTGCTGACGCTCTACTTAAGCAAGTAGGAGTTGATAGTAAAAAGCTGATTTTAAAAATTGATAGTTAAAAGTTGATAGTTAAAAATTAATTATGAGAATCATAACAGGACAATATAAGGGTCGCCACTTCGACATACCACGTTCGTTCAAGGCGCGACCAACTACAGATTTCGCAAAAGAGAACATCTTTAATGTTTTGCAGAATTACATCGATTTCGAGGATGCCACAGCCCTCGACCTCTTTGCCGGCACAGGCAGTATCTCGCTGGAACTGGTATCCCGTGGATGCAGCAGAGTCATCAGCGTAGAGGCCGACCGCGACCATGCCAACTTCATCCGCGAGTGTTTCAAGAAACTGGGCGAAGACAAGGATCTTCTGATTCGTGGCGATGTATTCCGCTTCTTGAGAACGTGCAAGCAGAAGTTCGATTTCATCTTTGCCGATCCGCCATACGCACTGGAGAAGCTCCCCGAGATTCCAGACCTCGTACTCAATGGCGATCTTCTCAACGAAGAGGGCATCTTCGTTTTCGAGCATGGCAAGAACTACGATTTCTCCGACCATCCGCGATTCCTGGAACACAGAAGTTACGGAAGCGTAAACTTCTCGATATTCAGATAAAACCAAGTGATTGTTTTAAAGCTTCTGCCCTTTCAGGGCGAAAGGGGAAAATACAAGGCTACCCAGGGCGATGCCCTGGGCTAGGAGCTTCTGCCCTTTCAGGGCGTATTGGAAAAAGCAACAAAGGGCAGAAGCAAGATTGCAACACACGCACTAAAGCAGAAGCAAGATTGCAACACCCTCCCTTTTTTACAGCAGCGGCGAAAGCAATCTTACAATACTCTCGAACAATCTTTTCAGGAACGGGCGCCTTACGAAATACGCCACATCATCCACCAGAATGCTGCTGGATTCATCCTTCAGATAAATCCGCTTGATTCTCTGCGCCATTTCCTCATCATAGAAGAAGGCATTCGCCTCGAAATTATTCTCAAAACTACGGAAATCCACATTCGTGCTGCCCACGGTACAGAGGTTGTCATCGCTCACCAGCAACTTGCTGTGATTGAATCCACCCGTATAGAGATAAACCTTCACGCCAGCCTCTATCGCCTCCATCAGATAAGAACGCGAAGCCCACTCCACCATCCTGGCATCTGAATGCCTAGGCATCAGCAAACGGATATCTACTCCCGCCAGAGCCGCCGTGCGCATCGCAAAGAGCACAGGTTCGGTAGGCAGGAAATAAGGCGTCTCCATATACACATACTTCTGCGCCTGAAGCAGAATGCGCACATATCCCTGCATGATATCAGGCCATGGAGCAATCGGACTGCTCGTTACTACCTGCACCAGACAATTATTCCTGATCTTCGAATCCACCGGAGGATAATACTTTCGGTTTGACACCAAGGTGCGATCCACAAAATACCAGTCTATCAGGAAAGCACGCTGCAGGGCATACACGCCTCCGCCCTCTATCCTCAGATGCGTATCGCGCCACTTCTGCTTCCCGGTGCCCTTCACATAGCGCTTGGCGATGTTCATGCCACCGATAAATCCGACCCTGCCGTCTATCACGCATATCTTGCGGTGATTGCGGTAGTTCACCTTGCTGGTAAACGCCGGAAACCTTACCGGCATGAACGAATGCACATCGATGCCCGCTTCCCTCATGCGCTCAAAGAAGGCATCCTTCACCTTCCAGCAGCCCACATCATCATATATCAGTCTGATTTCCACTCCCTGCTCCGCCTTGTCTATCAGGGCATCAGCCACCAGATAGCCCAGGGCATCATCCTCGAAGATATAGGTATCGAGATGGACATGATGCTTCGCCTTACCTATCTCATATAATAAGGAGAAGATGAATTCATAACCATCGGTAAAGATCTCCACCTGATTGTCCTTAAACGGGAATGCCCAGTTCTGATTGGTAAAGAGATTCATCAGCGGCTTGTTGTTGGCTGGGATATGCAGATTCTCCTGCTCGGCAAACTCCAGCATCGATCGCTTGGTCAACTGGTCCATGCTTCTATCGCTGATCAGCCGTTCCTTTCTCGTGTTCTGCCCGAAGAAGATGTAGAAGATGATTCCCACGAAAGGCATGAAGGCAAGCACAAGAATCCACGCCATCGTCTTGGCGGGCTGTCGGTTGTCCATCAAGACGGTGATGATAGCGGGAATCATGATTGCCATATAAAGCAAGAGATAAATCCAATGAATATATATCATACCTTTCTTTTTTAATCTAGTTGAATACCGAGTTGGTCTGGCTGGCAAGCAGCGAGTTCATCTTCTTCAGTTTCATAAACTCCTCCACCAGCTCCCTGTTCGAAGGATTTCTGGCAAATTCCTGCTGCACCTCTATCAGTCGCTGTGCGATATAATGTGTGCGGAAGCTCAGCAGATCCTTGAAGACAAACTGGCGCAGCTTCTCAGCGTTCAGCTGCAGCTGCAGACTCGCCGTAGAAACCTCCTGTTCTCCCGTCGGCAGACTGGCAATCCTGCTCACCTCCGGATCCGGATGGTTGGCAAAATAGGTTTCCGCCACGAAGTTCTCATCCTCCAGATGCTCCAGCGTTTCCTGCAAGATTCTGTTATAAAGCTCGTTATGGAATCTGAACTCATCGCCCGACATATCCAGATAGATATATTGTGCTATCGGTAGTTCTATATCGTTGCCCTCCACATCCTTCACCACGATATGCTTTTCTCCGTGGTGTATGATCAGCTTCACCAGCAGGTCCTCCACCTCCAGCAGCTTGTCCAGCGGCGTCACGCCCCTCATGGCAGCCTGCATTCCCTGCTGTGGGGCAGTAGCCTTCGGATCTTTCAGTCCAGCCGCGCGCCGTTCAGCCTTCACCTGCTCGCTCATGCCGTTTCTCACAAAGTTGTTCAGCGCATTCACGATAATCGCCTCGTTCACGCCCAGCCGGTGGGCGCAGTCGGTGATGTAAGAGGCTCGGGTAATCTGGTTCTTGATTTTCGAGATGCTCTCCACGATGCTGTTGATAGCCTGGCTTCTCTTCACCGGATCGGTCACGCCGTTCAGCGAGAGGTCGGTCTTAAACTGTATGAAATCCTTCTGGTTTTCCTCTATGTATTTTCTGAAATCGGCAGCGGTATGGCTTCGGGCAAAGCTGTCCGGGTCGTTTCCATCCGGCAGGAAGAGCACCTTCACGTTCATCTCCTCCTCCAGCAGCATGTCGGTACCTCGCAGCGCCGCATGCACTCCCGCAGCATCGCCGTCGTAGAGCAATACGATGTTGCTGGTGAATCGGTGGAGCAGTCTGATCTGATGGATGCTCAGCGCCGTACCCGAGTTGGCCACCACGTTTTCGATGCCGCACTGGTGCATGGAGATTACATCCGTATATCCCTCCACCATATACACGCAGTCTTCCTTGGCGATGGCCTTCTTTGCCTGATACAGTCCGTAGAGTTCCCGCTCCTTGTGGTAGATGATACTGTCGGGCGAGTTCACGTATTTCTGGCTCACACCCTTGGTACGGGTATCCAGCACACGTCCGCCGAAAGCCACCACCTTTCCGCTCACACTCAGCCACGGGAAGATGGCGCGCCCGGAGAATCGGTCCAGATACTTGTCCTGTCCGCTCTTGTTGCCCGCTTCCTCCTTGTCCACCTTGAAGCAGAGACCGGTATCCACCAGGTATTTCGGCTGATATCCTTTCTTCACCGCCTCGTCGAAGAGCGCCGTGCGCTGGTTCAGGGCGAATCCCAGCTGGAATTTCCGGATGATGTCGTCTCTGAATCCTCGGCTTCTGAAATACTGCATGCCGATGGCTCTTCCGTCCACATCATTCTGCAGGATGTCCTGGAAGTATTTTGCCGCCCATTCATTCACGATGAACATCGATTCGCGTTCGTTTTCGCGCTGCTTCTCCTCATTGGTCATCTCGCGTTCCTGAATCTCGATATGGAATTTGTTAGCCAGCCATCTCAGTGCCTCAGGATAGGTCATCTGCTCCAGCTCCATCAGGAAGTTGATGGCGTTTCCACCCTTGCCACAGGTAAAGCAGTGGCAGATGCCACGCGTAGGAGAAACGGAGAAGGATGGATGGGAATCGTTGTGGAAAGGACACAAGCCGACATAGTTGATGCCGCGCTTTTTGAGCGTAACGAATTCGGACACCACCTCTTCTATCTTGGTGGAGTCCATGATACGTGCTATCGTCGGTTTGTCTATCATATTTTTCTATCTTATTTTATGATGCAAAATTAATACTTTTCTCTGAAAACACAAAACATTTAGGGAAAAAGACGTACAGAAACCGCATGGAAAGCCAAAATGAAACAAATAATAAAGAAAAGATTACATTTGACAAAGTAAAATACGATGAATATTCCTACCTTTGCAGCCATCAAACAACAAATACATAAACATATTTTTTATATGAGACTTAACAACATCAAGAAAGTATTTTTAGCTTCCGCTGCTCTCCTCTCAGCCATGAGCATGAGTGCAGCAGAGAGATTCGTCAGTTTCAAGCAGGGCGACCTGCTCATCAACGGTAATGACAAGGTAGAAATCTATATGGACGCCAACGACTGCCGTGGCGTGAACTATGCTGCCAATGCACTGGTCAGGGACATCAGCAAGGTGAGCGGCTCCCAAGCCACCATCACCTCCAACCGGAAGGCAACCATCCTCGTGGGAACCATCGGACATTCTGCTGCCATCGACCAGCTCATCAAACAGAAACGCATCAACGGAAATCTGCTCAAGGGCAAGCGCGAGAAATTCATCATCACTGTGGTGGATAAGCAGCTTGTCATCGCAGGAAGCGACCGCCGAGGCACCATCTATGGCATCTACGAACTCTCCCAGCAGATGGGCGTATCGCCTTGGTATGACTGGGCAGACGTGCCTGTGGAGCACCACGACTCCATCTTCGTAAACAAGGGAATCTATACCGATGGCGAACCAGCCGTACGCTATCGTGGCATCTTCCTCAACGATGAAGCTCCCTGCCTCACCTCGTGGGTAAAGAACACCTACGGCACCGAGTATGGCGACCACCGTTTCTACCAGCGCGTGTTCGAGCTTATACTGCGCCTCAGGGGCAACATGATGTGGCCAGCCATGTGGGGCTGGGCTTTCTATGCCGACGATGCGGAGAACGAAAAGACGGCAGATGAAATGGGCGTGGTGATGAGCACCTCGCATCATGAGCCGATGGCGCGCAACCATCAGGAATACGCCCGCAACCGAAAGGGATGGGGACCTTGGAACTATCAGAAGAACAAGGCTAACCTGCAGAAGTTCTTCCGTGAAGGCATCGAACGAATGAAGGGAACTGAACAGATTGTAACCATCGGAATGCGTGGCGACGGCGATGAGGCGATGAGCGAAGAGGCTGATACCCGACTGATGACCAACATCATCAACGACCAGCGCAAGATTATCGCTGATGTAACGGGAAAGAAGGCGAGCGAGACACCGCAGGTATGGGCACTATATAAAGAGGTGCAGAATTACTACGACAAGGGCATGAAGGTGCCTGATGACGTAACCCTGCTGCTCTGCGATGACAACTGGGGCAACGTGCGCCGTGTGCCGAATGCCAAGGAACGCAAGCACAAAGGCGGTTGGGGCTTATATTATCACGTAGATTACGTAGGTGCTCCAAGAAACTCAAAGATGCTCAACGTTACTCCTGTGCAGAATCCTTGGGAGCAGTTGACGCTTGCTTACGAGAATGGCATTGACCGTCTCTGGATTCTCAATGTGGGCGACCTCAAACCGATGGAATATCCTATCAGCCAGTTTATGGACATGGCGTGGAATCCTCATAAATACTCGGTGAACAACATCACCCGCCACACCCGCGACTGGTGCGCCCAGCAGTTCGGCGAATCGCAGGCTGATGAAGCGGCACGTATCCTGAACCTCGTATGCAAATACAACGGCCGCTGCACTCCGGAGATGCTCGACAAGAACACCTATAATTTGGAGAACGGCGAATGGCAGGAGGTGGTGAACCAGTATCTCCAGCTCGAAGCCGATGCCTTGCGCCAGTACAACAGTCTGCCGGCAGCCTATCACGATGCCTACCGTCAGATCATCCTCTTCCCTATCGAGTTGATGAGCAATCTGCACCAGATGTACTTTGCCCAGGCTCAGAACCATGCTCTCTACAAGCAGAACAATCCGAAGGCGAACATCTGGGCTGATGAATGCGAACGCTTCTTCAAGCGCGATTCCCTCATCTGCCACAATTACAACCACAAGATGTCGGGTGGCAAGTGGAACGGAATGATGACCCAGAAGCATATCGGCTACAAGAGTTGGAATGATGATTTTGAGAAGGATAACTGTCCGGAGCTTTTCCGGGTAACCTCCAAGGATGGAGTGATTATCAGCGAAAACAACGGCGTGGTAGAAATCGAAGCACCTTACTACAGCAGCAAGACGGATGCAGCCGAGGCAAAATGGACAGAGATTCCATTCATGGGCAAAAGCGTATCGGCAATGACTCTAATGCCTTATACCAAGAGTATAAAGGGAGCCTGCATCACTTACAAGTTTAAGATGCAAGTTAGCAAGACTTCGGTTGGCAAAACTTCGGATGACAAGGCATTTAATAGCAATGTTTCCAATGGCAAGCAGAAGGTTCGCATTCATGTGATTACCAAATCAACCTTGGATTATCTCAACAAGGGCGGCTTAACCTATGGTGTAAGCTTAGATGACGCTTCTCCTGTAGAGGTTAACTTCAACAAAGATTTGAACGAGAAGCCGGAGAACATCTACAATATCTATTATCCAACGATAGCCACTCGCATCGTGGATCAAGTGATAGAGTTGGAACTGCCGGCTACTGCCGATGGCATCCACACCCTCACCCTCACTCCTAACGACCCAGCCATCGTCTTCGAGAAAATCGTGATTGATGGAAGAGGAGGGAAAGGGAGAGTCAAGATAATATAAAGGTATAATATAATAATAAGGTTATAGGCACGCCCCCGAAAGGATGC
>ERZ841120.1223-NODE-1223-length-11487-cov-7.721484_pt1 | contig 11487 bp, 8 predicted proteins | sample MGYA00519572_ERZ841120 | MGnify/ENA primary metagenome ERZ841120 (study PRJEB31850, sample SAMEA3708890) | human gut metagenome | biome: human gut; feature: human-associated habitat; material: faeces | place: China | collected 2014 ... | reverse complement strand
GATGCTGCGAAGGAACTGGAGGTCATCTCCCATGTGGAACAGGAAGACATCGAAGCGATGGGAAGCTTCCTGAAGGAAGTTCCGTGCAGTGTCTGTGAGGCATCCTCTGATCTGATCTTTGATATTCAGATTACTTTGTATCATGGAGAAGATAGAGCGAGTGTACGGATCACCGATTTTCACACGAATCTGGTGCATGTGTCCAGAAACGGGGAGATTCTTCTGGCAAAAGAGATTACCGGAAAAGAAGAGTCCGCGCTGGCAGACAAATCGACACTTACCATAGAAAATATCTTTGCATTTGCAAAGGAAGTGGACCTGGCAGATGTCCGGGAAGTACTGGAACGTCAGGTTCGTTACAACATGGCGATCGCCGAGGAAGGGCTCTGTGGTAATTATGGAGCCAATATCGGAAAGGTCCTGTTGGCCACTTACGGCGATCAGGATGTCAAGGTGCGCGCCAAAGCCATGGCGGCTGCCGGTTCCGATGCAAGAATGAATGGCTGTGAACTTCCGGTAGTGATCAATTCCGGAAGCGGCAACCAGGGAATTACAGCTTCTGTCCCGATCGTGGTTTTTGCAAAAGAACTGCAGGTATCGGAAGAGACGATGTACCGGGCTCTGGTGATCTCAAATCTGGCAACGATCCATATCAAAGAAGGAATCGGCAGACTTTCCGCATACTGCGGTGCAGTGGGTGCCGGATGTGGCTGTGGCGCCGGGATCGCCTACCTGTACGGAGACGGCAAGAAGGAGGGCGAACATGCCATTGTCAACGGTCTTGCTATTGTATCAGGCATGATCTGCGACGGAGCAAAAGCATCCTGCGCAGCGAAGATCGCATCCTCTGTAGATGCGGGAATCCTTGGTTACTTCATGTATAAGAACGGACAGCAGTTTATCGGCGGTGACGGTATCGTAAAAAAAGGAGTGGAAAATACGATCCGCTGTGTTGGTAAACTGGCATCTGAAGGTATGCTTGAGACAGACCGGGAGATCGTGCATCTGATGATCCACGGATAATACATACAGAAAAATAAGCTCCTTTTGCATGAAAAGAACGGTTAGTTGTATGAAACCAAAACGCAAAGGGGGCTTTACTTTTTGGACAAAACGTGATAAAAGTATAGAGGAGTAACTATTCGGTAAGAATATTCTGTGAGTTCTTTTGACAGGAACTGTTGAAAGAACTCACAGGATATGCAGACAAAAATTCAGGGCTGTTTTAGAGAAAACAGCCCTTTTTGGGCGTTTTTCAGGAGGTAAAAAACATGACAAAGATTGACATTATTTCAGGATTTTTAGGAGCCGGAAAAACAACACTGATTAAAAAACTGCTTTCTGAAGCTTTAAAAGGCGAGCAGGTAGTGCTGATTGAAAATGAATTTGGAGAGATCGGTATCGACGGAGGATTCTTAAAAGACTCCGGTATCGAGATCCGTGAGATGAACTCCGGATGTATCTGCTGTTCTCTGGTAGGTGATTTCGGAACTTCTCTGAAAGAAGTGATCACAACCTATCATCCGGATCGTATCATCATCGAACCGTCAGGTGTGGGCAAACTGTCGGATGTCATCAAAGCGGTAAAAGGTGTGGATGTGGACTGTGAGATCAGCCTGAACAGCTATACAACGGTAGCAGATGTAAACAAATGCAAAATGTATATGAGAAACTTCGGTGAGTTCTTTGAGAACCAGTTACAGTACGCAAGAACGATTATTCTGAGCCGTACCGATACACCGAAGGCTACCGAAGAGAAAGTAGCCAAAGCAGTCGCTCTGATCCGCGAAGTGAACAAGGATGCAGTGATCATCACCACTCCAATCGAAAAACTGGACGGTGCACAGATTCTGGAAGCTATGGAGCAGGGCAGAGAAGAAGACGAAGATTTCTGCCCGGTATGCGGTGGACATCATGACCACGAGCATGAGCATCATCATCACGACCACGACGACGAGTGCGGATGTGACCATGACCACGAACATGAGCATCATCACCATGATCATGATGGCGAGTGCGGATGTGACCATGACCATGAACATCATCATCACGACCATGACGATGAGTGCGGATGCGGACATGACCACGATCACGAACATCATCACCATGACGGCGAGTGCGGATGTGGTCATGACCACCACCATCACCATGCGGATGAAGTATTTACAAGCTGGGGTCGTGAGACTGCTAAGAAATATACAAAAGAAGAGATCGAAGCTGCACTGAAGAAACTGTCAGAAGCAGAAGATCTTGGTGTGATCCTTCGTGCTAAAGGTATGGTGGACGGAAAAGACGGACAGTGGATCTACTTTGATATGGTTCCGGAAGAGTATGAGGTACGCACCGGTACTCCACAGATCACAGGTAAGATCTGTGTGATCGGTTCCAAGATGGCAGAAGACAAAATTGCTGAAATTTTTGGAGTGAATGAGTAATGATGAAGAGAGATGTTCCCGTATATTTAATTACAGGATTTTTAGAGAGTGGTAAAACCCAGTTTCTGGATTTTACCATTCATCAGAGTTATTTTCAGATTCCGGACAAAACGCTTCTGATTCTCTGTGAAGAGGGAGAAGAAGAGTACGATGAGGAAAGCCTGAAAAAAATGAATACGGTGATCGAGATCATCGAAGATCCGGAAGACTTTAACGCGGATACCCTGCAGATGTTGAATAAAAAACATCAGCCTGGCAGAGTCCTGGTAGAGTACAATCCGCTGTGGTCTGTAGATAAGTTCTATCAGACCGATATGCCACGTTACTGGGATCTGGCACAGCACATCGTAACCGTGGATGCCAGCACCTTTCAGATCTATATGAACAATATGAAATCCTTGTTCATGGAGATGATCCGAAACGCGGACCTGGTAATTTTCAACCGCTGTCAGGATGAACATCCGCTGGCAAACTTCCGCCGCAGCGTCAAAGTTGTCAATTCCAGAGCGGAAGTGGTATTTGAAAATGAAGAGGGCGAGATCGACGATATTTTTCAGGATGAGATGCCGTATGATATGAACGCGGATATCATTGATATCGAAGATATCGATTATGGTATCTGGTATGTGGATATGATGGATAACCTGGACAAATATGTGGATAAGACCGTCCGTTTCAAAGGACAGGTGTTGAAAAGTCGTGAGCTGAACGCAGGATTTTTCGTGCCCGGACGTATGGCGATGACCTGCTGTGCGGACGATACCCAGTTTATCGGCTATATCTGTAAGAATCCGGCAGCCAAGAGACTGCGGATCGGCAGCTGGGTAACGGTAACTGCAAAAGTTAAAGACGAATTTATGGAAGTATACAACGGCAGAGGTCCGGTATTGTACGCAACAGAGATTGAAGCGGCAGAAAAACCGGAGCAGGAGCTGGTATACTTCGGCTGATGAAGGAGTTATCATTATGTATCTGATCGTAGGCCTGGGCAATCCGGGAAAACAGTATGAAAATACCCGCCATAACGTGGGATTTGACGCGGTTGATCTTCTGGTGGATGAGTATCGCGTACCCTCTTCGGGAAAACAACATAAGGCAATGTACGGAAAGGGCGTGATCGCGGGTCAGAAAGTGATCCTGGCGAAACCGCTGACCTACATGAACCTGAGCGGGGAATCAGTGAGAGCCCTGGTAGACTATTATAAGATCGATCCGGAAGAAGAACTGATCGTGATCTATGACGATATCAGTCTGGAACCGGGAAAGATCCGGATACGGAAAAAAGGAAGTGCGGGTGGCCATAACGGGATCAAAAATATTATCGCACAGCTGGGCACTCAGAACTTCCAGAGAATCAAAGTTGGAGTCGGAGAAAAGCCGAAGGGCTGGGATCTGGCAGATTATGTGCTGGGACACTTTTCCAAAGAAGACCGGGGACTGGTGGATGACGCGCTGAAACGCGCGGCAGGGGCCGTGGAACTGATGGTACAGGGAGAAGTGGATCAGGCGATGAATCAGTTTAACTAGAAAGGGAAAACGATGGATGCATTCGTACAACCATTATATGAACTGGCCGATTTTGATGCGATCATAAGACAACTGAAGAAACCGGGAATCGTACAGGTTTCCGGATGCCTGGACTCCCAGAAAGCTCATTTTACCAATGGGCTTCTCCGGGAGTTTCCTTTTCGACTGATCGTTGCGGAAAATGATCTGAAAGCCAAGGCATTTTATGAGGATTTTCGGCTGTATGATCCGGAAGTACTGTATTATCCGGCGAGGGATCTGATCTTTTATCAGGCAGATATCCATGGTAATCTTCTTACCAGACAACGGATCCAGGTGCTTCGCGCACTGCTGGAGCGGGAAGAAGTGACGATCGTTACTTCAATCGACAGCTGCCTGGACTGTCTGGTGCCGCTTGCCGTGTGGAAGGAAAAAGTAATAAAGATTCGCAATGACAGCGAGATTGACCTGGATCGGATGAAAAGACATCTGTTGGAACTCGGGTATGAATGGGCGGCGCAGGTAGAGGTTCCGGGACAGTTTTCTATCCGTGGTGGAATCATGGATGTATTTTCTCTGACCGAGGATAATCCGTGGCGTATCGAACTGTGGGGAGATGAGGTGGATTCCATCCGCAGTTTTGATGCGGAAAGCCAGCGCTCGATCGAGAATCTGGAGGAGATTACGATCTATCCGGCGACGGAAGTGGTGCTGGATAAGGAGACGATCCGACAGGGCATCAAAGCCATTGAAAAAGAGGCGCAAAAGAGTCAGAAGAAGTTCCGGGACGAGATGAAGACAGAGGAAGGGGCGAGAGTACGCCAGATCGCCGCTGAATTAAAAGACCAGTTAGAAGAGATGGAGCATATTGCCGGAGCAGAAAGTTTTGTCCGGTATTTTTATAAGAAAACAGAATCGTTATTGGAATATCTGCCGGAGAACACGCTGGTTGTGATCGACGAGCCGAACCGGTTGACAGAACATGCAAAGACAACAGAAGAAGAATTCCGGGAGAGTATGATTCACCGTCTGGAAAAGGGGTATCTTCTGCCCGGACAGATGGAAGTGATCCGAAACCATCAGGAAGTAGTGCATCGGTTTCATCAGATGCATACACTGTCGTTGTCCACGATGGAGCCACGGGGAACCGGGTGGAATTTCGCTATGGAGATGCAGCTGACTGTAAAATCGGTCAACCCGTACAACAACAGTTTTGAGATGCTGGTAAAAGATCTGTTGCGCTGGAAAAAATCCGGTTACCGGATGCTGTTGTTATCCCCTTCGCGAACAAGGGCGGCCAGACTGGCAAAAGATCTGCAGGATCAGGAACTGTCAGCTTTTTACAGTGAGGATCCGGAAGAACTGATCCAGCCGGGACAGATCAAGGTCACCTGGGGACGGGTAAGCCGTGGCTTCGAGTATCCGATGGTCAAATACGTGGTGATCTCGGAGACGGATATTTTCGGCAAAGAAAAGAAGAAAAAACGGAAAAAATCCCAGTACAGCGGAAAGCAGATCCAGAGCTTTTCGGAGCTTTCCGTAGGAGACTTTGTGGTTCATGAAAACCACGGGCTGGGCGTGTACCGCGGCATCGAAAAGATGGAAGTGGATGGCGTGGTCAAAGACTACATCAAGATCGAGTATGCGGGAAAAAGCAACCTGTATATCCTTGCCACCCAGCTGGATGTACTGCAAAAATATGCCGGTTCCGATGCGGCAAAGACCCCGAAGTTAAATAAACTCGGCGGACAGGAATGGAAGAAGACCAAGACGAAGGTCCGCGGAGCTGTAAAGAATATCGCAAAAGATCTGGTGGCACTGTATGCAGCCAGACAGCAGGAAGCCGGTTTCCGCTATGGACCGGATACGGTATGGCAGCGGGAATTTGAAGAGATGTTTCCATTTGAAGAGACGGAGGATCAGCTGCAGGCGATCGAGGCGGCAAAGCAGGATATGGAGAGCCCGAAGATCATGGATCGGCTGATCTGCGGAGATGTGGGCTATGGGAAGACGGAGATTGCGATCCGTGTGGCATTTAAGGCGATCCAGGAGGGAAAACAGGTGGTTTATCTGGTTCCGACCACGATCCTTGCACAGCAGCATTACAATACATTTGTACAGCGGATGAAGGATTTTCCGGTGCGCGTGGACCTTCTGTGCCGGTTCCGTACCGCCAGCCAGCAGAAAAAGACGATCGAGGATCTGAAAAAAGGTCTGGTGGATATCCTGATCGGCACCCATCGGGTGTTGTCCAAAGATGTGCAGTTTAAAGATCTCGGACTCCTGATCATCGATGAGGAACAGCGCTTTGGTGTTACCCACAAAGAAAAGATTAAGCAGATGAAACAGAATATCGATGTCCTGACCCTGACAGCGACGCCGATTCCGCGAACTCTTCACATGAGTCTGATCGGAATCCGGGATATGAGTGTTCTGGAAGAAGCTCCACAGGACCGTACACCGATCCAGACCTATGTGATGGAATATAACGATGAGATGGTACGGGAGGCGATCAGCCGGGAACTGGCACGCGGTGGTCAGGTGTATTATGTATACAATCGTGTCAACAACATTGAAGAGATCACCAATCAGATCCGAAAACTGGTTCCGGAGGCGAGCGTGGCATTTGCCCACGGACAGATGAGCGAGCGTGAACTGGAAAAGATCATGTATGGATTTATTAACGGAGAGATCGATGTTCTGGTCTCCACAACAATCATCGAGACGGGGCTGGATATCTCGAATGCTAATACCATGATCATCCATGATGCGGATCAAATGGGACTTTCCCAGTTGTATCAGCTGAGGGGAAGGGTAGGACGATCCAACCGGACCGCATACGCTTTTCTGATGTACCGGAGAAATAAGATGTTAAAAGAAATCGCAGAAAAACGCCTCCATGCGATCCGCGAATTCACTGAACTGGGAAGCGGGATCAAGATTGCCATGCGTGATCTGGAACTGCGTGGTGCGGGCAATCTTCTGGGAGCGGAACAGCACGGTCACATGGAAGCGGTAGGATACGATCTCTACTGTAAGATGCTGAATGAAGCCGTACAGGAAGCAAAAGGAATCGAAGTACAGGAAGACTTCGAGACGACGATCGACCTGCAGATCAATGCGTACATTCCGGAAAAATATATTCCGAATGAATACCAGAAGCTGGATATTTACAAACGGATCGCGGCGATCGAGAACCGGGAAGAGTATGAGGATATGATGGAAGAACTGCTGGACCGTTTTGGAGAACCGCCGAAGATGGTGCAGAACCTCCTCGCAGTGGCAAGCCTGAAAGCCATGGCTCACAGGATCTATCTGACCGAAGTTAAGCAGCTTGACGACAGCCTGAAACTTACCATGTATGAGCGGGCGAAGATTGACACAGCGAAGATACCGGAGATCCTGAATCAGTATCCGGAAGAACTGCAGTTTAAAGTCGAAACAAATCCGTATTTTCTGTATCGTCCGAGAAACCGAAAGGCAAAGGAAGCAGTGCCGATGCAGGAGAAGGCGACTGAATTACTGACGGTCATGCAGTGTCTGGTATAAGTGCAGGCAAATTCCTGAGAACAGGAAAACAAGAGATGAGCGCTTGTGAAAAAAGATTGAAATAAAAGGAAAAAAGTTGCCCCATAGGAGGAAATAGTCTATAATAAATGCTATTAGTGAATAAATGTACTCCCGGAGTACATAAAAGGGTAACGGAGGAAAACATGAGAAAGTTAAATAAAACCGCAGCATGTGGGATTCTGGCAGCTGCTCTTGCAGCAGGTACACTGTCCGGATGCTCAAAAGCAATCGATGGAACAAAAACCGTAGCAACTGTAGGAGATGAAAAAGTAACATTGGGTCTGGCAAGTTATATGGTAAGAGATCAGCAGGCACAGACCACGAGTTATTATAATATGCTGATGTCACAGTATGGTGTCAGCGGTTCTGCATCCAATGTGTGGGATCAGAAAGGAGACGATGGAAAAACTGTTGGGGAAAGCTCCAAGGATGGCGTCATGAAGACAATTAATCAGTTGTATGTACTGAAAGCACATGCGGCAGATTATGACGTTACGATTACGGAGGATGAAGAAAAAGCGATCAAAGAAGCAGCAGCGGAATTTATCAAAGATAACGATGAAAAGATTCTGAAAAAACTGGCAGTATCTGAAGACGATATCGTTACGTATCTGGAGCTGGTAACGATCCGCAGCAAGATGCATGATCCGATGACTGCAGATGTAGATACCGAGGTCAGCGCCAATGAAAAAGATCAGACAAGAGTCACTATCGTAAAAGTTTCTACAGAAGGAACAGAAAAAGATGATGACGGTAATACCATTGATCTGACCGATGAAGAAAAAGCACAGAAAAAAGACCTGGCACAGCAGGTACTTGATAAAGTAAAAGCATCCGATGACGTGGCAAACGCAGATATGGATGCACTGGCAAAAGAAGTAGATGACAGTTTAAGTGCGACAGCACCGGCATTTACCACGGCAGGAGATACGGATGATACCTTGGATGAAGCAGTGCAGGATGCGGCTCTGGAATTAAAAGACGGAGAGGTTGCTGACAAAGTCATCGAAGGTGATGACGGTTACTATGTGGTACGTCTGGATAAGATGCTGGATGAAGATGCGACAGAAAACAAAGAGAAGACGGTTATTTCAGAGAGAAAATCAGATCTGTATGACAGCACACTGCAAGACTGGGTAAAAGAAGAAAAAATCAAGGTTGATGATAAAGTCTGGGATCAGATCAAAGTTACGGACAGTGTGTCTTTTGAGTATAAGAGCACAGACAGCAGTAAGGGAGACTCTACAGCGACAGATGCAGACAGTACAAAAGACACAGAAGATACATCCGCACAGGATAGCAGTGCATCAGATTCAGCCGCAGAGGACAGTGCTGAATAATATTACAAAGTAAAAAAGCGGAGGATACAGAGGATGAGTGTAGTACAGTGGACGACAGGAATCCAGCATATCGGAATTCCTACATCAGATATCGAAACAACGATCCGATTCTACGAAGGTCTGGGATTTCAAACCATGCACACAAACCAGGTGCCGGCAAACAAAGCCAAAGTTGCATTCTTGCAGCTGGGGAACCTGATGATCGAAACTTATGCCGAGGGCGGCAACGGTCTGGACGGTGCCATCAATCACTTCGCTTTAAACTGCACAGACATTCAGGCTGCTTATACCTGGATCTGTGAGCATGGCTATAAAGTGTTGTCGGATGGAATCGAAGAACTTCCGTTCTGGGAGAACGGAGTTGCCTTCTTTATTATTGAAGGACCGAATAAAGAACGGATTGAGTTCTGTCAACGGAAATAAAACGGCTGTGCCATATGGAAGGTAAACCTGACGGCAGTGGCAGCCACTGCTGAGAGGTAAACTGACGGTCAGTTTTGAACAGCTATGTCAGAAATTGCGAAATTACTGACTGTGGATGGAAGCACAAGATACGGTTCGAATACACAAGAATCCCTCTGCAGATCCGCAGAAAAATGCAAAGTGATGAGACGAGATATCGAAGACAGCTATGGATATACAGAGGAAGGAGAAAAACATGACAAGACAACAGTTTGACGAATTAACAGCAAAAGGGGTAGTGATTCTGGACGGAGCTACCGGTTCCAATCTGCGAAAAGCGGGTATGCCGGTAGGCGTATCTTCCGAACAGTGGGTGATCGAAAATCCTTCTGTTTTGCAGGAATTACAGCGTGCTTATGTGGATGCCGGAAGCCAGATCGTATACGCTCCCACATTTGCAGCCAATACGATCAGCCTCAGAAATTTTAATCTTCAGGATAAAGTACAGGAGCTGAATACAAAACTGGTCAAGATCAGTAAGGACGGAATTGGCGGACGTGCGCTGGTTGCCGGTGACCTGACGACTACCGGTCAGCTGATGGAGCCGAGAGGAGTGCTGACATACACGGAGCTGTATGAAGCGTATAAAGAACAGCTGAAAGCACTGATCGATGCAGGGGTAGATCTGATTGTTGCAGAGACCATGCTGAGCGTAGATGAGACGGTGGTAGCGCTGGATGCGCTTCAGGCAGTCAGCAATATCCCGATGATCTGCACCCTGTCTCTGGAAGCAGACGGAAGCGCTATGTACGGAGGCAATGCCGTGGAAGCTGTTCTTACTCTGCAGGAGATGGGAGCAGCAGCTGTCGGCCTGAACTGTTCCGTAGGCCCGGATCAGCTGGAATCTGTTGTAGCCAACATGAAAGAAGTGGCAACCGTGCCGGTCATCGCAAAACCGAATGCCGGAATGCCGTTTGTAGATGATAAGGGCGAAGCCCATTATGACATGAATGCAGATGATTTTGCAAAACACACCAAACGCTTGGTAGAGGTAGGCGCCGGAATCGTCGGCGGCTGCTGCGGCACCACACCGGAGTATATCCGGAAGCTGGCGAAGGCGTTGGGAAGATAAAAAAATAAAGGTGGGGGAAGTTATGGCGAAAGTCAAGGAATACCGCATTGATCAGGTTGATGAAGTGTGTAATCTTGGAAAAGCTTTATCTTCTCCGGTACGTCTGGAGATACTTCAGCTTTTGTACAGAGACAGCATGATTATCGGAGAAATAGCAAAAAAATTAAACCTTCCGGCCTCCAGTACCGCGTTTCATCTGAAAATACTGGAGCAGGCCGGGCTGATCCGTATGGAAGAACAGCCGGGTACACGCGGGAGTACGAAACTTTGCACTCCTAAACTGGATGTTTTGACCATTGATACAACAAAACGTAATATGGATGTAAAAGAAGTATTTAGTGCTGAGATGCCTATTGGTTCATATAGCAGTTGCGAAGTGAGTCCTACCTGTGGACTTTATGGACCGGATGGCAGTGTGGGAAATGATGACAGGGAATACTCCTTTTATTTACCGGAACGAATCAAAGCCGGTCTCTTATGGACTTCATCCGGATATGTGGAATATAAATTTGCCAATGGTGTTCCGGATGGATGCAATGTGGAACGATTGTCGATTTCCATGGAACTGTGTTCCGAAGCACCGGGATACCGGGAAGACTGGAAATCGGATATTACCGTGTGGATTAATGGAATGGATTGCGGAACGTGGACCTGTCCGGGAGATTTTGGGGCAAGACGTGGAAGACTCATGCCGCCAGATTGGCCGGTAGGAAGTACACAGTACGGTGTGCTGAAAACATGGGAAGTGCGAAAGGACGGAAGCTATCTGAATGGCGAACGTATCAGCGATGTTACGATCGACATGTTGAAAGTAATGGAAAAACCGTATATAAAAGTCAGAATCGGAAATAAAAAAGATGCGAAATATGTCGGAGGGTTTAATCTCTTCGGAAAACATTTTGGAGATTATGATCAGGATATTATTCTGTCAATGGAATACTAGTACATCGTTTTCGAAATAACTGTATCATTCACTTGTCTACAAATCCGATTGCACAGTTCAAAAAGCCTCAGCGTAGCCCGCTACGCCTGCGTTTTTTGAACTGCACACTCGAATCCGTATCCTGCGTGAATAATACAGTTATTTACGAAACGATGTACT
>ERZ841120.1222-NODE-1222-length-11508-cov-7.921855_pt1 | contig 11508 bp, 8 predicted proteins | sample MGYA00519572_ERZ841120 | MGnify/ENA primary metagenome ERZ841120 (study PRJEB31850, sample SAMEA3708890) | human gut metagenome | biome: human gut; feature: human-associated habitat; material: faeces | place: China | collected 2014 ... | reverse complement strand
TGCAGCATGGATTCGGTGAGAGTGAGATTTCCTGGACAACAACCGGAAAAGCCAATATCATACTGGATAACCTGATCGAAATGGGAAAAATAAAACCTTTTGCACTTGTGATGAGTGATGGAATGGTAAAAGAAAAGGTCGGTTCAGAAGAAAGATTAAACCATGTTTTGCTGGAACGGATGCTGGTGGAGGAAATTATTCCGATGGCAGAGAAAAAATATCAGTTTGGCGGTTGTAAGGAAAAGCGGGGTATGGCAGGCTTGTCCATGGGTTCTGTACAGACGACCCGGACGATATGCGACCATCCTGATCTGTTCAGCGAAGTCGGCATCTTCTCCGGTTTTATAAGAGACAACATCGAAGGCAATCCGGACCGGGATGCGGTCGGAAGAAAACCTTATGAGCAGACCCATCTGAAGGCGATGGACGATCCGGAATTTAATAATCATTTTCATACCTTTTTCCGCTGTATCGGAGATAATGACAGTCGCCTTTCCAGATTTCTGGAAGAGGATGTAATCATCCAGGAGAAAGGCGTCCATGAAATCAGGAAAATCTATCCGGGCGAACATGACTGGAATGTGTGGAGACCGTGCTTTGCGGACTTTGTGCAGATGATTTTTCGATAAAACTGCATAAAGTAGCAGAATAAAAGTAACATGGCCGGGTGAGTTTTGCCCGGCTATTGTATTTACGAAAACAACGAGCCAAAGTCCATGCCGGCATGAGACTTTGGCGATTGCTATATACATAGATCACAGGTTATTATCCGGTCAAATATCTCCCGTGGATAGAGGAATCAGAAAGAAATATGTTTTTTAGAGTCTTTTAAAAAGAGGTTATGGATGATATAATGGCAAAAGGAATAAAAGCCTGATGCTATTCGGAGACTAGAAGGAGGACATGAGAATGTATAACGAATTTGGTGGAACTTTAAGTAATCTTGCATTGGCGAAACATAGAAAAAGCCGTGCGATCAATGCGGAAAATCCAAGAGGAGAAAAAGGAAAAGGCGGTATGGCAGCCAGTGATCTCGGACCTTCCAGAAAAGGAAGCCCGTGTCTTAGAGATATCGCAAGTGGTCAGACTGTGACACTGGCAGAAATTGAAGGCCCTGGTGCAATCAATCATATCTGGATCACAGTAGATGCAAAAACCACAGATGCAGACTGCTTTGTGTTGAGAGATCTGGTACTTCGCATGTACTGGGATGATGAAGAGGAACCGTCTGTAGAAAGCCCGCTGGGAGACTTTTTCTGCTGTGGTTTTGGTAGAGAATGCAATGTAAATTCTATGCCGATCGCGGTAGTGCCAAGCAGAGGATTGAACTGTTATTTCCAGATGCCATTCAGGAAAAAAGCAAGAATCACCCTGGAAAACCAGCATGCGAACCCAATTCCTGCATTCTTCTATCAGGTGGATTACTGCCTGTATGATGAAGGACTGCCGGAGGATATCGCTTACTTCCATGCACAGTGGAGAAGAGAAAAGATTACCCAGCTGAAGAAAGATTATGTAATCCTTGATAATGTCAAAGGAAAGGGTCACTATGTAGGTACTTATATGGCACTGACAACACTGGAACGTTACTGGTGGGGCGAAGGCGAAGTTAAGTTCTATATTGACGGAGATGAGGAATATCCAACTATTTGCGGAACGGGAACAGAAGATTATTTCGGTGGTTCCTGGAGCTTTGCGAAACAGATAGATGGTAAGACGGTGGAACAGAATTATTGCACACCTTATCTGGGATATCCATATTATTCTTCTCACGATGAGTTGATTCACAATTTCTATCACAACGATGATTGTATGCCGATGAGAGGTTTTTACCGCTGGCATATTCAGGATCCGATCTGTTTTGATGAGGATCTGAAAGTGACGATCCAGCAGATCGGTGTAGGCTACAGAGGATTCTTCGAGAGACAGGATGATGTGGCAAGTGTGGCATACTGGTATCAGGCAGAACCACATAACAGTTTCCCGGAACTTCCAGGTAAAGAAGATCGCTGGCCAAGATAAAACGAATTGTTTTGCCTGAATATATTAATAAAAAGCAGAGGAAATCCGTTCATGAAGAACGATTTTCTCTGCTTTTTAAGTTGCCAAGCATACGACAAAAAGGTCCGGTGGACCTTTTTTAGTTGCGCGAGTAACGAGCTAAAGTCTGTGCCTGTACGAGACCCTGGCGATTACCGTGTCCCCATCTTACGCACCACACACAAAACTGCTCCGATCACATTCATGAACAAAAAGGATTTGCCCAGATCATCCACGATGTGGAAAAACAATTTGGCGCCTTCCAACGGAGCCGGGCTGGCAGGAAGGATTGGATAGGCATAGGTGGATACAAAGGCCAGAAGAACCAGAACAACGAAACCGAACAGTCCCCGTCCCATGTCAACCTGGCGGATCTTGCCGTGGTCCGGCATCCGTTTTCTGCTGGCGATCCACAGTGCCTGGATACAGCCGAAGGCAACACAGACCAGTGCACCGATCAGGTAAACGCCCTGAGCGTAATTTTTCTCCCGGACTACACCGGCGATGGAACCCAGTGTCACCCGGTTGGCCCAGAAGTTTTGCGCCATACGAAGGGTGGACAAAGCCATCAAGGCAACGCAGATCCACTGGAGCACAAGATAAAACAGGGTGCCTCCCAGTTTTACGCTCCCGGTGGTCAGGGAAGCTGCCGCGGACAGCAGTCCACCTCCCTTTTTCTTCTTTTTGTGCTTGGTTTTTGTCTTTTTTGTAGTGGTTTTATGAACGGTATGCTGGTTTGTGGCAGCATTTTTATATCTACCGGGATCGGAGTTTTGCTTCTTTCTGTCTTCTTCCCGACGTCCTGCAGCAGTCCTGTTTGTACCGGAAGCAGGTCTGCCGGTACCGGAGTTTCCGGCAGCAGCTGATTTACGGTTTACATAATCATCAAAAGATTTCCAATCGTCCACCAGACGATCATCATCTGTATGTTTAGTGGCTGAAAGATTGGCATCGGAAGCAGCCGGAAGCGGCGCACCACAGTAACTGCAGAAACGACCGGTGACCTCAGCACCACAGGATGGACACTTCATATGATATATTCTCCCCTTTATAAAAAAATTCACCGTCACAATCAGTCAGTAAACAACCGTATCTGAGATTGCTTATCAGACTCTGTGAAGCATTGGCGTGATGAGATAAAATCTCATGATTTATTTTATCACGAAACCAGGTAAACATATCTGAAAATTTTGTGAAAAAATAATGAAAAATAATTACATTTTTTGGTAAAAAAGCAAGAATCGGAAGGAGAAGATTGCGTTGACACCATCTATACCGATTGGTATAATATAGGAAAACAGGGAGTAATCCTGGAAAAATAGGAATCAACAGCTGATAAATATAAGGAAAAGGGGATGAAACAGATGGATAATCGGCAGCTGATCATGGAAAAAGCGCTGGAACTGTTTTGTGCTCGTGGATATGACGCCGTGGGGGTTCAGGAGATCGCAGAACAGTCCGGAATTACAAAACCAACGCTGTATTATTATTTTGGCAGTAAGCAGGGATTGATGGAGACGATCCTTGAGGAGAACAGTCATATTCTGGAAGAGATGCTGGAAAAGGCGGTGGAAGAACCTGGGGATGTCCCGCAGGTGCTATACCGTGTGGCGAGAGCGTATTTTGATTTTGCGGGAAGCCACTGGCAGTTTTATCTGTTCATGCTGAGTCAGTTTTATTCCGGTAAAAAATCCGAAGGTTTTCGGGCTGTGTATCCGCTGATCCAGAAATATTATCAGCTGGTAGTGCGGATCTTTGAAGATTCTGCGGATCGTCTTGGTAATATGGGGGGACGACAGGAGCAGTTTGCCGTGAGCTTTATGGGAATCCTGGATTCGCATATGATGATGCTGGGAAGAGAGCAGGATGAAGAACACGGACTGGTGATGACAGATCAGAGAACATATGAGATCGTCCGGCAGTTTTTGTATGGCATTTATTCGTAACTGTGAAGGCATGGAACCGTTACGGGTGGTTTTAGAATGTGTAAGAAAATAACTGGAAAGACAGTTAAGATAAAAGAAGAAGGAGACTGGGATATGGCAAAGATGGAGTTTGGGGAACTGGATCAATATTTATTTGGACAGGCTACACATTATGATATTTATAAGAAACTGGGGGCACATCCGGTAACACAGAATGGAAAAAGCGGTACGTATTTTGCAGTCTGGGCACCGAACGCAGAGGATGTTTCTGTTGTCGGCGAGTTTAATGACTGGGATCCGGAGCGACATCCGATGAAAAAGACAGGACCGATCGGTGTCTGGGAGACTTTTGTTGCGGGAGCGGAAGTGGGAGACCTGTACAAGTTCTGTATCCGTGCCATGGACGGAAGATTGCTGTACAAAGCAGATCCTTATGCAAGCTGGTCTGAGATGCGCCCGGGCAATGCATCCCGTATCGCGGATATCACAGGTTTCAAATGGGGGGATGCCACATGGTTGAAAAAGAGAAAAGAGACGGATCCGAGAAGAGCTGCTCTTTCCATCTATGAAGTACATCCGGGTTCCTGGAAAAAGCATCCGGCTTCCGATGGAGATCCGGACGGTTTCTACAGTTACCGGGAACTGGCACATGAGCTGGCAGATTATGTAAAACGTATGGGTTATACCCATGTGGAACTGATGGGCATCGCGGAGCATCCGTTTGACGGCTCCTGGGGTTATCAGGTTACCGGTTACTATGCACCGACCGCCCGTTTCGGATCCCCGAAAGAATTCAAATATCTGGTCAATTATTTACATAAAAATAAGATCGGTGTCATCCTCGACTGGGTACCGGCGCATTTTCCGAAAGATGCTCACGGACTGGCAGAGTTTGACGGAACCTGTATCTACGAGCATTCCGACCCACGTCAGGGAGAGCATCCGGACTGGGGTACCAAGATCTTTAATTATGGGAAAAACGAAGTCAAAAATTTCCTGATTGCAAACGCACTGTACTGGATCGAAGAGTTCCATGTAGACGGTCTGCGTGTGGATGCAGTTGCATCCATGTTGTACCTCGATTATGGGAAAGAAGACGGACAGTGGATCGCGAACAAATATGGCGGTAACGAGAACCTGGAGGCTATTGAATTTTTCAAGCATCTGAATACCCTGATCCTTGGAAGGAACAAAGGAACCATGATGATCGCTGAAGAGTCTACTGCATGGCCGAAGGTAACCGGAGATGTGGAGAAAGAGAACGGTCTCGGATTCACGTTTAAGTGGAACATGGGATGGATGCACGATTTTCTGGAGTATATGAAACTGGATCCGTATTTCAGAAAATTCAACCATAATAAGATGACCTTCTCCATGACGTATGCTTTCAGCGAGGCGTATATTCTGGTACTTTCTCATGATGAAGTTGTCCATCTGAAATGCTCCATGATCAACAAAATGCCCGGAGAGTACGATGACAAATTTGAGAATCTGAAAGCCGGATATTCCTTCATGATGGGGCACCCGGGTAAGAAACTGCTGTTTATGGGACAGGAGTTCGGACAGTTTCAGGAGTGGAGTGAGGCGAGAGAGCTTGACTGGTATCTGCTCCGTGAGGCAAGACATCAGCAGTTACAGGATTATGTAAGAGATTTGCAGATGATGTATAAAAAATATCCGGCACTGTATGCGGATGCCAATGGTTATGATGGTTTTCAGTGGATCAATGCCGATGATGCAGACCGAAGCATCTACAGCTTCATCCGCTGGTCACCGACGAAAAGAAACAACCTGCTGTTTGTCTGCAACTTTACACCGGTAGAACGGAAAGACTACTGGGTAGGTGTACCGCAGAAGAAGCAGTGTAAATTAATCCTGAGCAGTGCAGACCCGGCTTACGGCGGACAGCATCATGTGGACAATCCGGTATTCAAACCGGTCAAGGGAGAATGTGACGGACAGCCATACCATGTGGCATATCCGCTGGCTCCATACGAAGTTGCAATATTTGCATTTAATTAAGAAAAGAAATATAGATAACAGAAAACGACGGAATCTGTCGGCAGAACAATTTGCCGACAGATTTTTTTGCAAGCAACGAGCCAAAATCCGTGCATGCACGAAACGCTGTACCAGGCGACTGGTATGGCTCCGTTTTCTGTAATCTCCGCTCACTAAAACCACCTCGCAGGATATGATCAGTGAACGGATCAGGAACATACCGAAAAACTATGTTTATGGCGAAAATGAATTGACAAATATACATTACTTTGCTAACATGATGAAGTATGATTGTTAAAAAATCAGGCCAAATAAGGAGGAGAAAGAGTAAAATGAAAAGATTCAAAAAACTTGTATCTGTACTTACTCTGACAGCGATGCTTGCAGCAAGTCTGACAGCCTGTGGCGGAAAAGATCCGGTTGCAGAAGATGACAGCACAGCAGGCACAACCACTGCCGACAGCAGTACAGCTACCACAGAGACTTCTGGTGACAGCACATTTACCTATGCCATCTCCGGGGACCCTACAGAGACTGTCAATGTTATTACAACATCTGACCGTTGGGGATTATCTACTGTAAAGATGATCTACTCCCCACTGTATATGAATAATGCCGATGGAATTAACTGGTTCCTGGCTACAGATTATAGCGTATCCGATGACAATTTGACCTATACATTTAAACTGAGAGATGATGTGAAATGGTCTGACGGTGAACCATTTACCGCAGATGACGTGGTATTCACATACGAAGCCATGGAACAGGAGGATAACCTTGGCTGGGCTTATTCTCAGCTGGTTTACGATCAGGGAACGGTAAAAGTGGAAAAAGTGGATGACTACACCGTATCTTTCACATTCCCGTTCGTAACACCTACGGCTATCGAGATGTTAAGTCAGATTTTCATTATGCCGGAGCACATCTACAAAGATGTCACAGATTTCGAGCATAACGATTACAACATGAACTCCGTAGGAACCGGTCCTTACAAACTGGTAGAGTATCAGTCAGGCTCATATCTGAAGTTTGAAGCAAACGAAAACTACTACAAAGGTGAACCGTCTGTTAAAAATATAGTATTCCAGATCATCGAAAATGCAGATACTGCGATCCTGGCTCTGCAGAACGGTGAAGTGGATGCTTATCAGATGACACCACAGCAGGTGAAAAAACTGGATCTGGATGCAAGCAACCTGACTGCTTATTCTTACACAGAGGGTCGTGTCGGTTACCTGCAGATCAACTGCAACCGTGTAACAGACGAAAACGTTCGTAAAGCCCTGCTGTTTGCCATGGACAGAAAAGCAATGGATGATGCAGCCTTCGAATCTGACGAATACTACAGCATTCCGTATACCTTCCTGCCAACCAACAGCCAGTTCTACACAGAAGACGGTGTGGAAAAATACGAGCAGGATGTAGACAAAGCAAAGAGTATGTTAGAGGAAGCCGGTGTGAGTGGTCTGAAACTGAAACTGGGTTACATCTCCAGTGATGCCGTACAGTCCGCACAGGCACTGCTGATTCAGGAACAGCTGAAGGAAGTTGGAGTAACCGTAGAACTTGCCGGTGGAGACGGAACAGCCATTGCAAACGCAATGAAGGATCCGGATAACGAATACGATATGTATCTGGGCGGTTACATCATGGGTATTGACCCGGATACCTTCTCCAGCCTGTTTGAAAATGATGGTGCTTACAACTACATGCACTACAGTGGATACGATACCATCGATCAGCTGTTTGAGGAAGGTCGTTCTGAATTGGATGAGTCTGCAAGAAAGGAAACCTATGCAAAACTGCAGGCAGCTGTCCAGGATACAGGTGCTTTCTATCCGATCATTTCCAACAACAAAATCCTGGTTGTAAACAACAGAATCCAGGGTGTGGAAGATGCAGGACTTGTTCCGGTATATACCTTCGAGGATACTTCCAGTCTGAAAATTGCTGAATAAGTAATCATCAAAGATTAGACACTATTTATAATGAGGGCGGAATTCTTCTGAAACAGGCGAAGAGTTCCGCTTTTTGGGCTTAAGAATGAAAAACAAAAGGAGAAAAAGGTATGGCAAAGTATATTTTCAAACGTATTCTTACTGCGATCCCACTGATCATCGTGATCACGATCCTGTGTTTTTCTCTGATTCATCTGGCACCGTATGATGCAATTGATGCCATGACAACTCCAAAGATGTCTCCGGAGATGGTACAGATGATCCGTGAAAAATACGGCTATGATCAGCCGGTCTATGTGCAGTATATCCGCTGGCTGGAAGGAATCCTGAATGGAAACTTCGGCTATTCTATCGTGACAAAAACGAATATTTTCGATGAGCTGGCGACAAGAATCCCGAACACGATCAAGCTGGTGCTGCCGTCTTATCTGACTGCCTATGTGATCTCAATCGTGCTGGGCCTGGTGGCCGGTTCTCACAAAAACAAATGGCTGGACAAACTGATCGACGGGATCTGTTCCCTGTGGATCGCGATGCCGACTTTCTGGGTAGCGATGCTCTTTATCTATCTGTTCGGCTATAAACTGCGGATCCTTCCGATCCTTGGGATGCATACGGTAGGCGTGAATACTTTGTCTGATTTCTTGCTGCATTTTATCACACCGTATATGGTGCTGACACTGGCATTTATCCCGGACAATGTGCGTTATGTGCGTTCTTCCACGATCACACAGTACTCCGAGGATTATGTTATGGTACAGAAGGCCTTTGGCGCTTCCAAAGCAGAGATTATGTTCAAACATGTCTGTAAGAACGTACTGCTTCCGGTTATCACAAAACTGGGTATGGCATTGCCAACGCTGGTAACAGGTGCGGTTATCACGGAAACCGTATTCAGCTGGCCGGGTATCGGACCGTATTTTATCAAGGCGGTGCAGGGTATGGACTATCCGATTGTTATGATCGTTTTGATATTGTCTTCCACCCTGGTAGTCCTGGGAAACCTGCTGTCCGATATTTTATACTGCGTGACAGATCCGCGTATCAGAAAGATGGGGTAATCGTATGGCAATGAATCATTCTCAAAAAAAACGTCTGGAAAATGTCTGGGAGGCATTAAAACACGACAAAATCGCAATATTTTCTATTATCTTCCTTGCACTGATCCTGATATTATCCTTACTGGCTCCGGTACTCCCGCTGGAACCGAATAAAACCGATGTCGCTCATATGTTAGAGGCACCAAGCAGTGCCCATATTTTCGGAACCGATGAAGTGGGTCGTGATTATCTGGCACGTGTTATCTACGGAGGCCGTGTGTCCCTGCTGGTCGGCGTGCTTGCCATGCTGATGAGTGTGACCATCGGTGTCACTGTTGGGATCCTTGCCGGTTATCTCGGCGGTATCATAGATGGTATCCTGATGCGGATCGTTGACATTCTGCAGTCCATTCCGTGGCTGATTCTGGTTACAGTTATCAGTATTTTCTTCAAACAGGGACTGGTGTCCATTATTATCGTGATCGGATTCTTCTCTTGGATGGAAATTGCCCGCCTGGTGCGTGCGGAGGTTATGTCCGTCAAAGAGAGGGAGTACGTCCTCTATGCGGACTTTGCCGGCGTGCCGTTATTTAAAATGGTACTCCGTCATCTGATTCCTTCGGTACTGCCGACGATCATCATCGCAGCGACCACCAGTATCTCCAATGCGATCATGACAGAGTCATCCCTGAGTTTCTTAGGGATAGGTATTCAGGAACCGCTGTCTTCCTGGGGAAAATTACTGCAAAGTGCGCAGAGTAACCTGCAGAATGCCGTTTACATGGCGATCATCCCCGGTCTTTTGATCATGCTGACCATCTTTGCGTTCAACAAACTGGGCAATCTGCTTCGGATCTATGTAGATCCCCGTGTCATGGACGCAGGCAAATAGGAGGAGTGGAGATGAAAGAAAACAGAGTATTAACCATAGACAATCTGACCACTACGTTTGAGAGTCACAAACAGAAGATTCAGGCGGTGCGCGGTGTCTCCCTTCATGTGGATGAAGGAGATATTCTGGCTATTGTAGGAGAGTCCGGAAGTGGGAAAAGTGTAACTATGAAGTCGGTCATGGGACTTCTCGGAGAAAATGCAGATGTGCAGGCAGATCATCTGGAACTGCTGCAGAAGGATCTGCTGTCCATGTCTGAAAAAGAAAAACGGAAAATGCGTGGAAAAGATATGGCAATGATCTTCCAGGATCCGATGACTGCCCTGAATCCGCTGAAAAAGATCGGGTATCATATGATCGAGGTACTCCGACGTCATCAGAACCTGAGCAAGGCAGAAGCAAGAAAAGTAGCCATCGATATGCTGGGAAAGGTAGGAATCCCGTCGGCAGAAAGCCGGATGGATCAGTATCCCCATGAATTTTCCGGTGGTATGAGACAGCGTGTCATGATCGCAATGGCACTGTGCTGCCAGCCGCGGCTGCTGATCGCCGATGAACCGACAACCGCACTGGATGTAACCATCCAGGCACAGATTCTGCAGCTTCTCAAACAGTTAAATGAAAATGAGCAGATGAATATTATTCTGATCACCCACGATCTCGGGGTGGTAGCTTCCCTGGCGAAACGGATCGAAGTAATGTACGGAGGTCTGATCATGGAAGAGGGAACTACAGAAGAGATCTTTGAACATCCGACCCATCCGTACACGAGAGCACTGCTTCATGCGATTCCAAAATGTGAGAGCGGATGTCGGGAACGTCTCGAACCGATCCCTGGTATGGCACCGTCTCTGGCGAATCCGCCGGCGGGATGTCCATTTGTGACCCGCTGCCGGTTTGCATGTGAGGAATGTAAGAAAGGGATCCCGTCCGTGCGGGCATATTCCGATACCCAGTCCTCCAGATGTATCTTCACAAAAGAAGAACTGGACGAGAAAGAGAAGAAAGAAGAGGAGAAATAATATGGAAACAAAAGAACAATATCTTCTGGAAGCGAAGAATCTGTCCAAGTATTTCCCGGTCAAAAATTTCTTCGGAAAACTGGTACAGGAAGTACGGGCGGTGGACCGTGTGAACCTTTCTATCAAAAAAGGAGAAACCTTCGGTCTGGTGGGAGAGTCCGGCTGTGGAAAGTCCACACTGGGACGTACTCTGATCCGTATGTATGAGCCGACCGATGGAATCTTAACCTACGACGGTCACGACATCACAAAGACAAAAGGTAAAGAACTCCTTGCATATCATAAGAGAATGCAGATTATTTTTCAGGATCCTTATTCTGCGCTGGATCCCCATCAGAATGTAAGAGAAATCATGGCCGAACCGATTTCCGTCTTTGAAAAACTTTCGGAAAAAGAGATGGATGAGCGGATCGTAAGCCTTCTCGAAAAAGTAGGTATGAAGGCAGACGATATGGAAAAATATGCCTATGAATTTTCCGGCGGACAGCGTCAGCGTATCGGTATCGCAAGAGCCTTATCTGTGAATCCGGAATTCCTGCTCTGCGACGAGCCGATCTCCGCACTGGACGTATCGATCCAGGCACAGGTTGTCAATGTGCTGGAAGATCTGCAGCAGGAACTGGGACTGAC
>ERZ841120.1221-NODE-1221-length-11519-cov-2.331560_pt1 | contig 11519 bp, 12 predicted proteins | sample MGYA00519572_ERZ841120 | MGnify/ENA primary metagenome ERZ841120 (study PRJEB31850, sample SAMEA3708890) | human gut metagenome | biome: human gut; feature: human-associated habitat; material: faeces | place: China | collected 2014 ... | reverse complement strand
TACCCGCACCAACCGTAGGGGCCGCAGGCTCGGCGGCCCGCCAGCAGCACGGCTTTATGGGTCTCTCGCCCAACGTCTCACGTCTCACGCCAAAGGATACCATCTGCCGGGGGCAGATGCTCCTGAACGTATGAAACCCGCAGGCCGGGAAGGGCGGGCCTGGGGCACGCCCTACGCCGTTGGAATCGGGGTGGATTTGTTCCATCGATGGGACGTGGTTTGCGGTATAGGACGAGACGCTTTCGGAGAACCCCGTTGTTCCCGGCCATCCGCCAACGACGGCGTAGGGGCTCGCCGGAGGCAAGCCCATCCCGGCCGCCGTTTTTTCAAGCCAGGTTGACAATTTTGAACACAAATATTACCATATTGAAAAGAATAAAACCTGCGAAAAATTCAAACTTTCAGTATTTATCAAGAGAGGTGAGCACCCATGCAAGTTACTGTGAATCCAAAAGTCCTTGAATGGGCGTTTTCTTATGCCAGAAAGACCCCGAAAGAAATTCTCCGTAAATTCCCCATATCCGATAAATGGCTGACTGGAGAGAAAAAACCGACCATTCATCAACTGGAACAAGTGGCTAAATTTACGGAAGTACCTTTTGGGTATTTGCTGTTGCAAGAGGTTCCCTGCATTCCTGAAGAAAAAGTCACGGATTTCCGTACCATCCAAAACCGCAGGCAACGCCCTGAAGGATACAGTACTGAACTGAGAGATACCATTCAAACAATGCGGGAACGGCAGGATTGGCTGCGGGATTATAAAAAAGAAAATTTTTATGCCCCAGTTACTTTTCTTGGCACCATTAATACTAATATGAACGAAACTGCCATTGACACCATTATCCGAAAAACATTGGGGATTCCCAGGGACTGGTTTAATCACTGCAAAAAAAATGATGCATTGAACTACTTCAGATCCCGCATAGAAGCGTTGGGTGTTGTGGTGTTTATCAATGGAATCGTTGGCAACAATACCCATAGAAAATTGAATATAGAAGAATTCAGAGGGTTCGCTTTACCAGATCCTTACGCGCCATTGATTTTTGTTAATGGAGCTGATACGAGCAATGGCAGACTTTTTACCTTGCTCCATGAAATGATTCATCTTTTCTTGAATCAGGAAGCATTGGATGATGGAACAGAAAGCTTCTGCAACCGGATTGCGGCCAGCATCCTCGTGCCCTATGATTTTTTTCTGACAGAATGGAATAAAGGTCCAGAAGACTTTGAGCATCTGGCAGAAGTGTTTCCTGTGAGTAAGCTTGTACTTTACCGGGTTGCTTTGACATTGAATTTGATTTCTCAGGATCAATGGAAAAAGCTGCATTTTGGCTTTTTGCAGCAGATAAAGAAAAGCAATATTGGTGGAGGAGGAAATTTCAACTATATCCTGCCCAATCGAATTGGACACAGCTTCAGCCGTTTCGTCTTCAATGCACTGCGTGAAGGAAATCTGATGTATACGGATGCCTATCATTTACTGGGAATTAAAGGAAAAACTTTTCAAAACGCAATGAATAAAGCGGAGGCACAATAAATATGCACTATTTACTGGATACGAATACTGCCATTACTGCGAAAAATGAGTTTTACGCCTTTGATATTGCGCCTAGCTTTTGGATTCAGCTGAAAGAAAAACTGGAAAATGCCGATTGTGCACTGATTGATGCCGTCGAAGGCGAGTTACTGGACGGTAACGATGAATTGGCGGCATGGGTAAGAAGGTTAGAAAAGGAATCTCATGATCACTTTATCCTTAAAGCAAAAAGTGATTCCAGGGTCTTAGAATATTATAAGCAGATTGCCGAAATGGTGTATCATGAACCGAAATTTAAAGATCGATATAAACAAGTTTTTCTTTCAAAGGCAGATCCATGGATTATAGCAGCTGCAAAAGCATGGGGAGATACGGTAGTAACTTTTGAAAAAATGCCAGAGTCGAATTCAACAAAGGTAAAGATTCCCGATATCTGCAAAAGGATGGGAGTCCCTTGTATAAGTTTGTACGAAATGATGCGTAAAGTCGGGATTGTGTTGAACCATTGATTCCAGAGATGGGAAGGATTCCAAAGAGCGGCCCGCCAGCACGCACCAACCTTTGCTGAAAATCCGTAGGAACTGAACCAGCCCAGCGCAGCCGTGTCGTCCGCTCAGCCCGCTCCTCATTCCCTGCCCTAATTTCCTTAACATCCACGCTCCTATTTGACAAAAAATCAACATGCGTGTAAAGTAAGGAAAGCAAGAAATGATTTCTTGTTGATCTTTAATCCCTGCGCTTTGTTGTCGTGCCTTGATAAATACAGGGGTACGTGGGTTGAAATAAGTTCTGAATCTAGTAAAGAAATGCATCTTGCAGGGAGATGTATTTCTTCTTGGAATTTTGAAAGCGTTGATTTCTTACTGCAATATATTTACTTCAAGTTAAATATATAGTAAAATAATTTTATAAAAAATGAGTAGCTGTTTATTTACCAGGTTTAAATACATTTGGCAGAGATTCCAAAAGAAAGGATAGAAAAATCATGGATCAAAATTTAGTTACTACAGCAGTTAATGCAATAAACAGCCCAAATTCAGCAATTTCATTCTTGATTGCGTATGGTTTGAAAAAAGCTTATGATGATTTTGCCAGTCCGACTATAAAAAAAGCTGGCTTGTTGGGAGCTAAGATTTTTGGTGCCTTGACAGTAGCTGTGGAAAATTGGGCTGAGGCGAAATTACAGAAAGGTCAAAAATTACAAGACGACATCATGGAGATCCTAAAAGATACAGACCAGAGTAATATAACGACCAATCCACTTGGATATGTTATTGTTCCTGCAATCAATCAGTATTATTATTCTATGGATAGTGAGGAAATACGTCATCTATATGCACAATTAATTGCTAAAGCTCTTCTTGTAAATTACCAAAAGCAAATTCATCCTACTTTTGTTCATATTATAGAAAATCTGCATCCTTTTGAAGCCTTGATTATGAGAGATTTATTTTATAGAAAACCGGGGGGACTGTCTGTTATCAATACTATGTGGAAAAATGAAAAAGGACGGATTTCTTCTTTACAATATGTATATCAATTTCATAAGGATATCGCAATAGAACATAGTGGTATTACAATGATTAGATTTCAAAATTTAACTGAAGGGCAACCGGAACATTTATCTAATCTCAACCGTCTTGGTTTGGCCGACGTAAATTTTATGCAGTGGTATGTTGATGAAAAACCATATAAAAGTTTGGAGTCATTGGACAAAGTCAAAGTTGATCGTGAAAAATGTATTTCTTCTCACATGGAATTTGAAATTGAAAAAGGAATCATTAGATTGACACCTCTTGGAGAATCTTTTTGCAAAATTTGTGTTGCAGAAAAGATGTCATAGACGTTAAGAACGGTACGTTAACCATAATAATTGAATGATTGAAAGGAGTTTTGAAATGGATTATAAATTGGATGAAGTCTATGGACTGACAAGAGATTTACCTCTTAACTATGTCGAAAGAGAAGAAGTTGATGGAGCATTTAGAAATAGTCTGAAAAGGAACAAACATATTACAATTTTTGGTAGTTCTAAACAGGGAAAGACATGCTTAAAAAAACATTGTCTTAAGGCGGACGAATATATAAATATACAATGCAACAATAAAATGACGTTGACAGAAATCAATACATCCATACTAAAAAAAGCAGGATACAAAATTGAGATTTCAAACAGAAAAACAATTGGTGGAAAAGCTAAAATTTTAGCTACAATAGGGGCAAAACTAGGTATATTAAGTACTTCAGGGGCTTGCGAATTAGAAGGGAATAAAGAAAATACTCATGAGTTTAAGCCACTGGAAATGGATCCTGAAGATGTAAATGATATTATAGATGCCTTAAAAAATGTAGGCTTTCATAAGTATATAGTTCTTGATGATTTCCATTATTTAAAAACGGATGTTCAGAAAGATTTTGCCATAGAATTAAAGGCTTTTCATGAAAATTCATCGCTTTGTTTTATTGTTATTGGAGTTTGGTTAGATGAAAACAAACTGATAACATATAATGGGGATTTAACAGGACGAGTTATATCTGTAAACGCAGATTTGTGGCCACGAAAATATTTAAAAGAAGTCATTTATAAAGGTCAAGAGTATTTAAACATAAAGTTCTCTGATGAATTTGTCAATGAGCTTGTTTCCAGTTGCTTCGATAATGTTTATTATGTACAGGAAGTATGCTATAGAGTATGCGAATTGAATGGTATAACAGAGACACAGAGAAATACAAAAGAAATAAAATGTAATACCCAAACAATCCAACAGTTAATTCATGATGTAGTTAATGAGTCTGCTGGTCGATACCGCGCGTTTATAATACAATATTCAACAGGATTTCAAGATACATCATTACAAATGCACAGATGGTTGCTTTATCCAATACTGACAGCGTCGATAGAGGATCTTTCAAGAGGACTTAAATATAGAAAATTTAAAGAGTCTTTGGAGAAAAATCATCCAAAAGGAAGTGATTTAAATTGGGGAAACTTGACACAGGCTTTAAAATCTGTAGTTTCATTACAACTGGCAAAACAAATTCAACCGATAATTATGGATTATGATGAAACAAATCTAATATTGCATATTGTTGACCGGGGATTCATAATTTGGATTCAATTGAGTGACCGCAATGAATTGCTTGAACTGGCCGAACTCTGCTAAAATAAAGAACATAAGATAACACCCAGCAGCCATCGCCGGTATCAGCGATGGCTGCTGGGCAATCATTTACAAGTACACAAAATCTGCTGTATCCCTTCTTGCAAAATTATGGCCAACCGGTATAATTAATATATTAAGACCTTTTTGTTGAAATTAGCTGATTTTGATTAAATTTTGAGTGGTTTTCAAATAGAAAGTCAGCTAAATTTTCTAATAAAAAGGTGTTATAAAATATCAAGGAAATCGAGATTTTAAAGAAAGGGACTGAGATGAATTCATATAAAGTTCTTACACATATACATACAAAATATTCCCATGACAGTATACTCCCTTTCTTTTTACTCTATAATAAATGTATAAAGCAAGGCATCCAATATATTGCTATAACAGAACATAACAATATTCGAGGGGCACAAGAGTTTCAAGCATATTGTAAAAGACGCGGGAATAAACTAAAAGTTATTCTCGGAGAAGAAATAATGACTACTGATGGGGAAATTATTGGCCTGTATATCCATGATAATATTCCCGCCATGTGTTCTCCTGCAGAAACTGTTAGAATGATCAAAGATCAGGGAGGGGTTGTTTATGTTCCTCATCCATATGATGAAAAAAGATATAAAACGGTCTTAAAGGAAAAATATATTTGTGAATTGAAAGATCAGATTGACTGTATTGAATGTCATAATGGACGTAATATTTCAGAAAGATATGATGAAGAACAACGACTCATCGCAGAAAAATATGAGATTCCCAAGGTGATTGGAGCTGATGCTCATACGTACTTTGAGGTAGGTCGTAATTACATGGAAATGGAATTTACTCCTGATAGTAGAGAAAATTTTTTGAAGGCACTGCAATCGGTTACCTTATTCCCCGCTCCCTGTATACCGTTTTGTCATCATCTTACAAGGATAGATCGGATTGTTCAATTTCTCTTGAAAGGAGATTTTCATGGATTATTTAGAACTATCGCTAAAAAGTTTGCACACTGAAAGTATACATCTTGCGCAAAATATTGAATTTTCCTTTCATCCAGATATTGTTGTTTATGTAGCAAAAGGTGGTTATCTTATCGGCAAAGATATTGCAGAATATTTTAGAGTACCATATGTTGGGATTTATGCTCAAAGAGAAGGAAATGATGCTAAAGCAAAGTTGGCAGGAATTTTAAAAAGGCTGCCGCGCTTTGTTACAAAATTTTTAAGGCAGGTTGAACTAAGGTCGGGGCTGCATAAAACAGTAAAGAAACGGAGGGTATTTTGGGATCCTTCTGATAACTGCTTGGAGAAAATGAAAAAAGCTCATAATGTGCTTCTGGTAGATGATTCTGTAGACACTGGGAATTCAATGCAAACATTGCTCCCTTATGTAAAAGAGGCTGCTTCCGCACCAATTGATATTCGAATCGCAGCGATTAATGTGTGGAGCAAAAGTAAAAGTATAATTCGAACTGATTTTTATAATTATCGAGATACGATTATTGCTACTCCTATGTCTAATGATTCACGTGAACATGATAAATTCCTTCAAGAATATGCAAGTCGACATAGTAAACACAAAGAAAGATAGTTTTCTAATGATTGATAAGAGAATAGCCATTGGATAAGTTCATATTTTCGTATTTATAACAGATTTAAGGATGGTCTCAGTTACAGAACACCATATGAAGCTTGTATCTTTTGATGTTACACTAAATAATAGATAGCGATATTTCCTTTTTGCTCTAGTACTTAAAAGATAAGGCTTACTTTTGTTAAATTAGATTTTGTTGGAAAAAAGTTAGGAAAAAATTTAATAAATATAGAAAGGAATTATAATTTAAACAATGGAAAAGAAGATGCAAAAAATAGACGATGTGTTACTTAAAAAGTTGGAACTTAATATTTTAAAAAATGTTGCTGATTTTTGTGATAGAAATAACCTGCGTTATTATTTATGCGGTGGAACCCTATTGGGAGCAGTCCGTCATAAGGGTTTTATTCCCTGGGATGATGATATGGATATTGCTATGCCTAGGGAAGATTACGAAAAATTCCAGAAATTATATAATGGTTATTCAGATCGTTATGCTGTGAAGGGTATCGAAAATAATGAACAATGGCACATGCCTTTTGCTCGTGTGGAGGATTTGAATACTGTCCTTTATGAGCATACCTTAAAGCCTAAATATGAAAAATGTCATGTGTTTGTAGATGTTTTTCCAATAGATGGAATTCCTAATAATCATATAGCTGAAAAATTTTTTATGCTTAGACAAAAATTTTTAGGGATATTGGTAAATGCATCTTCATTCTGTTTCAATCCAAGTAAGCATTATTCTGATTCTAAAAGCAAAAATATCACGTTTAGAAATAACCTTAGAACATTTTTTAAGTACCTGGCAATAATGCTTTTTTCATGGGTTAATACACAGAATGTTATTAGAGCAATGAATAAGAACGCTCAGAATTATAAAATGACTGATTCCAAAGATGTTGGTCTTACTGTATTTGTATGGAATTGGCAATTTGAAAAGTCAAGTTTTGAGTCATTTTCAAAACGCAAAAAGTTTAAATTTGAGAATAATGAGTTCTGGGGACCGGCAGGGTTTGATGAGTATCTTACCCGAACATATGGAGATTATATGACACCTCCACCACCTCAGAATCAGGTTTCACATCACAGCTATGATGCATACTTAATTAAGTGAAAAAATATAGGGGGGGGACCACTATGCCATATGTAAACAGTGATATAAAAAATACCATTAGAGTATTTCCTGAACAAGGTAGATATGGAATGCATCGTTTTGATATGAATGAGAATCCTGAAGGCCTTCCAAAGGAATTTGTTAATAGTGTTTTGGGAGAAATTACACCCGAATTTTTGTCGATCTATCCTGAACCTGATAAATTCATAAAAAAGTATGCAGACTTTTTAGGCGTAGAATCTGAAAATATAACGGTAACAAACGGTTCTGATATGGCTATCCGTTACTTATTGGAAGTATTTGGAGAAAAAGGTAAAGAAGTAGTAACAGTAGCGCCTTCCTTTGAAATGTATTGGGTAAACTGTTGTATTTTAGGATATAAGCATGTTCCCGTTGCTTATGAAGAAGACTTTACAATTAAAGTAGAAAAAATATTGGATGCTATTAATGATAATACTCGTATTATCGTTTTATTAAACCCCAATAATCCGATGGGTAATGTATATACGGAACAAGAAGTTCAGCAAATTATTGAGAAGGCAAAATCTGTAAATGCTTTGGTGATTATTGATGAAGCATATCATTATTTTTATCCCAAAACATTTCTTCATTTGGCATTGGAAAATGATAATGTAGCATTGCTACGAACCTTTTCCAAATTATTTTCGATTGCGGCACTCCGATTAGGTGCAATTATTGCAAATCCCAATATCATTCATTATGTACAAAATGCAAAGTTAACTTTTGATGTAAATTCTGTTGCTTTGTTATTTGGGGAAAAGATTATTGAACATCCTGACATGATTCAACAGTTAATAGAAATTGAAAATGAGGGGAAAACTTATGCTATTTCTGAATTAAAAAGAAATGGATATGAATGTAGAGACTGCAAAGGAAACTTCATTTTTATCAAGCCCAAGCATAATGCAATGGAAGTTGCAAAGAGATTGGAAAAAAAATCCAAAGTTTTGGTTCATCCTTATAGCAATACTTTACTCAAAGACTATTTAAGAGTTTCTGTCGGCTCAAAAAAGGCAATGAGATTCTTCTTAAATGAATTTTTCAAAATTGATGATAAATCTTTTTAGGAGTTTTGAATGAAAAAAGTCATTACATACGGCACCTATGATTTGTTCCACCAAGGCCACTACAATCTGTTGAAACGAGCAAAGGCCTTAGGGGATTATCTTATTGTAGGCGTTACCTCTGATTACTTTGATAAGTCCAGAGGAAAATTCAATGTCCATGATGATTTGATGACACGGATCGAAAATGTCAAAAAGACTGGATTTGCAGATCAGATTGTTGTGGAAGAATACTTTGGTCAAAAAATCGATGATATAAAAAAATATGGAGTAGATATTTTTACTGTAGGGTCCGACTGGAAAGGTTATTTTGACTATCTAAATGAGTATTGCAAGGTTGTCTATCTTGAAAGAACCAAGGGGATTTCCAGCACCCAGATCCGTAATGAACACAGTGTCCGATTGGGTATTGTCGGGAATGAAATGATCTTGGATCGCTTCATCAATGAGATGAAATACGTCAGTGGAATCGAAATTGTTGGAGCCTATGCTTCAAAGGATGATGTGGATTCCAGATATAAATCTGTCCAGTTTCAGCAATTCCCCCAATATAAGACCTATGAAGCCTTGCTTGATAATGTGGATGCTGTCTATATCAATGCACCTTTAACGCAGCGTGACGAATTAATAGCAGAGGCGCTCAAAAAAGGAAAACATGTCTTGACGGAATTCCCATTTAGTCTTAATTATCAAAAGGCCAGGGAATTCGTAAAAACCGCCTCTGAAAAAGGGTTGGTCCTGATGGAAGGATTAAAGACCGCTTACTGTCCGGCTTTTGGAAAGATGATTTCTTTGGTAAAGAGCGGACGTATTGGTAAAATTCTCAGCATCGAGGCGAATTTTACCCAAATCCTGGGTGATAATCTTGCTAATCAGGTACGTATAGCAGGGGGCAGTGTAGCTTCTTTGGGAGCTTACCCGCTTCTGGTTATCTTTAAGCTGTTGGGATATGATTATAAAAAGGTAGAGTTCATTACCCATCAGGAAAATGGTATTGATACCATGACCAGGATGAACTTTATTTACGATGGGGCCATTGCCACATCTTTAGTGGCGATTAATGCGAAAGCAGAAGGGTCACTGACTATATCTGGGACAAAGGGATATGTCTATGTTCCTGCGCCCTGGTGGAAGACAGAATATTACGAGTTGCGGTATGAAGATATCAACAAAAACAGTAAGTTCTTCTATAAATTTGAGGGGGAAGGACTTCGATATGAGATCGTGGAATTTGTAAGATGTATTAAGGAAAATGCTGAGATAAATTTATTGTTAAATCATGATAATATATTAGCAGAGACTAAGATTTTATCATCGTTTTACGAAAAAAATAATGTAATCAAATTTTGAATAATAATAGAGGTGTAATACAATGAAGTTGCTAACAGCCAACGAGATAAAGCAGGAAGAGTTAAAAATGTTATTACTAGTTTCTCAATATTGTAAGAAAAATAACTTGACTGTTTATCTTTGCGGTGGCACTTTGTTGGGAGCGATTCGTCATAAAGGATTTATTCCTTGGGATGATGATGTTGATGTAAGTATGTCTCGTCCTGATTTTGAGAAATTCGTAAAGAATGCGGAATCCTTCTTTAAAAAATATAATATGACTGTTGAATATGGAGATGGAAATGGTGGACCTTGCAAATTTCCTTATTGTCAGATTTGGAACCATAATCTCTTGGTAAATAGGAAATATACCAACATTAATCCTTATTTATGGTTAGATATATCGGTAGAAGACGGCTTACCGGCAGATGATAATGAATTAAAGCATATTTATACAATTCGAGATCGTTATACTAAGATTATTCAAATGTCTAATTCAAAACTAGGGGAAGGAAAGACTTTGATTCGTAAATTAGGGAAATTTGTCATGAAACCTTTAGCGAATCTATATGGAGATGATAGAGCTTTAAGAAAAATCATTGAACTTGCTAAAAGATATCCATATGAATCAAGCGAATATATTGGTGCCATTACAGCTGGACTTTATGGTGTAGGCGAAAGAATGAAAAAATCTGAATATGAAATTTCCATTGAAGTTGAATTCGAAGGATATAAATTTCAAGCTCCATCTTGTTGGGATAGTTACTTAACAGGATTATATGGAGATTACATGAAATTACCTCCAATGGAAAAAAGAATAGCACATACGATGGAAGTTTATAAAATATGAAGAGCACCATTATAATAATGGGCTTTTATATTCTATAAAAGGAGTATTGTGGACTATGAACATAGCCGTTATTTTCGCTGGTGGTACTGGCAAGCGGATGAATACCAAATCGAAACCAAAACAATTTTTGGAAATGCATGGAAAACCGGTGCTGATTTATACATTGGAAAACTTTGAAAATCATCCTATGATAGATCATATCATTCTTGTATGTCTGGAAGAGTGGATTGATTACGCGGCTTCCCTTCTGAAAAAATTTGGAATTACCAAAGTTGCCCAGATTGTTCCAGGAGGTTCAACAGGACAAGAATCCATTTATCATGGAATCAAGGCTGCAGAAGAACTGTATGGGGGAAATCATACTGTTTTGATCCATGATGGTGTGCGGCCTTTAATCAATGGAGATACCATAACAAGATGCATTTCCAGCGTGAAGGAAAATGGAAATGGGATTACTGTATCTCCTGCAATTGAAACCATCTTTTTGAAGGATGAGCAAAATAATCGAGTAGGACAAATTTTTGACCGTTCCCGCTGTGAAATGGCCAAGGCACCACAATGTTTTAAACTGCAGGAAATCTATGAAGCCCATGAAAATGCACGGGCAGAAGGAATCAATGATTTTATTGATTCGGCCAGTCTGATGCAGTATTATGGACATGAACTTTTTACGGTAGAAGGCCCAGCAGAAAATATCAAGATTACTACGCCATCTGACTTTTATGTTTTTCGGGCTATTATGGACGCTCGGGAAAATTTACAGATTTTAGGATTATGAGGAAAAATTATGAGCACGAATCAAGATGTATTACAAGAAGACTTGGCTGCTATCAGCCAAGCCGATTATATTTCTTGGGATAAA
>ERZ841120.1217-NODE-1217-length-11553-cov-27.442077_pt1 | contig 11553 bp, 1 predicted proteins | sample MGYA00519572_ERZ841120 | MGnify/ENA primary metagenome ERZ841120 (study PRJEB31850, sample SAMEA3708890) | human gut metagenome | biome: human gut; feature: human-associated habitat; material: faeces | place: China | collected 2014 ... | reverse complement strand
CATCTTTGTTTCCAGATTTCTTCTTATCTGAACCTTTACCATCTGAAGCGCCATCGGCTGCTGATCCAGAACCTTTAGATCCTTTAGATCCGTTTGAGGCCGCTTTTACAGCTTTAGAAGTTGAATTTCCACCATTTCCAGATTGACCATTATTACCATTTGAAGGTGTTGAGCCATCTTCGACCTTACGATAGATATAGGTCACGACTGTTTGACCTTTTGTCATCTTGTCTGTAGATTTACCTTCTTGACGAATCAATTCGTATTTCACACCATTACGGTAGATATAACGGTCACCGTGAACGTTAACTTCAGAACCAACAGAGTTAGTGATAACGAGTGGCATCTTGATTTGGTTGCCATATTCATCACGGTAGATGACAACGATAGTACCAAGGTCTTTGTTAGTTGTCGGTTTAGCGGGTTCTGCGTTAGTTAACTTATAAATAACCTTTGTATCAGCACCAGGGTTGCTTGGTGTCACAGCAGTCTTCTCGGCCTTGTAACCCTTTACTTCAGGAACAAGTGTCATGGCAGCCTTAGTTGGATCGTTAGGATCATTTGTGTAAGTAACTGCTTCAACACCTGGGATTGGATTACCTTTTTCGTCAACGGCAATAATCTTACCAAATTTAGTGTAAGTAACAGTTTCAACCTTGTTGTCCATAGTGACATCTTGAGAAGCCACACGGCCTTTATCGGCGAAATAACCGTTAACCAATGGTATGATTACGAGGTCGAACTTAGTCTTATCAGCCTTCCATTCACCTGCAGTAAGAATGTCACCTGTTACAGAATCAAGGGTCAATGAACGTTTCCATTGTGCCTTTTGAACACTGTCTGCTGGCAATTTAGCATTTCTGTTCTTGCTTGTATAGTGAACAGTGTAAGTAACATCTTTAAGGTAAGCATCCTTAGCTGGCCATTTTGGACCGTTTGGTTGGTTAGGGTAGATTGGAGTTCCTGGTTCGTGTGCATTGTCTGGATTAAAGTCAAGTGCTACACGTTTGAAGCTTACTGTCCAAGCTTGGTCAACTGTGCTATCCAAGTCAAAGCTTGCACCAGCTGGGTAACCATCTGTCACAAGGGCATAGCCAAGGTCTTGATAGTGTTTGATACGTTCAGCTGTTGAGTAGTTAATCGCTTCGCCAGACTTACCAGCCAAAGCAACTGTTTCAAGGATTGAACCGCTTGTTTCATCACGGTAAGTAACACTTGCTTTTTGATCGTTCTTAACGTAAACAACCTTAGTATCGCTAGACAAGTCACCTGGTGTTGCAGGGACTACCTTAGCAGTGTAACCTGGGATAGTTGGCAAGTTCTTGTCAACTGCAATCATCTTAGTTGGATCGTTAGGATCATTGATGTAGGCAGTATCAGACACACCTGCAATTGGGTTACCATTTTCATCGACAATGACGAATTTACCAAAGGCCTTGTAAGTTACTGTATCAGTTGCTTCTGGAGCATCTGGAGTAACTGTCTTACCACCTGCTACGGCTTTATCGGCAAAGTAGCCATTCACAACAGGAACCTTAACTGTACCGTAAGTGTGGCTAGTTTCGTTCCAAGTCACCTTACCAGTCGCTTGGTTATCCTTACCTGCAAAGGTATAGTCAGATTTCACATCTGCAGCTGGTGTCTTATCACCAGCACCTTGGAAGGTAACAGTTTGTTTAGTCGCCTTAGTCACATCGTTAACGATTGCTACGTAAACGACACGAGTATCTTCACCTGGATTTGATGGTGATGCAGGGATAACTTTAACAGTGTAGCCAGGAATGCTTGGAAGCGTCTTGTCGATGGCAATCATCTTAGTCGCATCATTTGGATCGTTTGTGTAGGCAGTTGTTGATACACCTGGAATTGGATTTCCATTTTCATCCACAGCGATAAATTTACCAAAGGCTTTGTATGTCACTGTGTCTGTTGCATTTGGTGCATCTGGAGTAACTGTCTTACCACCTGCTACAGTTTTATCAGCATAGTAACCAGTAACAACCGGAGTCTTAACTGTTCCATAAGTATGAGTCGTTTCAGTCCAAGTTGTTGTATTAGTTGTTGGGTCTTCTTTACCGTTGAAGCTAAAGTCATTTTGAGTGTTAGCAGCTGGTGTCTTCGTATCAGCACCAGTGTAAGTCACTGTTTGACTTGTTGCTTTAGTGACATCTCTAGTGTCTTTTTCAACGATAATGTGGTAACGGTATCCTGGAGCTAGGTATTGACCACCACCATTGGCATCAATTGAAGCATCCAAACCTTGTGAACCGTTAGCAAATTGAACAAGGTCAACGACACGACTTTGGTTACGGTCCCAAGAACGTTCAGAACGGATAGTTGCAACACCGTTGTTATAGTCGTATTGACGTTCTGACTTCAAGACATCTACGTAAGCATTAGCTTTTGATTTGTCAGCAGTTGCATACTTGATGCGGTATCCTGCTGGTACTGGTGGAAGTTCTGTTACACCAGCATCGTAGATTTTATTGTAAGTCTTACCGTTTGCTGTAATTGTTTCAGTTGAGTTATTGATACGGTAGGTTGAAGATCCAGGGATCTTGTTTCCTGCTTCATCAACATAGTCAATAATACCAAGGTTAGCATAGTTTGGTGTAACAAAGAAATTACCGTTTTCAATAAAGTCATAAGGTCTCAACCCCCCACGGTTATCACGACCGACTTTGAGGTGGTTGATGTAGTCAATGTTAACAAAGTATTGTTGACGCCCTGGTAAATAGTCAAGTTTGTAGCCGAGGTTTGTCAAGTCAGGGTTTGTTGAGCCTGCTCCAGCATTTGTCAAAACAGCAACCGCATCAGCTGTACGAAGGCTACGGTTTGATACTGCAAGACCCATAGCGTTGATGAGATTTTCAGAGTTAAGGCTTGCTTCAGCAGCATTCAATTCACTGCTTGTCACAGCCAACTCGCTAGTCGCTACTTTAAGGACGCTATTTACAGCGTTAGTCGTAGACTCTGCACTGGCAGTTTCTGCTACAGTCGCAACTGAAGCAGCCGCACTTGTTTGTGCTGATACTTGACCAGCAGCTGGAGTTTCTGCTACAGCTGCTGAGCTAAGAGCTTGTGCACTAGTAACTACAGATGAAGCAGCCGCTGCTGCAGATTCAGAGCTCGCTTGCGATGCAGCCTGAGAAGCTACTTCTGAACTAGCTGCTGTTTGACTAGTTGTTGAAGTTGCTTGGCTGTTTTGAGCTACTGATTGGGGTTGTTCACTAGCCAAGGCCACAGTAGAGACTGAACTTGGTGTGTTTTCTGTTGTTGCTGGAGCTACTGATGCTGTTGTTGGTGTTGATTGCTCCACGACGACATCTGGCTCAGCAGTTGTTTCCATACCTGCGGTAGTTGGTGCTACCGTTTCGTCAGCTTGGGCACCCTGTGCATTTGAGAAGATTGAAACTCCCAAAAGGACAGAGGCCACACCAAAGCTATATTTTCTTAATGAAAAACGTTGGCGTTTATTAAACATATCTCTCATAATAATAAATTTCCTCAATATCCAAATTACTTTATATACGTTTTCCATTTTATACTATAATTATTAAATTGTCAAATATATACTAATAATCGTGTAAAAGTTTAACTTTTATTAAAAAACATTAATTTAAAACTTTTATCTAAGTCCTTTGAAACATCAAATCGTTCGTACTTTTGTTTAGCACAATCCCCTATTTTGTCAGTTCTATAATTTTCAAAATACTTTTATATCAAACCATCTTTTATTAAAAACGTTCGTCACTCTAACCTTATTTTTTAGTTATAGTGATATTTATTAAAATTCAAAATTCTCTCCCTTCAAAAGGAATTTTTTTAATGGCTTAACTCACATCTTTCTCAATCCCTTGCCAACACTGACCTAAAGGCTCCTACCACCCGCATTCCCGACAGTATCAAAAACCCCTTTGGCAGTTACCAAAAGGGTTTCTTTCATCTATTATTTGAAAATAGAACTTGTGAAACTATCTGTCTCTTGTAGGAGTTTCTTATAGACAGCTTCTTTGAGTTTTGTCGTATGGCTTGTTGACACAGATTTATTGCCATTATTATCCGTTTTAAGACTTGCAGCGTCTTTGGCAACTACCACTTTAAACAAGGCTAACAAATCATCGTAAGAGCTTACTGATGTGCCATCAATCGTAACTGTCGTCAAACCATGTGACGCTTTTTCTTTGACTTCTTTGAAGTAAGCTTTCTTGAAGTCTTCTAGGGAGTTGAACTGACCATCAGAAATCTTGCTAATGATAAAGTCGTCTCCAAGGGTATCCTTACCAGCCGCTTTTGCTTCTTGTTTATACTTGTTGGTCGCATAACCTAGGAAACCTTTTTCATAGCCGTAGTATCCCCAGAGTCTGAAGGTATTGTGCTTGAAGGACATAGCACCTGGAGAGCCCTCACTGGTATTACCACCATAAATAGCAGACATCATAGGCACATTGACATAGGCAGAGGAGAAGTCCTCCGGTTTATAAACACCATTTCCAGGTCCACGATTGGTCATGAGGTTATTATCCACAAGGTCATCAATAGTGGTCAAACTAATAGCCTTTTCGCTATCACTTAGAGCACGCACCTTGTCGTATTGGTTTTTACTATTGCCTCGTAGCTGTTTATCTACCTTCTTGAACCATGCGTTATTGAGCTCTTGCTTGCCTTGACTGAGGACTGCTTCTCCTTCAAGTGAATCTAGAAGCATAAGGGTATCGTTGTAGCCCTTCATGTAACGGTCGATGGCCTCACGAGAGTTCAACTTGTTTGGATTGGTGTTGTACCACTGGTTACCATCGTTGGCTCTTTCAAAGGTCATGTTAAGGCCTAAGGCACCGTATTCACCTTGGTGACCTTGAGTAGCTGGTGATTGCAACATTCCTTGGGCATAGGCTTCAACATTTGTTCCTTCACGACGACCAAAACCTCCAAAGTAGGCAATACGGTCATTGATATGGGTTGTTTCATGAGTGAAGGCTGATGCACCGTACTCACTAATCATGTTAGACATAACGAAGGTAACCTTGGCACGATTATCATATGGATTGTCGTAGATGGCAGCATAGGCACCAGCCATAGCTCCGTTATCACCGTAGTACTCACCGACTGGTCCATAGATTTCACGGATTGGCGCATAGACTTCCGTACTGTTCTTAAATTGGCCGTAGCGCTCTGGCCAACCTGGCCAACCATGACCCCAGACATAGAAACCCTCCCAGATTGGGTTGACAATGTCTTTGAACAATTTGTTTTTAACATTATCTGTAGCCAATCTTTGCCAGAAATCAAGATAGTTGATTTGACGTTGGGCCGCTAGATCAATCTCAGGTTTCAACTTCTCTAGAGTTGTGTTGTACTTGTTAGCTGTTCCATAAGACATGGTGTCATAGGTAGAAATCAAGAACATCTCTGTCTTATCAAGGTTCAACAAAGGCAAAATCATCTTGCGGTGGAGACCACGACTGAGGTTGTCATAAACACGATACTTGTGCTCACCAACACCTTCATTTTGAGACGCTTTCTCTACAACGTAGACCTTATCCTTAGCGGCATCAATGAACCAATCATTCATATTGTCGATAGTGGTAAAGAGTTTTCGGTTGTAGTTGAGGAAGTCGGTAAGATCACTAGAAAGGGTACTCTTAGCGAGAACTTCACCGAAAGCATCGTAGGTTCTTGAACCACTGATATTATTTTCCTTAGAGCCAATCTCAATCAAACGGTCAAGGACATCCACATTTTTACCATAGAAATCTGGTTTGAAGAGCATGATTTCTTTGATGTTAAGATCATCAAACTTCACACCGTAATAACGATTCAAGTAGGTCAAGCCTAGCAAGAGGGCTGCTTTATTCTTCTCAACCTTGTCAAGAATCATTTGTTGAGCAGCTGGTGATTGGTTAAGCTGGTGATCTTCATTTTGAACCAGCTTAGTCACAAGGTTCGTCAAATTAGCCTTAACAGCCTCAAAGCTTTCTTCCAAGAAGAGGTTCTTGATAGCATTGACCTTATTTGGACCTGTACGACCAAGTTTTTGGTAAATTGGATCAGACTGCAACTCAATCGGTTTTAGGATATCAACGATGCCATTGATAAGGCTTGAGTGGTCTTTCTGAACGATATTTGGAGTGTACTTGATACCCAAATCAGTGACAGTGTACTCCTTAACATTGCTCAACCCTTCTGAACTCTCTGAAAGCTTGAAGTAGTCTTTGCTTCCATCAGCATAATGAACAATAATCTTATTAGCATCGCTTAAGTCTGTAACAAAATTACTGTCATTCATTGGAGTTACTGAGAGCACTTCTTTGGTATTCAAGTTGTGGTCTTTAGCTAGTTTGTTTGCTTGGTAGACAATATAATCCTTGTTGTAGAATGGCTGGAATTTCTCAATATTCTTGTAAGCCTGCTTGTATGCTGGATTATAGTCTTGAATATTGACAAAATCTGCTTGACTAGAAGCGTTATTAAGGGTATTCAACGCGTAAGGCTCGCTGACAAAGGTATCAGCTGTAATCTTGTAACCTTCAACACGCTTGTCAGCTTCTTCCTTAGTCAAATGTTTGAGTTTTTTAGGACTCTTGGTATCTTTACCAGTGCCATCTTCGGCGGAGCTGTAACCAACTACACCAAAGAGGTCTTTGATATGTGGTCCACCATCTTCGTCATTGACATCATTCGAAGCAAAGATTTCTTGGCCCTTGATAACCTTGGCGTAGGTCACGTTGTCTTGAACAGCACCGTATGGCCAAGTCTTAGCGACAATACCACCGACATTTCGTGTGTTTTTGACATCAAGCACACCCTTGGCTACTGAATTGGTCACCTTGGCCTTAGTTCCTGACTTCCAGCTGTTGAGCATGTAGGTAACAAATGGCACCAGCATACTTGCATTGGCATTTTGAGCTGTAATAGTCGCATCGACATAGGCTCTGTTGACGAATCCCATGTAGTTTGAACCAGCAATCCCACCAACTGTCGAGTTATTACCGACAGAGTTAATCTTACCGACAAAGGCGACATTCTCAATTTTGCCATCTTCATCAATCTTATTGACAATACCTGCCACGTCATTGTTACCAGTAACCGAACCAGTCACCTTAACATCTTCAATCAGACCTTTGTTTTTAAGGTTAAATCCAAGTGTCGCGATTTGATTTTGATCAGGGCGATTGATGTCTACATTTTCAAAGTTGATGTTCTTGATAGTTCCGCCATTGATAACATTAAACAATGGATGCTCTAAATCATAGATGGCAAAGCGTTTGTCACCATCACTGAGCAACTTACCAGTAAATTCTGTCGTGATGTATGATTTGCCGTTTGGAACGACGTGACGAGCACTCATGCTTTGACCAAGTCTAAATTCACCTGATGGATTTGCTTGAATGGCATTGACCAACTCAGCAAAATCATAGTAGACATTGGCTTGGCTAGCCTTAGGTTTCTCAATGTAATAGCTATAGGTTTGTGCAAAATGGTTTTGGGCATCACGTTGTACCAAATTGTCCGCTTCTGCAGTTACCTTATAAACCGCCTTGCCATCAACTGTTGTTTCTTCGATGGCTTTCACTGCCAAGTAAGTCGTCTTTTGATCCGCAGAAGTCAGTTTCAAGTAGTAATTCGTGAGATCTTGAGGCACAGCTGTCAGACGAGTCTCATCCACTTCTGTTTGATTGTCATACTTGATCAAATCTGTACGTGCAAAATCTTTAAGCTCAACCTTCTTGAGATCCAGTTGGAGAGTTTGGTCTGCCAAAACCTGACTCTCCTCACCATTGCCACGATCAAAGGTCATGGTTGTTGTAAGAGTATAAGGCTTGTAATAGTCTAAGTTGGTTAGGTCAGCAGTCAAGGTCGTGCTAGGAATATCAAGCGTTTGAACAACCTGTCCATCTTGCTTAAGGACCGCTTTAATAGTCGTGATAGTTGCTGAACCTGGATTAGTCAAGTTGTAGCTAAGTTTGGCACTTCGACCCAAGTCATCCTTGTCAATCTGTGTCAGCGTAAGCACTGGTTTTTCAGATACCTTAGTTCCTTTGCGAACGATACGATCTTGGACAGGCACTAGCACTGTTTCAGTAACAGTTGGTTCTTCAGCAGTCTTGTTTCCCTTATAGGTCTTATAAACCTTGGTGATTTTATTTTGGCCTTTTTGACCTTCTTGGACAACCTGTAAAGTGCCTTTCTCAAGTGTGTCATCTTCTTGGACAATTTCTTTAAATGGAAGCTCTACAATAGATTCTTCGGTCGTTGTGCCATCTAGAGGCTTGCTTCCACGACGGATTTTTCTAGGTTGTGGCACCTCAATAACCTTACCTGACACAATAGTCGGCTCACCAACCTTGACACCATCAATGGTTTGGTAAATTTTCTGGATTTCTTGGCTACCTTTTTTACCCTCTTGCTCGACCACTTCTTCATCCACATACTTGTTATCATCCGTAATCACTTCGATAGGATAATCGATGGCTTGCGTTTCAGTCTCTGTGATACTGCCGACAACTGGGGTATGAACAGGATTCTCAGGTTGAACAAGGGCCTCACCTTCGTGGCCTGATTCTTGTGTTCCTTTGGCACTGGTAGTGTCGCTATTGATTGAACCGGTGTACGCTGGATTGACAGGCTGAACCACAGCTTCACCTTCGTGACCAACTTCTTGCGTACCATTGGCACTTGTAGTATCGCTACTGATTGAACCGGTGTACTCTGGGTTAGCAGGTTGAACAACTGCCTCGCCTTCGTGACCAACCTCTTGCGTACCGTTAGCACTGATTGAACCTGTGTACTCTGGAGCGACAGGTTGAACAGCTGCTTCGCCTTCGTGACCAACTTCTTGGGTACCATTAGCACTGATTGGGCCCGTATATTCAGGGGCAACAGGTTGAACCAAAGCTTCACCCTCATGACCTACTTCTTGTGTTCCATTGGCACTGATTGGGCCAGTATATTCTGGATTGGCGGGTTGAACTAGGGCCTCTCCTTCGTGACCGACCTCTTGAGTACCGTTAGCACTGATTGGACCAGTGTACTCTGGGTTAGCAGGTCGAACCAACGCTTCACCTTCGTGACCAACTTCTTGGGTACCATTGGCACTGATTGGACCAGTATATTCTGGATTTGCAGGTTGAACAGCTGCCTCGCCTTCATGACCTGATTCTTGCGTACCTTTAGCGCTAATTGGTCCTGTGTACTCTGGATTAGCGGGTTGAACAGCTGCCTCGCCTTCATGACCTGGCTCCTGTGTTCCTTTTTTCCAACTGATTCCCTTACTATCCCTAGCAGCTGTCCCCTGACTAACTGTATTATCTTCTTTTATTGAAGACTCAAGCCCCTGCAAAGTATTCTCCAAAGGTTGTTCAAGCTCTGGCTTAGCTGAGTAACGCAGATAACCGACATACTCATAACCATCAATTGCAATAACACCTTTAGCTAGGTCCGCCTCGTCTGCAACAGCAAGGGTCTGATTATAGGCCTGCAACTCCTTGTTTTGCAAGGCAAGAACCTCTATTGGCACAAGGAGACTTTGCCCAGCGGCCCCAATCAAGACCAAACCAATAATTTTTTTACGATGTTTTTTTGAAAACAGCAACACAGCCATAGTCGCCGTTGCTAGTCCTAAACCTGACGCTACCCAGTCAGAACTTCCTGTCTGAGGAAGACTAGTTTGCGTAGCACCCTTACGTTTGTAGACCAAATAAAAAGTATCTTCATTCTGGTAGTCCTCAGGAATAGCATGGACCACTTGCTGTTGCTCTTCAGCTGTTAATTCATTTTCAGCGACATAGGCCATGTGTACCGTTGCATCCTTAGTAACCTGATCTGCAGAGACTGGTTTAGACACGAAAAAACCACCTGCTAACAAGAATGTCCCGATAGCAACTGGTCCTACACCTACCGACAACTTACGAATGCCGTATTTTGTCACTTTTTCAAAAACATGATTTGCTTGTTTCATTCAAAATCTTCCTATATGTTAATCCTTGTACCCCAAGGCACGTCAAAAAAACGAAGACGTTATTGAAAAAACACGCACTCTATACATTTATTAACCTTCTTCCGAAGTCTATCATATCCTTTTTTTAATCTTTAGGCAAGTATTTTCTCTAATTTTTAATCAATATAAAAAACGAATTATGATTAGTAACTAGAGCCTCGTGAAAATAATCAAACCTTTTCATATAAGCATTTTCATGCATATCACTATTTATGGGAATTTCCCCTATAATCTAAGTTACTAATATTTTTGAATACACCTCTTCACCTTTTGAGTTTTTATCTAATTTTTTAATATAAACAAGAACTGTCTTGTAATAGACACAAAAGAGACCCACCCCTTATGGGATGAGTCTCTTTTTTCGAAAACCGAAATAGCCTAACTAACTATGTTGAGGGATCTAACCTATGAACTATCTTAGTCTTCTTTTTTGCGTTTTCCTGCTAAACCAAGTCCAGCCACTGTCATCAAACCACCCAATAGAGTAGCCAATAATGAAGTGTTTTCACCTGTCTCAGGCAAAGCTTGCTTAGTATCAGTTGCAGCTGGTGTTGCTTTTGAAGCGACATGAACTGTATCTGATGCAGGAGCAGGTTTATGCACTGTTGGTGCTGGAGTTGCTTTAGTCTCTTGATTGTCAACCGTTGGTGTATTCTTATCCGCATCTGTACGTGGGTCTTTAACGATGACCTTAACTGGAACTTCGTCTTTTGAACCATCTGGATAAGTGACAATGACTGTTGCGTCTTTTTCGCCCTCAGTTGTTGTGTCAACTGGTGTCTTGTACTCGAATTTAGTGCCTTCTGGAAGATCACCAACGTTGCCGATGGAATCCTTAGCGTTCGGTTTATCACCTGGTTTAACCGTTTGATCTTTGGCTACAGGTGTATTCTTATCGGCATCTGTACGTGGATCTTTGACAATAACCTTAACTGGAACTTCGTCCTTAGAACCATCTGGGTATGTGACGATAACTGTAGCGTCTTTTTCGCCTTCTGTTGTTGTGTCAACTGGTGTCTTGTATTCGAACTTAGTGCCTTCTGGAAGGTCACCAACGTTGCCAATGGAATCCTTAGCGTTTGGTTGATCGCCTGGTTTAACCGTTTGATCTTTGGCTACAGGAGTGTTCTTATCGGCATCTGTGCGTGGATCTTTGACGATTACCTTAACTGGAACTTCGTCTTTAGAACCGTCTGGGTATGTGACAACAACTGTTGCGTCTTTGTCGCCTTCTGTTGTTGTGTCAACAGGTGTCTTGTACTCGAACTTAGTACCTTCTGGAAGGTCACCAACGTTGCCAATGGAATCCTTGGCATTTGGTTGGTCGCCTGGTTTAACCGTTTGATCTTTGGCTACAGGAGTGTTCTTATCGGCATCCGTACGTGGATCTTTAACAGTTACCTTAACTGGTACTTCGTCTTTAGAACCGTCTGGGTATGTCACAACGACTGTTGCATCTTTTTCGCCTTCTGTTGTTGTGTCAACAGGTGTCTTGTACTCAAACTTAGTGCCTTCTGGAAGGTCACCAACGTTGCCAATGGAATCCTTAGCGTTTG
>ERZ841120.1215-NODE-1215-length-11560-cov-4.015124_pt1 | contig 11560 bp, 6 predicted proteins | sample MGYA00519572_ERZ841120 | MGnify/ENA primary metagenome ERZ841120 (study PRJEB31850, sample SAMEA3708890) | human gut metagenome | biome: human gut; feature: human-associated habitat; material: faeces | place: China | collected 2014 ... | reverse complement strand
CAGCCGCCGAAGCGGTGCTTAAGCCGTAAGGCGGGAATTGTGCGGTGTTGCCTTAGGCATCCATAGAAAATGCCGCCCGGCCTGAAGAGAATTTCAGGCCGGGCGGCTTTGTTTATTATTGAATAATGGGGGCAAAATCAGGTCTGTGTCGAGGTGCGCAGGCCCACCTGGTAGCCAAGCAGGGCACCGGTCTCGACGGGCTGGCGGCGGGTGACGGCCAACAATTGCTGTGCGGCGCGTTTGCCCAGCAGTTCGGGGTCGAAAGACACCGCCGTGATCTGCGGCGTGCAATCCAGCAGGGCCTCGCCATCATACAGCGAAGCAATACGGATGTCATTGGGCACTTTCAGGCCCATCTGGCGCACGGTGTTCAGTGCCAGCATGGCCACGTGGTCGTCCATGCACAGCAGGCAGTCCGCCTTGCGTGCCACAGCCTGTTGGATGGCGTCGATGCGCAGATCGTCGGTCTCCAACTCCAAAAAAAGCAGGGTTTCATCGATCTTACAACGGCTGTGCTCGTGCGCCTGGCGGAAGCCCTCGAGACGGGTCTGATTAACAGTGTACAGCATGGAACCGCCCAACAGGGCGATGCGGTGCAGACCTTTCATCAGCAACAGGTTGGTCATCTCACGGCAGCCGCCCACCTGGTCGTGGTCGACGTAAAGCACCGTGGGGTCGGCCGGGCGGCCGATGGCGATAAAGGGCAGTTTGCTTTGCTGCAGCAACGGGATCAGGGGGTCACGCTCCAGCGAGCGGGCCAGGATGACGCCATCGATCTTGTGGTTGACCAGCAGGCGCTGCATGGGCTGGGACTCCTGCTCACCCACCATGGCCAGCAGCACATCGTAATCGTTGCGGGCCATCACATCGCAGACGGCGGTGATAGTTTTGCGCAGGAATTGACCTTCGAAGTTAGAAAACTGGCGCGAAAACACCAGCGCAATATTATACGACTTTTTGGTGACGAGGCTTTTCGCCATCATGTTCGGGACATAATTTTTCTCACGGGCATAGTCCACCACACGCCGGCGGGTTGCTTCGCTTACACGGCCATTGCCGGACAAAGCACGGGATACCGTCGTTTTTGATACGCCCAGATCCTCTGCCATGCGGGTGATATCCATAATGCCTTCATCCGATTTTTTGCGACGCGGCATCTCAGAATCGACTCCTTGTTCAATGGTGTTTAGGTTAGTATACCATACGCAGTGCGTAGGTTTCAACGGTTTTGGGGTGTTTTGGGAAAAAATTTCGCAATTTTTTCGCAATTTTTATGTGGAATTATGTCTTTTTGTTGTTTTTGATGCGGTTGTACCAGCCGCGCATAGCGGCTACGTCTTCTTCGGTCAGGGTATCGGCGGCAAAAGCGGCACGCTGCGCAAGCGATACCATCGCCTCGATTTCCCTGCCCGAAAGCTCATGTACCTCTTTCAGCAAAAACTGGGGGAACGCCTGCTCGTCCGAGGACGTACCCGCAGGCAGGCCGCGGCGCACCAGCTGCGCGTAGATTGCAGCAAAGATCGCCAGCACCCGCTCTGCACAGGGGCGGCGGGTATCCAGCCCCAGCACACGGCGGCGGTGCAGGATAAAAGCAGCTGTAGCTGCAGCCAGCATCACCACCGGCACAGCCACCAGCCACAGGGCACGGCGCGGGGCGGTGGAAAGCTGCAAGTCCTGCCGGGTATCGGCGCTGTCAGTGGTGGCTGCGGCCCTGCTCTCGGCAGGGGTGGTCTCCGGCAGGCTGCTCTTGTAGTCGGCCTTTTCAGCTGTTACCAGCACACCGGGAGTCATCTCCATGGGGGTCCAGCCCTGGCCATCGATGTAGACCTCGGCCCAGGCATGGGCATTATCGTCCTGCAAAACGGCGTGCCAACTGCCGTCCGCCTGCTGGGTAAACAAGCTTTGCGGCGCAGCATACCCTACCACATAGCGGGCGGGCAGGCCGAACATGCGGAACATCAGCGTTGCCGCCGAGGCAAACTGCACGCTGTAGCCGGACTTGGACTCGTACAAAAAGTAGCGGATCGGGTCGGTGCCGTCCGGTGCCCGGGAGGCGTTGGTGTCATACCAACAGTTGGTGTTCAGCCAGGTGCGGATGTAGGCTGTGATGTCGTCCGGGTCGGTCAGCTTTTGCTCTTTGGCAGCCGTTTCGCACTGGGCCTGCAAGTCGTCGTAGCCATCGGGCACGGCGGTGTAGTGGCTGTTGGCGTAGGCCGCGTAGGAGCTCTCCATGCGGTCCAGCACGCAGGGGTCACCCTCGGCGCGGGCGGCCAACAGTTCTTTGGCGATGCTGCGCGGATAATACAAAAACACATCGTCCTGTGCGGTCTGGCCGTCCGCCGCGCCGTCGCCGTTTAGGGTGTAGTAGTCATTCCAGTAGGCGTTGTAGGGGGCGTAGGTGTAGGCGTCCCCCGCGTTCAGCCGCTCCACCGTAAGGGATTGCGGCTCGGCGGCGCCATCGTAGGCGGCACGCAAAAACGGCAGGCTGGCAATAGTCAGGCGGGCGTCGTCCTCGGTCTTCCAGTTCATGGCGGCGCTGTCAAAGGCGTTTGCATCGGGGGCCTGCCAGGCGGTGCCGTCGTAGCTGCCACCGATAAACCCCCGCAGGTAGACGGTTTCCTCAGGCTGGTCACTGGCGGTCAGGGCCAGATCCTCGACCCCGCGCAGCTGCAAGCCGCCGCCCTGGGCTAAGGCACCATCGGCCACACCGCCGGCGGCAGCTTCTACATGCAGGTTCAGCCGCCCGCCGCTGACGCGGGGCAGCCAGGTCACAGCGGCGCTTATGGCCGCCGATTCCATCACCTGGGCCGCGGGCTGCAATGCCTGCAAGGGCAAACCTACCACAGGCCGCAGCACAAAGGCGGGCATCAACAGCACAGCGCATACCAGCACAGTGGCCGCCGCCGAGCCTTTTTGGATGGCCCGGTGCTGTACCTGATTGCGGCGGCAGGTTTCCGTCTCCGCCGCCCCCCACAGGGCACGGCGGCGCACGGCGCGGGAGGCAGCCAGCGCCCCCAGCCAGCCCACGGCCAGCAGCAGCCAGCAGGGCGTGGAGACGTTGCTGCCCGCCAGCAGCAGGGACACCGCCGCCGGCAGCAGGAGCAGATTCAACAGCAAAATGTCGGCCCGGCGCAGCGCGGCCAGCGCCAGCAGGCCCGCCAAAGGCAGGGCGGCCAGCGCCAGAAACAGCCCCAGCTGGGCCGGGGTGCCGCCCGCTGTGGCGGCCAGATTTGCGTTAAAACGTTCATTTAAGCTTGCGGCCACGGCAGCGCCAAACTGGCGTGCCCCGGCCAAAAAGCTGCGCTGGCACAAAAACAGCCCCACCAAATAGACAAGGCTGCCAGCCAGCAGGCCCAGCCGCTGCACACGCCGGGGCAGCCGTCCAAACAGGCACCACCCGGCGCACCAAGCGGCCAGCGCCAGCCACACCCAAACGGGCGGGTGCACGGCAAAGGCCGTCACGGCGGCGGACACCAGCCCAAAGGCCAGCGCCAGCAGCAGGCAGAGATCCACCACCAGCCACAGGGTATCCCGCGCGGGTACGGCGGGGCTGATGAGCACACGGTCCAGAAACACCAGGCCGCTGTCGGCATCGGTGCCGCCGCGTTTGGAAAGCGCCACTGCTTTTTTCTTGGTGGGCGGTGCTTCCCGGTGCAGGGCGGCTTCGGCGGGGAAATCCCCCCACATATCACCCTCACCCTCGCCGGGGCCGTCACCGCTCCCCTGCCCCGCCATCGTACCGGCGGCCAGCGGTTCACGGATCAACAGCCGGTTCAGCTTGGCACTCAACTTCCAGTGGACTTGTTTCAGCGAGTCCCCTTCGCGGTACTCTCGCACATCGTAGTTGCCGCCCAGCACACTGCGGTCGCTCTCCTGCATGCCGTCGGCGTCAGGGTCGGGCTGGGTGTCGCTGCCCAGGCGGGCACTTTGGGGCAGCACGCACAGGCTTTGTGCGGTCTGCGGCAGGCCGCATTGGGCTTTGAACAGCCCCAGATGGTCCCACAGCGTCACGCTTTGCAGCCGTAATTGCCACACGCCGCTTTTGTTGGCCTGCAGCGTCAACCGCTGCTCAGCGCGGGCCTTGCTGCCCAACATGCCGCTGCAGCGTAAAGTTATGGTATTGCCGCCCCATTCATCGGTGGCCTGCACCAGTGTCAGCAATTGGGGGATGGGCAGCGGGCTGTGGTTGGTCAGCCGCACGGTCAGCACAAAGGGCCGGCCCTGCACGGCAGGCTGGTCGGGCACGATCAGTTCGGCCTCCACCTTGCCGCGCAAGTACCGCACTTCCAGCACCAACAGCAGGGTCAGCAGCAGGAAAAATCCCAGCAACCCCACAGCCAGCGGGGCCTGCGTCAGCACCGCAGCGGCAAACAGCAGCACCAGGCCCAGCGCCCAGCACAGTTTACCTGCCATGGCGGTCGGCCTTTTCCGGGCGGGGACGCGGCACGGTGCGCAGCAGGTCGTCGATGACCACATCCACCGTCTCGCCGCCCGCCTTGGCCTGGTCAGCCAGCACCAGACGGTGGCGGGCCACATCGGCAAACACGGCGGTCACATCCTGCGGGGCCACAAAATCCCGCCCGGCCAGGTAGGCCGCTGCCCGTGCCATGCCGGCCAGCGCCAGCGACGCACGGGGGCTGAGCCCCAGCGCCAGGCGCGGTTCCTTGCGGCTGGCCTGTGCCAGATCCACGATATAGCGATACATCAGCTCATGGATAAACACCCCGGCTACCTCTTTTTGCATAGCCAGCAGGTCGGCCTGGTTGGCCACGGGGTGCACCTGTTCCAGCAGGGTGCGCTGGCCGCGGCCCGCCAGCATCTGCATCTCGGCCTCGGTGTCCGGGTAGCCCATGACAACGCACACGGTAAAACGGTCCAGCTGGGACTGCGGCAGCATCTGGGTACCGGCGGCACCCACGGGGTTTTCGGTGGCGATAACGGTAAAGGGCGCGGGCACGGGGTGGGTCACGCCGTCCACGGTGACGGTGCCCTCCTCCATGACCTCCAACAGCGCCGATTGGGTACGGCTCGAGGTACGGTTGATCTCATCACCCAAAAACAGGTTGCACATCACGCTGCCGGGGTGGTACACCAGCCGCCCGGTCTCCTTCTGGAACACGGTAAAGCCCACAATGTCCGAGGGCAGCACGTCCGGGGTAAACTGCACGCGGCTCTCGTTCAGCTCCAGCGCGCGGGCAAAGGCCAGCGCCAGCGTCGTTTTGCCCACACCGGGGATGTCCTCGATCAGCACATGGCCGCCCGCCAGCATGGCCATCCAGATGGTGCGGATGGTCTGCGGCTTGCCAAACACGGCTTTGGAAACTTCCGCCGCTACGTCAGCGGCCTTTTGGTTGTATTGCATGGTCATTCCTCCCGGTGTTTTTTCCAGATCGCCAGCACGCCGACACAGGCGGCAATAAAGACGAACCCGGCCCAAAGGGCGTTGTTTTCCAGCCAGATCATCAGGTTGGAGACCGCGCTGCCTTCGGATTCTGTGCTGCCCTCCTGCGGCAGCGGGGTGATGCTTTGGGGTTCCACCTCAGCGATAGACGTTGTACCGTCTGTTTCCATCGTCACCTGCCGGGGCGAGGCATCCCAGGTGGCCTCGCTTTCCTGCAGGTCGGTGTCCTTATCGGTCACGGCGGCATCGGGGTCGCGTTCGGCTATCACAAGGTAGCGCTGGTAATTTTGGGTGTAGGGGTGGCAGGTGGAAAGCGTCAGCAGATCCCGTCCCGGCTGGATCAGCACCGAGGAAATATCCGCAGGGTCGATGATCTTCAGCTCTGCCACGCGGTAAATTAAAGTGTCCCACGGGGTGGTTAGCTGGATCTTGTCCCCCACTTGGATCTGCTGCACGTTGCGCAGCATTTCCGCGCCATAATAGCCGCGGTGGGCGGCCAGCACGGTGTTGGTGTTTTCGCCGCCCAGCGGCATCGAGGTCTGTCCCAGCAGCGCCGCGCCCTTGGCCATATTCTCCCGGCTGGCGCCCAGGTAAACGGGCAGCTCCAGATCCAGCCGCGGGATCCACAGCATGGCGAGGACCTCCTCGTCATAGCCGTAATCGGTCAGATCCAGCGGCGGGTTCTCGTAGGCGAAGGCGTCGGTCAGGCCGCTTTGGCCGTCGGCGTAAATCTGCGCGTTGTAGGCCTGCATGGCGGCGTACAGTTCCGGGTAGGGGCGGCTTTCCTCGGCGGTTTGGCTGGCGCTGCCAGTGTTTGCCGCATCGGCGGCGGTGGCTGTGTTGGCGGCAAACTGCTGTGCCGTTTTGCTGTTGCGCTGGCGGGTCAGCCAATCAGCGGCGGTGGGCTGCAGCATCATGGCAAGGCCCAGCAGAATGGCCAGCCACGCGCCGATTTTTACAAGCAGACGCCGCATTTAGTCGTCCTCCTCCCGTTTTTTGCAGCGATGCAGCAGCAAAAGCAGCAGCAATGCTTCGCCGCCAATAATCACGCTGCCGGTCACCGAGATCCACGGCCAGGCATCCACGATGCGCTTGACCACCGTGCCGGTGTGCAGGGCCTGATATTGCACGACCTGCGGGGTATCGCCGGTTTCTTCCTCTCCATTATATGGTACGCGGATGCCGCGCACAAGCATGCGGTGGGTATTTATGGCGTAGGGCGTGCAGGTCACCAGGGTGCAGTAGTCCTGGCCCTGCACGATCGTAAGGTCATCGGTCTCCTCGGGCAGAACGACCTTGACCTGGTCGACCTGATAGGCCAGCACCTCGTCCATGATGTGCAAGTAAAATTTGTCGCCCTCTTGTAATTTGTCCAGGTCGGTAAACAGCACAGCCTCGGCCAAGCCGCGATGCCCGGTCAGCACGCTGTGGGTGCTTTCTCCGCCCAGCGGGTAGCTGGAGCCTTCCAGATGGCCGACGCCTTTTAGCAGGACGTCGTCGCTGGTGCCCTCGTAAATGGGCAGGTTTACGTCAATTTTCGGGATGGTAATGTAGCCAAGGCTTTCCCCCACGTCGATCAGGTCCACATAGCTGGTGCCGGTGTCCTCGGCTTCGCCGGTGGCATCGCGGTCCAGCGCGTTACCCAGCTGCTGGTTGTAGCGGCGGGCGGCTTCCTTGGCGGCGTCCAGCTTTTCGGTGTCCATGCTATGCACGGTCTCGTCGTAATTTTGGATAGCCGTACTGGCGTGGCGCTGGGCCACCATGTTGCTGATGACCGGGTAGGAGGCCACGCCGATGCCCGACAGGATCATCAGCGCAGCAAAGCCCAATTTCAGTCTGGTGGAGGTATCCATGGCAAAAATCCTTTCAAAACCCACCATAGGGGAAGAGCCGGAACCGGCCCTTCCCCTTTTGGTGTATGGTTTGATTTGTTTTGTTTGCTAAAAGAGGGGTGTCAATCAGCCATTGCCCTTCTTTTTCTTGGTGGACATCAGTACGCCGACACCGCCGACGACCAGCAGAGCACCGATTGCGCTGAACAGCAGGGTGCCGAAGCCACCGGTGGTGGGGAGCGTAAAGCCTTTGCGGTTGATAACAGTCGTAGTATCAAACTTATTATCGTTCCAACCAGTGCCAGTAAAGGTAGTAGTATTCTCGCTGTGTTTATTGAATACCTTGCCGTCTTCGTTCCAAGTATCTTGCGTCCAGCTCGTCACATGGCTAATCGTCAGTTCAACTTTAACCGGCTTGGACAGCAGGTTGTAACCAGCATTGGTCTTCGTTTCTACCAGATAGTAAGTACCATTAGAAAGACCATCAAAGGTAAGCTGACCTTTGGTTCCCTTGTCGTTGCTCGTGCTCTTTTTATCAACCCGGACCCACTTTTCGCCACCGGCCACATCCAAACCTTTTGCCTTAGCATCGGCTTCGGTAAGCACAGTTTTGCCAGTAGTATCTTCTTTAGAGACGTCCTTATACAGTTCAAACTCTACACCGTCAAGGGGCGCACCGTCATCGCCCTTCTTCAGGATGTTCGTTGCGAAAGTGTAGACAACGCCTTCATCATGGATTTTGTACGGGCTATCATCTTCACTCGCTTCAGTTTTTGCAAGGTGAGAGTAACTCAGCTCTGCTTTGTTGACATTGCCGCTTACAGTAGAATTTGCCTTGTCCGTAAGCTTGTACTGATACTTAATGGTGATTGTCTGGCCCTTCCGATCGTTGATTGTTGCAGGAGTCACAGCCTTAAAGTCAACTTTAAAACCGCCATCAGTCGTTTTGTCAACTTTGAAATCAGTGTCAGCCTTAAGCTCTGTCTCACCTGCAAACACTTCGACGCTGTCTTTGATATACTGCAGTGCGGTCTTATCTCCCGGGTTATCTTCGACATAGAAGGTCTTCAAATCTGTGATATTCTGGGGAACGACTACATCCAGCTTGTAGTTTACAGTATCATTTGCGCTGTAATCGGCATCCTGGTTGTAACCAAAATTGCCATCCTTGCCTTTTTCACGGTTCTGAACAGATTTCGTCAAATCAGGCTTGTAGTTGTCAACTACGATGGAAAACACGGTATCGGCTCCAAGTTTCTTTACGCAATCGTAATTATTGTTTGCGTCATCCCAGTCTTTAGTCGTGCCCTCTGTTACAGGCGCAACAACCAACTGTCCCGTAGTTTTATCCTGCCTAACTTCAAAAACATAATGGGTCTTTGTATCAATAATGTATTCAGAATTAGCGGGGCCACCAGTCTCAGTAAAGCGATAGATACCCTGCGTCAGGCTTCCAATCGTAATTTTACCATCACTGCCCGTAGTGGTTTCGACATTCTTATTACCAGCATTATCTTTGCCGCCTTCGGCCTCGCTGGTAATTGCAATCCAACTCTTATTAGTGTCGTTCCATTTTTCCAGTTTGAAGCTAAAGTCAGCCAAAGCGGTTGCCGTTGCATCTGCACCGCCGGTCTTGCCCTGTTTATGAAGCGTAACACCAGTGTAGGAGGTCTTGTTCTTCGGGAAAACCTCAATATCATACAACCAGTTCGTGCCCTCATTGTCTGTCATAGGAACAGAAACCAGGAAAGCCGGAGTTCTCTCAGTAACGCCTGCGGGAACATTGGTTTCAACAACTGCATACATACCAACGGGAAGCGTAATCTTTGCAGTACCCGTTCCCGCACTGCCTGTTTCACCTGTTGTAGCTGTATACAGGTTCTTCTTTGCTTCTGAGTAATCGTCAGGATTCTTGATTGCATTGTTTGCTACATCTACATAAGTGCCAATCGTAACACTTTTGTTCGCATTTGCCTGAGCATTGTCATAGTACGCCTGTAACTGGTCAGCGTTCATAACTTTATAAAGCGTAAAGGTTACGCCATCAAGCGGAGTCGCCGCATTTGGTTCATCCGTAGGGACTTTGCTACTGTCCGTTGCTTCACCAGTTCCGTTAGGACCAACAGTACCGTTATACTCATACTTATGAATCGTCAGGGTGCCATTTGCATGCGTATCAATTGCAGGAAGCGTCGGCACTCTCGTTTGGTCTTCTGCTGCGGCGGGCAGGGCGCACAGGCTGAGGGCCATGACGGCGCTTAACAGGCCTGTCAAGAATCTGCTTTTCTTTTTCATGACTTTACCTCTCTTCATTTGTTTATGGTTTGTATTGGGGAACAATTAACGCGTCCGTCCCCCTTTCTTGTTGTAACGGAATACCAGTATCAACAACCCCGCCACCGCCAGCGGCAGCCCGATCAGCAGCCACAAACTAGGCGCATCCGCACCCGTATGCGGCAGCGCAGGTGTCTTTCTGTTCAAGACGGTCAGCGCCAGCGTATAGCTGCCGTCCTCGTTTTTGGTAAACTCGGTTCGTTTTTCCGTGGTCGAAACCTCAATCTTGCTGCCGTTCAGCGTACAGGTTCCGTCCGTAGTAAATGTCACCAGAATCGGCGCCGACAGCAGGTTGTAGTTTTCCGCCGCCTTCGTCTCGGTCAAGCGGTATTTACCAGCCTCCAAGCCCGTAAATGCCGAATTGTCGGTGGGCTTTCCATCCTCGCCCTTACTCATCAGCTTGCCTTGGTCATTGGTAATACCATACTTTGCAGAATTCTCGACCACGTTGTTGTTCTCGTCCAGTTTTTCCAGCGTGAACTCAACACCCGCCAACGTGTGCTTAGTATCTTCCGCATCCGCTTTGGTGATGTCCAACGTAAACTTCGGGTCTTGCTGCGTGTTGGTCAAGTTCAGTGCCAAGGGGGATGTACTTTCCTTTTCAACTTGTACTGTGTTATTGAGAATCGTGTATTTCTTGCCGTCAATCTCAATCACATTGTCATCCGCTCCGCCGTGCCAGTCTCCGGTTTCCGACGCACTTTCCAGTACGCGGTAGGAGTAATAGACATGCGTACTCCCCTCCTTGTTTGCATCGTACTTGTCTAACCCGGTAAACTGTGTGACCCAGCCATTGTAATCTGTGGGTTTCTTCAGCTCTACTTTTTCATACCCCGGAACCGTCTGCCAGGTGTTTTCTTGCTTCGGTGTTTCGGTGCGCTGCAGTCGCAGGTAAATGGCTTTGGGCAGCTCGTCTTGCGGAATGTCCGTCTTGTCCTGCTTTTTCCACTCTTTTTTGACCGTTATGTCAATCAGTTTGCGGGTGGTGTTGACAAACGTTGCCTTTGCAGGATTCTCATAGGCAATGGTGCCGTACGCATTTACGCCGTCCGCGGAAACTTTGCAGTCTTTGCCGCCCTCGATGTCCACCGATTTCAGGCTTGTGCCCTTCTGCGGTTTTTCCGACACAACAAACCGTGTACCGACAGGGATTTTGTCGATCTCGATTTGGCCGTAGTACTGGTCACCGTGTTTTTCCACCTTGCAGATGTACTCTTTCTCCGGGATTGGTTTGCCGAGGCTTTGGCCGCCGACATCACCGAATCGGACGGTAAAGGTAAATTCTTGGTTTTCCAGTGTCTCGCCCTCGCCGCCGACGAGGACCTTGCGTATGACCAGCTTGCCTGTCTTGACCTTGTTGTTGAAAACCACTTTCAGCTTGGTCAACTCGTCCTCAGCGGCCTTGTCGCTGTAAGAGCGAAAAACCAGTGCAGTGTCCGGCTTTTGGGTCGTCGCCTTGTACTCGTTCAGGGTTTTGTGATCGTCAACGGTTTTATCAACCACTTGTTCCGTTCGGCCATCGTTCGGGGCGGTGGTGCCGATGTTTTGCAACGTGCCAACATTGCCCTTCGTAACAAATGTATCATTGCCGCCTACACTTGTAACAGGTACGCCGTTTTCGTATACTGTCCAGCTTGGCTCGTACAGGTCGGTGTCGATTTCCTCTTTCAGGGCTATGTAGCTGCCGCGGCGGAACTGGTCATTAAAGGTAACGATCTCATCGGCCTGCAGCAGGAACTGTCCGTTTTCATCCACAACGTCGCCGTTGCCAAAGTTGGAGGAATACACCGCATAGGCCGCGTTTTTCAGCTCACCGGTTTCGGCAGAGCCATAGTCCGGGATGTTGTACTGCGCGGTGGTAAAGCCTGTTTGTGGAGGCAGGGTCGGCGCACTGCTGAATGTAAAGTTGCGCAGGTAAATGCTGCGCGCATAGTTATCGCCCACCGTAATTTTTTTAAGCTGCTTTTCGTCGAAACCCTTGGCTTGTTCCAGG
>ERZ841120.1214-NODE-1214-length-11560-cov-16.442416_pt1 | contig 11560 bp, 9 predicted proteins | sample MGYA00519572_ERZ841120 | MGnify/ENA primary metagenome ERZ841120 (study PRJEB31850, sample SAMEA3708890) | human gut metagenome | biome: human gut; feature: human-associated habitat; material: faeces | place: China | collected 2014 ... | reverse complement strand
CGTTCAGCATCATGGCAAAGGCCATCAGGATGGCGCTGGGGTTGGCCTTGTCCTGCCCGGCAATGTCGGGGGCAGAGCCGTGGACGGCCTCATAGATGCGGGTGCTGTCGCCGATGTTGGCGCTGGGCGCAAAGCCCAGGCCGCCGACGAGACCGGCGCACAGGTCACTGATAATATCGCCGTAGAGGTTCGGCGCGACGAGCACGTCGAACTGCTCGGGCTTCTGCACCAGCTTCATGCACAAAGCGTCGATGATGCAGTCGTCCGCGGTGATTTCGGGGTACTCCGCGGCGACCTCGCGGAAGGTGCGCAGGAACAGGCCGTCGGTCAGCTTCATGATGTTGGCCTTGTGGACTGCCGTGACCTTTTTGCGGCCGTTTTTGCGGGCATAGTCAAATGCAAAGCGGCAGATCTTCTCGCACGCGGGGCGGGTGATGAGCTTGACGCCGTTGGCGATCTCGTCGTTCAGCATATACTCGATGCCCTTGTAGAGATCCTCGGTGTTCTCGCGCACGATGACAAGGTCCACATTGTCAAAGCGGGTCGGTACGCCCGGCAGCGTGTGCACAGGGCGCAGGTTTGCATAGGTGGAAAAGCGCTGGCGCAGCTGCACATTGATGCTGCGGAAGCCCTTGCCGATGGGGGTGGCAGTGGGGCCCTTGAGTGCCCAGCCGCACGCTTCGATCTCATCCAGCGTGCCGGGGGCGATCAGCTCGCCGCTCTCGGCGGCGTACTCGGCACCGGCAGCAAACTCCTGCCATTCAATGCCGGTGTTCAGTGCGGCGGATACCTCGCGGACGCTCTCGGCAATTTCGCGGCCAATGCCGTCGCCCGGAATCAGAACTGCTTTCATAAATAATACTTTTCCCCTTTCCCTGTCTTACTCTGCATTTTCTGCGGTATACCTAACATACTACCCGGTTTAGGGCCGGTTGTCAATCCGCATTTTTACACAATAGGCACATCTTTGGCCGACGGCTTAATTTTTTAAAGCATTCTCCTGAAAAATTTAGAAAAATTTTAAGTTTTCCTTGACGAATTTGCGGAAATGCTATAAAATCAATCTATCAGGCATATTAGTAAGGGAAGCCAGCAGTGATATGCGCCTGTATAAGTATGCAAAGTATATAAAATTGGTCAAAGAGAGGGGTACGCATGATGTATTACCCGGACGTCCCGGCCCTGGAGCCGGATGAGCTTGAGCTGCTCTGCCACGAATATCTGGAACACAACGCCACCCTTGACCCGCATCTGGCGGATCAGATGGGCGTCAAGCGCGGCCTGCGCAATCTGGACGGCACCGGCGTGCTGGCCGGCATCACGAACGTTTCCAACGTTATCGGCTATGACAAGAAGGAGGACGGCACCATCGTGCCCATTCCGGGCCGCCTGGTCTACCGCGGCATCGACATTGACACGTTGGCCGCCGAGGCCGACGCCCATGACCGCTTCATGTTTGAGGAGGTCATCTGGCTGCTGCTGTTCGGCTCCCTGCCCACGCAGGAGCAGTACGCCAAGTTCCGCAAGCTGCTGGAGCATCACCGCGAGCTGCCCCAGGGCTTTGCCGACGACATGATCTTAAATTCGCCGTCGCCGAACCTGATGAACAAGATGGCACGAAGCGTGCTGGCCATGTACAGCTACGACGAGCACGCCGAGGACAACAGTCTGCCCAACATCCTGCGCCAGAGCATCAACCTGATCGCCGAGCTGCCCACGATGATGGTCAACGCCTACCAGATCAAGCGCCGCGTCTATGACCGGTCCAGCATGTACTTCCACCTGCCCACCGAGGGCCAGAGCACGGCGGAGCATATTTTGAGCACCTACCGCGCCGACCAGAAGTTCACCCACGAGGAAGCGCGTCTGCTCGACCTCTGCCTGCTCGTCCACGCGGACCACGGCGGCGGCAACTGCTCGACCTTCACCTGCCGCGTGCTGTCCAGCTCCGGCACGGACACCTATGCGGCCATCAGCTCGGCCATCGGTGCGCTGAAGGGCCCCAAGCACGGCGGCGCGAACCTGAAGGTCATGCACCAGCTGGATTACATTCTGGAAAATGTCGAGGACCCGTCCAACGACGACGAGGTCCGCGAGTTCCTGCGCAAGATCCTCCGCAAGGAGCGCGGCGACGGCAGCGGCCTGATCTACGGCATGGGCCACGCCGTCTACACGATGAGCGACCCCCGTGCGCAGATTTTGAAAACCCACGCCAAGAGCCTGGCCTACAAGAAGGGCTACGACGAGGAGTACGAGCTGCTGTGCAGCATTGAGCGCCTGGCCCCGCAGGTCTTTGCCGAGGAAAAGCACGGCCCGAAGAAGGTCTGCGCCAACGTGGACCTGTTCAGCGGCCTGATCTACCGTATGCTCGGCATCAGCGAGGACCTGTACACCCCGCTGTTTGCGATTGCCCGTGTGCCCGGCTGGTGTGCCCACCGCGTCGAGGAGGTCGAGTTCGCGAACCGCATCATCCGCCCCGCCTACAAGTACCTCGGCAAGCCGCAGGAGTACGTTCCGCTGGAGAAGCGATAAGATCGGTATTTTCCCGGTGCAAGTATGCACCGGGATTTTTTTGCGCACAGTAGGGGCCGGGCATGCCCGGCCCGGGGCCTACCCACAAACACCCGTCCGCCGTAATCGCCCCGGAGCGGTCAAGACCGCTCCCTACAAAGCAGCCGTGAGTGTCGGTTTGTAGGGGAGGGTCTTGACTCTCCCGGGTCGTTCACGGCTGCCGCAGCGTTCACGGGAGAGATGAATCCCTCCCCTACACATGACCAGCGAAGGGGCCCCAAAATTTTCTTGCTTTTCTCCGCTGTTTTTGGTATAGTATTCTCTGTTTTTTAACCACAAGGAGATACTATTTCATGTCCGAACATGCCAATAAAAGAGAAAAGCGGCTGGCGATGCTGGTCGTGGCGGCGGTGGTGCTGGTCACGGTGCTGCTCATCGTGGAGACGTTCCGCCTGCTGCTGCCCGGGCTCTGGTCCGCGTTTTCTGCCGGGGATGAGCAGGCGCTGAGCGAATACCTGGCCAGCCAGGGGCGGCTGCGCAGCTTTCTGACGCTGTGGTTCCTAGCCGTCGTGCAGGTGCTGTCGCTCGTCATTCCGGCCATGCCGGTGCAGCTGGCGGCAGGGCTGGCCTACGGCCCGTGGATGGGCTTTCTGACGAGCTTCTCGGCCTCCGCCGTCGCCAACATGAGCGTCTACCTCATTGCACGGCGGCTCGTGCCGGTCATCCGCCGCCTTGTCGCCGACAACCCCAAGGCTGCGAAGCTGCTGGACAGCGTGCGCAGCAGCAAGGACCCCTGGTTTTACACAATTCTGGCGTTCATCACGCCGGGGCTGCCCAACGGTATCATTCCCTATGCCGCCGCCAACGCGGGTATGCGCCCGAAGCAGTTTTTAGCGGCCATCTTCATCAGTCTGCCCTTCCCCACCCTGCTGACCTGCGCGGCAGGCAGCTTTATGCTGGAGGGCAACTGGCTGTTCACCGTGCTGACCGGCATTGTGCTGTTCAGCTTTGTGGGGATTCTGTTCTTCAACCGCACAAAATTCATCGCGTGGGCACATGAGGTCAAAAACAGGCATACCCAAAAGGCCGGAGCGTAAGCTCCGGCTTTTTTTCTTGCCTCCCTCTGCGAGGGAGGTGGCCCGTAGGGCCGGAGGGAGAGAACCTTGCCACAGCCCGAAATGTTTCGGATTGCCGCTAGGTTCTCTCCCCCACCGCCTGCGGGCGGAGCCCCCTCGCAGAGGGGGCCAAGAGGTTTTGGGGACGCGCATTTTTTCTGGTTACACAAACACTGCCTGCACCAGCACCATATACAGGGCGGTGCCCACGGCGATGCTGAGCAGCGTGTTCTTCTTCCACAGGTGCAGCCCCACCACGGCGGCCCCGGCAAGCAGCTCCGGCAGGCCGTGAGTGGGGCCGAGCAGGTCCACGCCGCGCAGGCAGTAGACGACGAGCATCGCCATGATGGCGCAGGGCAGCACCCCGGCCAGATACACCACAAATTTCGGCGTGGGCCGCCCGCCGCCAAACACCACAAACGGCAGGAAGCGGATCAGCGCTGTCACGCCCGCCACAACGGCCACAAGCAGCGCACCGTGTACATCAAACGGCATGGTCGGCCTCCTTTTTCTGCATAAAACCGCGCAGCACCGTCAAGGCTGCCGTGATGCCCACCATGGACGGGATCAGGAAATCGCTGCTGCCGAAAATCAGCAGACAGACCAGCGACACACCCAGCCCCACCAGCGCGGGGGTATGGTCGCGGCTGGCCTTCCACTGCTCGGTCATAACGACGAGGAACAGCGCGGTCATCGAAAAGTCGATGCCCGTCGTGTCAAACGGCAGCACACTGCCCAGCAGTGCGCCCGCCACGCCGCCCGCGATCCAGTAAAGCTGGTTCAGCAGCGACACCCAGAAATAGTATTTTTTCCGGTCCACGCCCTCGGGCACGGCGCCGCTGCACACGACGGAATAGGTCTCATCGGTCAGCGCAAAAATCAGGTACGGCTTGGCTGCGCCGGTGTCTTTATAGCGTTCCAGCATCGAAATTCCGTAAAACAGATGCCGCGCGTTGACCATCAGTGTCATGATCGCCGCCGAGATCAGCGACGCGCCGCCCGCCAGCAGGTCAATTGCGACATACTGCATGCTGCCCGCGTAGATCAGCCCGCTCATGACCAGCGCCCACCCCGCGCCGTAGCCCTTGCTTTGCAAGAGCACACCAAAGCCCAGCCCCAGCACGATATACCCCGCCATGATGGGCAGGGACCGCACAAAGGCGTAACGAATCGTTTTCACTTTCCTTTTCCCCTTTAACCTATTAAAGTGCTATGTTGGGTAGTATAGCACAAAAAAAATCCCCGCGCAAGCGGGGAAAAGGCATTGTTCAATAGTACCGCAAACGGGCACGGGCGGATGCCTGCATCGCCCCGGGGGTCCTGCGGCTGCCGCCTCGTTTTACGCCTTCTCGCTCTCCCACCGGGCCACCAGCGGGGCGGCCACAGCGGAAAGCGCCTCCCGTGCGGTGTTGATGGCATTCACGTCCACGGGGGTCAGCTTGTCGGCCTTTTTGTGCTTCAGAACGCGCTCCAGCGTTCTTTCTGCTTCTTTGATTTTAGTACGGGTCTCGCGGTCCAGCGCCTTGCCGGCCTTGCTGCCCAGCGCAGTGTTCACGCGGTAAAGCGCGGCCTCGCCGGCGTTCAGCGCCTCCAGCGCGGCCTTGCGCTCCTTGTCCTGCCCGGCAAAGGCGGCGGCGTTCTCCTTGGCGCGTTTGATCTCGTCCTCGGTCAGGTTCGATGTGCCCGAGATCGTGATGCTCTGCTGCTTGCCGGTGTCCATGTCGCGCGCCTTGACCTTGACAATGCCGTTGGCGTCGATGTCAAACGTGACCTCGATCTTCGGCACGCCCGCCCAGGCGCGCTTGATGCCGCGCAGCGTGAAGGTGCCCAGCAGCTTATTGTCCCTGGCAAACTCGCGCTCACCCTGCAGCACTTTAATTTGCACCGTGTTCTGGAACGGCGCGGCGGTGGTGAATACCTTGCTGAACCGCGTCGGGATCGTGGAGTTGCGCTCGATCAAATGCGTTGCCACGCCGCCGACGGTCTCGATGGAAAGGGTCAGCGGGGTCACGTCCATCAGCAGCAGATCCTCGCCGGGGCCGGAGAGCATCTCGCCGCCCAGACGTCCGGCCTGCACCGCCGCGCCCAGTGCAACGCACTCGTCGGGGTTCAGCGATTTGGACGGCTCCAGACCGGTCATCCGCATGACCTTGGCCTGCACCGCCGGGATGCGGGTCGAGCCGCCGACCAGCAAAACCTGATCCAGGTCGCTGGCCGAAAGGCGTGCGTCGCTCAGGGCGTTGCGCACGGGCAGGGCGGTGCGCTCGATCAAATCGGCGCAGAGCTCCTCAAATTTAGCGCGTGTCAGCGTAGTTTGCAGGTGCAGCGCACCGTCTGCCGCCATCGTGAGGAACGGCAGATTGATGTCGGTCTGCTTCGCGCTGGAAAGTTCTTTTTTCGCCTTTTCGGCCTCCTCGCGCAGGCGCTGCATCGCCACGCGGTCATTCGTCAGGTCCACGCCGTGTTCGGCCCTGCACCGGTCTGCCAGCCAGTTGACGATGCGCTCGTCAAAGTCGTCGCCGCCCAGAAAGTTATCGCCGCAGGTCGAGAGCACCTGCACGATGCCGTCGCCGATGCGGATGAGCGACACGTCAAATGTGCCGCCGCCGAGGTCGTAGACCATGACGGTCTGGGTGCGGCCATTGTCCAGCCCGTAGGCCAGCGCCGCGGCTGTCGGCTCGTTGATGATGCGGCGCACGTCCAGCCCGGCAATGCGCCCGGCGTCCTTCGTGGCCTGGCGCTGGGCATCGTTAAAGTAGGCGGGCACGGTGATGACCGCCTCGGTGACAGGCTCACCGAGATACGCCTCGGCATCGGCCTTCAGTTTTTGCAGGATGAGGGCGCTCAGCTCCTGCGGCGTGTAGCATTTTCCGTCGATGGGCACGCGGGTCTCACTGCCCATCAGCCGCTTGACGCTGGACACGGTGCGGGGGGCGTTCGTCACGGCCTGGCGCTTGGCGGGCTCGCCCACCAGCCGTTCTCCCACCTTGGTGAACGCGACGACAGAGGGCGTCGTGCGCTGCCCCTCGGCGTTGGGGATGACGACGGGCTTGCCTCCCTCGACCACCGCCACACAGCTGTTGGTAGTCCCCAGGTCAATTCCGATTATTTTTGCCATGGTGGTGCTTGTCCTTTCAAAAAAGACACTTTTGAATCATAATTCTATTGTAGCGCCTGCTGCCGGGAAAAGTGTTGCGATTTCGTAAATAAATTGGGGCGAATTTTATAAACCTGCGGGGCCACCTTCCCCCCAGGGGGAAGGCTAAGAAAATGTTGACGCACACGCCCCAACGTGCTATAGTTAGTTTAAAGCGCTAAAGAGGGGGATTTCTATGGCACGCACCGCGACAGTCACCCGCAATACGCGGGAGACACAGATCACGCTGACGATTGACCTGGACGGCACCGGCAGGGCCGACCTGCACACGGGCATCGGCTTTTTTGACCACATGCTGGACGGCTTTGCCCGCCACGGCCTGTTTGATGTAAGCGTCACCTGCCGCGGCGACCTGGACGTAGACTGCCATCACACCATTGAGGACATCGGCATTGCGCTGGGCACGGCCATAAAAGAAGCGCTGGGCGACAAGGCTGGGCTGGTGCGGTACGGCAGCTGCATGCTGCCGATGGATGAGACGCTGGCACTCTGCGCCGTCGATCTGGGCGGGCGGCCCTACTTTGTGTACGACGCCAGCTTTGCAGGCCAGAGCTGCGGCGGCATGGACACCCAGATGGCGCGGGAGTTTTTCTACGCCGTATCGTACAGCGCCATGATGAATCTGCATCTGAAGGTGCTGTACGGGGAGAATGACCACCATAAGCTGGAGGCCATGTTCAAGGCGTTTGCCAAGGCGCTGGACGCCGCGACGCGCAGAGATGCGCGGATCGACGGCGTTTTGTCCACCAAGGGGACGCTGTAAGGGAGATGCTCGGCGGCGGGAACGACGGGCGCCTATAGAATCCGCCCGTGGCCGTTTCCCGCCGTGGACAGCATATACATTAGGAGGGAAAGCAGTATGTACAAGGACATCATCGACACCATCGGCTTTGTGGAGAGCTACGACCCCGAGCTGGGCGCGGCTATGCAGCGTGAGCTGGGCCGCCAGCGGCAGAACATTGAGCTGATCGCCAGCGAGAACATCGTTTCCCCCGCCGTCATGGCGGCCATGGGCAGTGTGCTGACGAACAAGTACGCGGAAGGGTACCCCGGCCACCGTTATTACGGCGGCTGCCAGTACGTCGATCAGGTCGAGCAGATCGCCATTGACCGCGCCTGCAAGCTGTTCGGTGCGAAGTATGCCAACGTCCAGCCGCACTCCGGCGCACAGGCCAACCTGGCCGTCTACTTTGCGCTGCTGAACGTCGGCGACACCGTCATGGGCATGGACCTGTCCCAGGGCGGCCACCTGACCCACGGCTCCCCCGTGAATATGAGCGGCAAGAACTACAACTTTGTCTCCTACGGCGTCTCCGCCGAGGATGGCCGCATCGACTACGCCGCACTGGCCAAGCAGGTCGCGAAGGTCCGCCCCAAGCTGCTGGTCGCCGGTGCGTCGGCCTATCCCCGCGCCATCGACTTTGAGAAGCTGGCCGAGATCGCCCACGGCTACGGCGCGATGCTGATGGTCGATATGGCGCACATTGCGGGTCTTGTCGCAGGCGGCCAGCACCAGAGCCCCGTGCCCTACGCCGACGTGGTCACCACCACGACCCACAAGACGCTGCGCGGCCCCCGCGGCGGCCTGATTTTGACCAACAACGAGTATATCATCAAGCGCATCAACTCCGCCATCTTCCCCGGCACGCAGGGCGGCCCGCTGGAGCACGTCATCGCCGCGAAGGCCGTCTGCTTTGGCGAGGCGCTGAAGCCGGAGTTCAAGGAGTACGCCCGCAAAATTGTTGAGAACGCGAAGGCGCTTGAAGCCGAGCTGACCGCCCGCGGCGTGAAGCTGGTCTCCGGCGGCACGGACAACCACCTGCTGCTGATCGACCTGACCGACGAGGACTGCACCGGCAAGGAGCTGGAGCACAATCTGGACGAGGTGCACATCACCGCGAACAAGAACACCGTCCCCGGCGAGAAGCGCAGCCCGTTTGTGACGAGCGGCGTGCGCATCGGCACCCCCGCCGTCACGACCCGCGGCATGGGTCCCGACGAGATGAAGGTGATTGCCGACTGCATTGCAGACTGCGTGTTTGACTTTGCGAACAAGAAGGACGAGGTCGCCAGCAAGGTCGAGGAGCTGACGAAGAAATTCCCGCTGTATGAATAAGCCTTGATTGAAAAATACCGCTGCCTGTGGAATGCACATGGGCAGCGGTTTTTGTTTGCGCGCAGAGGCGGATTTCCTATCCGCCCCGCGGAGCGGTCAAGACCGCTCCCTGCGATGCAAAAGATAAACGGGCGGCAACGGCAAGGCCGCGGGCCGGGCATGCCCGGCCCCTACGGGGTGGCGGCAGTACAAGCGGCCCGGGAGGGATGAACTTTTCCCTTACGGATCACGGTAACGGGAGGACGTAGGGCGGCCAGCCCTCTGGCCGCCGCAGGCGTGTACGGCGGCGGAAGGTTTACGGATCGCCGCTGTAGGGGGCGGCGTCCCCGATGCCCCGCGGAGCGGTCAAGACCGCTCCCTACGATGCGAAAGATAAACGGGTGGCAATGGCAGGGCTGCGGGCCGGGCATGCCCGGCCCCTACAGGGGCATTCACGATAGCCACGCCCTCGCCAGCGCCTGCGCCACCTTCCCCACATCGTCCTCCTTCAGGGCCGAGTACCCCGCTACCACGGTATCCGCCCGGCAGAGCTCGGGCCGGGCGAGATAATACTCACTCAGGCCGCGCAGCCGCACACCCTGCTGCGCCGCGGCGGCGACCATGGCACGCTCGCCGCCGGCTCCCGGCAGCGTCAGCAGAAAATGCAGCCCGCTGTGTACGCCGTCCAGTTCCACGCCCGGCAGCGCCGCGCGCAGCGCTGCCGCAAACGCCTCCATGCGGCGCTTGTAGGCAAGGCGCATCCGGGCAAGATGCCGCGTGAAATACCCGCCCGCCATGAACTCGCAAAGCGTCTGCTGCTCAAAGCGGCTGACCGTGTTGGCGTAGGTCGCAAAATCCCGGCGATAGCGCGCCAGCAGGCTTTGCGGCAGCACCATACAGGCAATGCGGATGCCCGGGGCCAGGCTTTTTGAAAACGTCGTCAGGTAGACCACCGGGCCGTCCGGGCCCGCCATGCCCTGCAAGCTGGGCAGAGGGCGCGTATCAAAGCGGAACTCCGAGTCGTAGTCGTCCTCCAAAATGTACCGCCCGGGCCGGGCCGCTGCCCAGGCCAGCAGCTGGGCGCGGCGGGTCGCAGGCATTGTAACACCCGTCGGAAAGTGATGACTGGGCGTCAGATAGCAGAGGTTTGCGCCGCTTTTTTCCAGCGCGTCGGCGGGCAGGCCCTCGCGGTCAATGTCCACCAGCGTGCAGGGAATGCCGCTGTTCTGCAGGACCGTCCGCGTGCGGAAATAGCCGGGGTTCTCGATGGCCGCCATGCCGTCGCTGAACAGGTGCGCCAGGCACCCGAGCAGATACTCAATGCCCGCGCCGACGACGATCTGCTCCGGCGTGCATTCCACACCGCGGTACACCGACAAATATTCCGCAATCTGTGTGCGCAGCGGGGCGTCGCCCTGCATCTCGCCGCGCTGCAAAAGCTCGGGCCGCTGGTAGAGCAGCTCCTTCTGGATGCGTCCCCAGCTGCGCGCCGGGAACAGCGCCGTGTCCACGCTGCCGGTGGACAGGTCGTAGACCGGCTGCGGCGCGGCGGGCGGCTGCGGTGCAGGGGCGGCGGGTGCGCGGCGGGCGCGGCTGTGCAGCATACCGTAGGTCTTTTGCACATAAAAGCCGCTGCGGGGGCGCGGCTCGGCCAGACCCTCGGCGGCCAGCATCTGGTAGGCGGCGTCCACCGTGTTGACGCTGACGCCCTGCTGCGCAGCCATCGTGCGGCGGCCCGGCAGCGGCGTTCCGGGTGCGCGCTGGCCGGTACGGATCTCATCCGCCAGGGCGGCGTACAACTGCTCATACAGCGGCGTTTTTTGGTCGGCATCCAACTCTATCATGACAGTCCTCCATACTGGCCCCATAAAAAATTTAAAAACTGAGCATTTATTCAGAGCCAGAAATCAGTATAATAAAAACATACCTTCCCGGAAGGAAAATGTCAATAGAGGTGTACGAAACTATGTCTACCGCAACGATGTGGCTGCTGCTGTTCGTCGTAGCAGCCCTGGCACTGCTGATCGCAGCGCTGACTAAAACGAAATTCACCGTGCAGAAAATCAGCATCATCGGCATCATGGCCGCGCTGAGCTTTGTCGCGTATGAGTTCTTCCGCATCCCGAACGTCTTTGGCACGGGGTCCAGCTTCCATCTGGGCAACACCTTCACGGCGCTGACCGCCATGCTGCTGGACGGTGTGTCCGGCGGTCTCGCCGGTGCCATCGGCCTGGCGCTGGCCGACGTTGTCGCCGGTGACCCGGGCTACGCCATCACGACCTTTATTCTGAAATTCATCATCGGTCTGGTCTGCGGCGCGGTGTCCCACAAGGTCATCCACCTCAGGACCTTCCCCACCGGCAACAAGCTCAAGTACGTGGCCGCCGTCACGGCGTCGGCCTTCAGCGGCCTGCTGGTCAACGTGTTCACCGACCCGTTCATCGGCTACTTCCGCAACCTGTACATCTTTGGCCAGCCCGCGGAGTTCGTCTCCGTCGTGACCAAGATCGCCAGCGGTGTGACGCTGGTCAACTCCCTGCTCTCCACCGTCTGCGCCGTTGTCCTGTACATCGCCCTGCGCCCCGCCCTGGAGAAGGCACATCTGCTGCCGAAGGAGTGATTTTCCCAAAGCCTTCCCCCGAGGGGCTGCGCCCGCAGGCGCGTGTCGGAGCGCAACCGCCG
>ERZ841120.1212-NODE-1212-length-11564-cov-121.985577_pt1 | contig 11564 bp, 10 predicted proteins | sample MGYA00519572_ERZ841120 | MGnify/ENA primary metagenome ERZ841120 (study PRJEB31850, sample SAMEA3708890) | human gut metagenome | biome: human gut; feature: human-associated habitat; material: faeces | place: China | collected 2014 ... | reverse complement strand
TTTTGAGTATTAATAACTTATTTAATAATCGTCTCGTTTTAACGGGACACTAGTGTTCTGCTTTTCAAATTGCAAAGGTAATCTATTTTTTCAATTTCTGGCGCATAGAATCTTCAGCTCACTATTGTTCGTCCAGGTGTGGTATTCGGAAGGGGTGAGAATGGTAACTTCACCAGATAGTATTGGGCTATCCGTGATCATAAGTTTGCTTATCAAGGCAGAAAGGATACCATCAAGGCTTGTATCTATGTAAAGGTACTTGTCCGTTTTCTTCTGTGGAAAACGGAAGTGAAGAGTGAAGAATTAAAATGCTGGCGTTGAGATTTACAACTGTTTCTTCGAGCCTGCTTATACCATTCAGCATATCGTGGAGGGTATGAAGAAGGTAACTGGTTTGAGAATAATGACAAGAATGGGCTAAAATGATTCAGTCCTTATATAATTTTATATGATTTATACATTTTTCGCTTTCCAGAGATACTGCCTTGGGAGTAAGAGTGATGTGAGTAAAGTGATTGCTGGTATGGACTGGCAGGAACTTTATTCCTTTGCTTCTAAGCAGGCTCTGCTGGGGCTTTGCTTTGAGGGTATTGAGAGACTGGGGAAGGAGTATCCTGAGGAGTTGAGGCTGAACCCGATAGGGAGGGAACTGCTGATGACTTGGATGGGTAAGGCGCAACAGATTCGCAGGCAGAACATGAAGGTGAATGCTGTGGCGAGCAAGCTCTTTTCTATGCTCAGGGAGGATGGATTGAGGTGCTGCATTCTGAAAGGGCAGGGGAATGCCTTGATGTATCCGAATCCTTATTCACGTACTCCTGGAGATATTGATGTTTGGATTGATGCTAGTAGGGAGAGGATTATGGAATATGCTCAAAAGAAGTATGAACTGGGGGATGATATCAGACTGCAGCATCTGGAGACTTCTCTTGATGGTGTGCCTGTAGAGTTGCATTTCTTTCCTTGCTCCATGAATAATCCTATCTATCATGCCAGGTTGCAGAAATGGTTCAAGCGGAATGCGGATTTGCAATGCTCGCATATTGTTGGGCTGCCCGATGGGGCAGGGGATATTGCTATACCAACGACGGCATTCAATGTGGTTTATCAGCTGACGCATCTATATCATCATTTCTTCGATGAAGGGATTGGAATGAGGCAAATCATTGACTATTTTCTTGTAGTCAATGATTTCTCAAAAAATGTATTTTTGGATTATGATTTTTCGAATCACCCCGTCCCTCTTTCCAAAGAGGGCTCCACTTTCTCCCCAAGCCCCTCTTCCTCAGGAAGCGGGGATGTAACCGCACCTTCTCGGTGCTCGGAACCGCTACGCTCTAAGGATGGCGGGGCATCAAAGCCCTCGCCAGATTGTGCGGGATGGGACCGCCGGGGTGTTAGTGGGGATACGAGTTCTGCTTCCTGTTCTTCTGCCTCTGGTTCTTCTATTACTTCTGTCCGTTCTGCTTTCACTACAGATTCTTCTGCCTCTACTGCTTTAGTTGTGGTGCAGAGAGAATTGAAATATCTTGGATTGTGGAAGTTCGCAGGGGCGGTGATGTATGTTCTGAAGGAGGTGCTTGGATTGGCTGAGGATAAGATGATAGTGCCAATGGATGAGAAGCGTGGGAGGTTGCTGTTGGCAGAGATTCAGGATGGTGGTAACTTCGGTAGGCACTTTACGAAGTATGCTGGGTTTACGCATCAGAGTATGGGGAAGAAGTATTTCCTGAAGATATGGAGAAATATGCACTTCGTGCGATATTATCCTGCCGAGGCTTTGAGTGAGCCAATCTTCAGAACATGGCACTTTTTCTGGAGGGTAAAGAATAAGAAATAATAGATTTCAAAAACTGCTGTATTCCTATAAAAGTGTGATAACTTCTATCACCCTGAGGCTGATGGGGGTATCTCTATCTTAGATGATTCTCTATGTATCGATTGGCGCATTCCTACGGAACACGCTAATCTTTCGGAGAAGGATACGAAACATCCTTTGCTAAAAGAATTTGATTCACCATTTACTTTTTGATTATATTTATTTTTAAGGATAATGTTTATATTATGGAACATAATTATAAGGTGAAAGATGCGACTTCATTTTCTATTGATCTAATTGTTGAGTTAGTTAATAATCAGTACTTATCATATTTTAACATCAACAAAGATAAAACTAAGGATGATTACTATTGTGGAATTACTAACAACCTTGACAAGAGAATGGAAGAGCACCGATGTGAAGACTTTGAGATAGTTGAAGATAGAGTCTTTGCATGGAATTGTGAAAATGTTGATGTTGCCACTGAGGTCGAAAAACGATTAGGTAAACTCGGATTTGATATTGGTATTAGTAGATTATGGATAAAGAAGAATATATATCGGGTCTTATTGATTCTATGCAGACCACTATAGATACATTCAATAAAGAAGTATTGATGGCGATAAATAGAAATGAGGTGATGTTGAAGGAAAAAGCCTTTTCAGCTTATGCTTTTAATGCTTGCCTTATGGGGGTAGATTTTGTTTATATCAATGTCTGCATAAGTGCTCTTGCTGCTTTGAAGGCAGATAATGAACACGCCAAGCGATACCATTGGAAGAATGTTGTTGCAGGAATATCTGAAGGTATTAAGTACATTTACACCTTTAAAGAGAACGAGAATAAAACTCTGATTAGGTATTTGACAACTATCTTAAATGACTCCGGTATAATGATACCAGAAATCACAGATTCTCTTTCTGTTCTTCAAAATTTACTTGATAAGTTTACTGCAAATTGGGATGGTAAAGATATGAGAGATATTGCGCTGCATTATGACAAATCAACAGAAAAGCTTATAAAGGAAACTGTTAATATCACCGATGAAGAGCCTTATGCCTCCTTGCTGTCTGATTATTTGCAGATAATGAATATCCTTCATTCTATTTGCATGTATGGATTTATACAGAGTTTAATTAATCGTAATTTAACTTTCAATGATATCCTTCAAAATGAAACAAGTAGGTATGTAGGTTATGACAAGCATAAGAAGGCAATTCATGCTTTGCTTAAAGAGGATAAGTTTAAAATAGCGATAGAAGAAAATCTTGAAGAACATGGAAAGCGATTTCTTGATAGTTGTTCGGTCTTTGAGAAACTTCATAAGGTTTATGAACTTTTGGGTTGTGAAGGTGAATTTAAACTTTCTAATAACCATTTCGGAAAGTTATATAAATTACATAACCTTTATTCTTTAGTGTTATATTCTATGTTGGATCTACTTTCAATTACTGATTCCTATCTGTCTTCTAAAACGGAGTTGGAAGCTGCTTTGAATATGAGATATTTCTTAATTGTAAAGACATCGGTCTTGACTCATATTGTTGGTTACACTGAAAAAGAGGCGAGTATATCCCTATGGAATGAAATTAAAGGGTTTATTCCTGAATCAGATTCTCAACTCCATGATATGGCCGCGACAATGGATTCTTATTTGAGGGAGAGCGTAAAGGATCAAAATATTAAAAGGAAAAGGGCAAAGTTGTTACATTTGTCATTTTCCAAAAATAAACCAGGAGATGTTAAAGAGATATTATCTGTGCTGGATACATTTGATCCTCTCTCGGAATTTTATAAAGTACTTGATTTAATCAAACTGTTGGTTAAGGTTATCAAATTCTTAGATCGTCTAACTGTATCAATGGATAAAGAAGTAACTATTGAAAACCAGAAACATCTAGATAAAATAAGAAGTATGTCTTCTTCTCTAAGAGATATGATCGAATGCAATGTCAAGGATAAAGCTCAGAAAGAGGAATTGGTGACATCAATAAACGATAATGAGTTTAAAATCATCGATTTGTTGAAAAGCGTTAGTACCGATAAATAGCAAGTAGTATCTTCTCCCATACTTCGCTATCTAACATGAAAAGATAAAGATTACTAAAAGATTAATGGTTTGCTAGGATAGTAACAGTAAAAGTAGTATATTTGCAATTGCTAAATAAAAAAGATGTAGCTTATGGTACTAGAAGATTTTAAATTTTTAGGTGTTCCTTGTCATTCAATTGGATTGGATGACTTGAAGGTTTTTATGGCAGACGATAGTAGTGCCAAACGCATCCATTTTGCCACATCCCATGCTAATGCCTTAAGAAAAGGCTCTAGTGGAAACCCTTTTGCTTGGTTTAATGTACCTTTCAGAAATACTATAGAGCCTTTGATGAAAAAAGAACTTGGAAGTTCTGATTTTGCTTTGTTTTTGAATAATACGACAGGTAAGCCTTACCGAATGGTTTTTAACGAAAAGGAGTATGAGGATATTCTTGCTTTTATGGGCAAATATAAGGATATCGTATTCTTGCGTGATTGCTTGGATTTGTCTCTATCTCTGTCAATGAATAGGATTGACGAAAATACAAGGACTGAGATTGGCGAATTGGAATATCAGGCAAAGTATCATCCAGAAAGCTCAGAATACAAGAACGTAATTGCTTCTTTGACAGAACGAATGCAAGGCTTATTGGATTCCATTCCTTTTTTCAAAGATGCTGATTATATTTGCGTGGTTCCAAGTAGTCATACTTTTGTGAGAGAAATTGTGTCTGGTTTAAAAGGATTCGATTTTTCTGATATTTCTAGTTCTTTGTCTTGGGATAAAAAATCAGAATTGAAAAATGCTGAAAGCTTGGAAGAAAAGTTAGATGCATTGCTAAATTCTCATTTGAAGATAGCTGATGAGGTGGACTTAAAAGAAAAAAGCATTTTGCTTGTGGATGATTTGTACAAATCTGGGCTAACTATGCAGTATGTTGCAATGATGCTGAAAAATGCAGGATGCTCTCGTGTTTTTGGATTGACTTTAGTAAAATCTTTAGGTAATAATTAGATAGATTATGGATTGGTCTGGTATTGAAGTTGTTAAGATACTATTTCGCTTGTTGAGGGTAAAGGGGATGGGACCTGCTAGAGTAAATAAATTACTCTTTAGCATACGAAATAAGGTTACCACTCCTTTAGAACTTCAACGTGAAGTATCTGTTCGTCTAACAGAAGAACAGAGATTGGCGTTTATGCAGGATTATGAAATTTCAGATAGATTATCTGATGTTCAGTATTTATCTATATTGGATAATAATTACCCCAAATCACTATTGGATGAGTTGGGGATAAATAGCCCAACTGTATTATCTTATAGAGGAAATATAGCATTGCTGTCCAAAAATAAAATTGGTTTCAGTGGCTCTAGAAAGGTATCGGATAAAGGTTTGGGAATTGCTACTGATATAGCTACACAACTTTCTGGTCAAGGCTTTTGTCTGGTGTCTGGATATGCTAATGGTGTGGATATGATAGCTCATAAAACTGCTTTAGCTAATGGTGCCACAACCATTTTAGTATTACCGGAAGGCATAAGTTATTTTTATGTAAGAAAAGAAATTGCTCCTTACTGGGATTGGAACAGAGTGTTAGTTGTAAGTGAATTTGATCCGCAAGCAAAATGGATGGTTTCGCGTGCAATGAAAAGAAACAGTACTCTCATAGCTTTAAGCCAGGCAATGTTGGTGATAGAGGCTGGAGAAAAAGGGGGAAGTCTTGATGCGGGATTAAAGTCCATCGATTATGGAAAAAGATTATTTGTGCCCCAATATGCGGAGTTTCCTACTTCTGCATTAGGTAATGCATTACTGATTCAACATGGCGCTTATCCTTTAAGGATGAAACGCTCTAGTAAAAAAACAAACTTGGACATGTTGTATGCTTCTGTTGGAAGTTTACAGCCTGCAGAATCTTTATTTAGTTAAGGGAAATATGATGTGTAACAGTTATGTATCATGCAATAGACATGATGCATAACTGAAGTTTTTCCCATACCTTTTTATCTAGCATGAAATAAGGGATAGCCTTTTTGCTATCCTTTGCAAAATAGAAAAACAGATGTGTGATGCCTGGAGCATCAGTATATTCGTAGGCTTCGATTTTCACAGTGTTGATGCCTTGCGACTGAAGAGCCGCAAGGAGTTGCTGACGTTGCTTTATCGTAAGCTGCTTATACTTCGTATATATAGTGTTCTCTTTGATGGTATCAAGAAGCTACCTGCTGAATATGTAGGGATGAAGAAGGAGTTGCTGCTCCAATGGATGGCGGAAAGCCAGATGTTGGAGAAGGCGAATGTTCGGTTGAATGATGCTGCCATTCAGGTTTCTGAGTGGTTCAGGAAGAAGGGATTCAGAACCTGTATCCTAAAAGGGCAGGGAAATGCATTGATGTATCCGAATCCTTATTCCCGGACTCCTGGTGATATTGATATCTGGGTGGAAGGTGGAGATAAACGGGTTATCTCCTTTGTCCGCTCTATCTCGCCTCCTGAAAAGGCGTGCTATCACCACATCGAGTTCCCATCGTATAAGGGTGTGGAGGTTGAAGTGCATTATCGGCCTAGCTTCCTGTTGTGTTTCTGGCATAACAGAAAGCTTCAGAAATATTATGAGAGAGTTAAGGAGCAGCAGTTAAATTTTTTCGAATCCCTCCGTCTCCCTTTCCAAAGGGAGCTCCACTTTCTCCCCAAGCCCCTCTTCAATGGTCTTTACACCCCCTTCGGTTCCCCCGTTTCCGGGGGGCAGAAACCTCAGAAGCGGGGATGTAACCGCACCTTCTCGGTGCTCGGAACCGCTACGCTCTAAGGATGGCGGACCAAAGCGGTCTTCGCCAGATTGTGCGGGATGGGACCGCCGGGATGCTATTGGGGATATGACTTCTGTAACTGCTTTTACTGACTCTTCTGCAACTGCTGCTCGCTCTTCTTCTACTGCTATTGATAGGGTGCAGGAGGAATTGAAGGAGTTGGGGTTGTGGAAGTTTGCAGGGGGTATCATGTATATTATGCAGGAGGTGTTCGGCATGCCTGCCTCTCGCCTTATCGTTCCTCCGAATGAGAAGTATGGTAAGTTTGTGCTGAATGAGGTGCTGGAAGCTGGGAACTTCGGAAAGCATGATGCCCGGAATCGGTTTGGGAGATTAAAGCTCGGACATAATCTCCAAAGGGTGTATCGGGATATAAGACTAGTGAAGTTTTTTCCTGCAGAAGCGCTTTGTGAACCATTGTTCCGTACTTGGCACTTCTTCTGGAGGCTAAAATATAAAAAATAAATTAATCAAATAATTAATTGAAATAACTCTGTTTATGTTTATCGAGATGCAGATAGGTAATCAGCTAGATGAGGATGACTATCTGCACTTCGATTATCAATAATAATCATAATGAAGAAAAAAGTATTTGTAAGCGGGTGTTATGACCTGCTACATTCTGGTCATGTGGAGTTTTTCCAGCAGGCATCACAGTATGGTGACCTGTATGTGGATCGGATCGGATGCTACTTATCTGGAGTATAAGCATCGCAAGCCTATGTTTCCGCAGGAGGAAAGGCTATTCATGGTCAAGAATATCAAGGCGGTGAAGGATGCGTATATTAATGAGGGGAGCGGAGTGATCGACTTCCTGCCTACTCTTGATAAGGTGAAACCGGACGTGTTTGTGGTGAACGCTGAAGGTGGGTCTGATGAGAAACGTAGGATTTGTAAGGAAAGGGGCATCGAATATGTCGAACTCCAGCGCACTCCTCATGCTGGTTTGAAGGCGCGGTCTTCTTCTGGCTTGAAGAAGGCGTTATTGAACGTATCTGAGAATTCGGCACAGGAGGCGGGGATTCCTACCCGTCTGGATCTAGCTGGTACTTGGATTGACCAGCCTTATGTAAGCATGTATCATCCGGGATGGGCGATTACCATCTCGCTGGAACCGACCTTTGAGGTGCGCGACCGCTGCGGTCTGTCTACCTCTACCCGTAAGATGATTCAGAAAATATGGCCGGTGAAGTTGCCGAAGATGGATCCGGAGATGCTTGCCCGACTGGTTTTCTGTTTCGAGAACAATCCGGAGCGTCACGATGGTATCATCTCGGGTGCCCAGGATTCTATCGGTATCTGTGTTCCCGGTCTGGTGCGTCATTATTATGACAACAACTTCTGGCCGGAGAAGATAGAGAGTACGCAGGATGAGATGACTCTCCGTTTCCTGGAAGACCATCTGGTGATGATTCCGATGGAACCGAGAAGACCGGGATGCAGTGTGGTGGAAGGTAAGGATATCACGCCTGAGAAGGTGAAGGCGCTGGCTGATGCAGCTGATGCCTGCTGGAAGGCGATTCTGGCGCACGACCTCGATGCCTTTGCTGCAGCATACAGGGCATCTTTCGAGGCTCAGATTGCAATGTTCCCGGGTATGGTGAATCCATCTATCAACGGTGTGATAGAACCGGAGGCGAGTGTGCAGCCGATGATTGACCGCTATAGCAACATGGAGGGGGTTCTGGCATGGAAGATGCCGGGAGCCGGCGGCGGCGGTTATCTGGCACTGGTAGTAAAGGACAGTTTTAAATTTGCAGAGAATCATGACGAAGCCATCCATCTTCAGATACGAAGGGCATAACTATCTGGTGCCCTTCCTCATCATCAGCAGCCTCTTCTTCATGTGGGGTTTTGCTCATGGCATCCTGGAGGTGCTGAATCCGCATTTCCAGGAGTCGTTTCATATCAGCAAGGCGATGTCGGCCCTGACGCAGGCTGCTGTCTATGGTGCCTACTTTCTGATGGCACTGCCTGCCGGATGGATTATCCGGAAATGGGGCTACAGGAGGGGAGTGATAACAGGACTGGTTCTCTTCGGTATCGGTGCTATGATGTTCATACCGGGAAGCAGGATCAACAGTTTCTACTTCTTCGTTCTGTCGCTGTTTGTGATAGGATGCGGACTGACCTGTCTGGAAACGAGTGAGAATCCTTATACTACGGTACTGGGACATCCTGACAAGGCGGAAAGCAGAATCAACCTGTCGCAGTCGCTCAATGGTATCGGATGGATTGTAGGACCGCTGGTTGGCGGACAGCTTCTGTTCTCGGGTGTCAACATTGCCATTCCTTATGCCCTGGTGGGTATCTTCGTGCTTGCTGTGGCACTCGTCCTGTCAAGAATCAAGTTGCCGGACCCAAGGAGAGTGCATGAGGCGGATACGAACGAGATGGTGGAGGAGAAGCCGATGCGAGTGATGGCATTCGGTTTCGGTATGCTGGCCTTGTTTCTTTATGTGGCAGCCCAGACGGGTGTGAACAGTTTCTTCATCAACTATGCAGAGGAGAGTATTCATATAGAGAAGCAGACTGCCAGTCTGTATCTCGCTTTTGGCGGAATGGGTCTGTTCTTTATCGGCAGGTTGGCTGGTGGTGTCATCATGAATTATATCCAGCCAAGGCTGGTGCTGCTGGTCTGTGCCATCCTCACCTTTGTTGCCACATTGATTGTGGTGGTATGTAGCGGTACTTTATCTCTCATTGCGTTCTTCGCTCTGTATCTGGGAGAGAGCATCATGTTTCCGACTATCTTCTCGCTGGCATTGAGGGATGCGGGTACAAAGACCAAGCTTGCCTCTTCATTGCTTATCATGACGATAGTGGGTGGTGCGGTTGCTCCAGTAATCATGGGGTATATTGCGGATACTACTGGCAGTATGGCGATTGCCTTTCTCATACCATTGGTATGTTATGGGGTGATTGGAACGTATGCGCTTTCGAATCGCCACGTTCCTCTTTAGATAAGATTAGCTGCACTCGGCAATTTGAAAGCAAACTTTCATTGCGCTCATTTGCAAAATCTTTAGATAAAAGGATTTTTTCGAAAATCACCCCGTCCCTCTTTACCCTTAAAGAGGGCTCCACCTCTCACCCCGACCCTCTCTCCTCAGGAGCGAGGGAGAAAACCGCCCTACTCGGTGCTCGGAACCGCTACGTTCTAAGGTTGGTGGGGCATCAAAGCCCTCGCCATCTTGTGCGGGCTGGGACCGCCTGGGGAAAGCTTGTGTGTTGTGTGTCATATAGCTGTAAGTTATGCAAAAAGATATAGCTATCTGTAAGTTCCTATATTTCTTTTTTAAAAGGTGAGTACCTTTATTACCAGGAACAATAAGTTTAATTCAAATATTCAAGATAGTATGGAATCAAAAAGTTTATGTATGTGGAATTTGGGTTCAATAATCTTGGAACAATCAAGTGAAATTCTACCAAAATATTATGCTCTTTTTCATTATGTGACAAGCGATGAGTGCACAATTGATGCTAACAAAAAACAGTTGTTCCAACAAATTGTGTCTTTGGAATTGTTTTTGAACTATTTCTATTCAATTTATATCGTTTCTTTGAGAGGAGCTTTACTTGCTATGAATGAGAAAGAACAGAAAGCTAATTTGAAATATGTTAATGCCTATATCATAGAGGGATATAAAGCTTTATGGGGATTTACAAAACACAATCAGAGTTTATGGGGACAATTCATCAAGTTATATTCTAAAGAAAAGAATACAGATACTTTCGATGAAATGTTAGACGAAATTACTTGTGCTCTAAAAGATTATGGAGATAATGCCATAACAGATAAAGATGAAAGGTGCTTAGCCATGCATTACCAAATAGATAAAAATGGTAACCCGCAGGAATTATTGAAACTTGATGAAATAACTATAGAGAAAGAGCAAGAACGGTATTATCAGTTTAGTCCTATATATCATAAAATGATAGATTGTTTGGTCGAATTGCTTAATTATTATTTGTTTAAGCCTTATCGTACAGAAATTCTCAAAATTCAACCTTTGCTTCCAGAATTAAATATAGTGGACCAGTTAGTCTGGCATGATAAAATCAATGAAATAAATTTTGCAATCACCAAGAACATAGAAGCACAGGCTAGTTCTTTTGAAAATTGCAAAGATATGTTACATAAGTATCCTCTTATGTTTAAGGAAATTAGCAGAAAATATAACGTTGATTTAAACGATTGTAAAGAACTGCTTGGATCGTCCGAGGCAATGTTGGCTATTTCTTATTTTTCCATAGATTTGTGTAGTATCTTAAAGGTCTATTTTAATTCAACGATACCTTTGGAAAGAAATATAGCCTTATCCAGAATGAATATTATATGTCATTCTATCATTGATAGGGTTTATGGTTATAGAGATCGCAAAGGATCATATTGGGAGCAGTATATTACTAAGCCATACTTTAATATGGAACTTCCTGACACCGTGGTAAATATCAGAAATGTTATGGAGTCTTTGATTGCTTCTAATACCTATACTCAAGAAAAGCGGTCTTCCTTTGTTCATTTGAAAAAGGATAATTATATTCGGGCAATTAAATATTTATATTCTAATAGTCCATTGGTAGAGATTCAAAACTCGGAAGCAATAATTAAAATACTTCCAGAGATTCAGAAAGCTATAGTAGGCGTGGTGAAGCAGGTTGATTCAAATATAAAATGTAGTTATGCAAGAAAGAATTCATGGATAGATGAGGATTTGAAAAAGATAGCACCTTATAGAAATCAGCCTAGAGTAAAATCGGTTTACGAATCTCTTTTGCTATTAAAGAAAGGAGAAATAATGGAAGCAATTAAAATATTGAAGGATATTTAATAGAAGACTTCATTAGTGTCCAATAAAAATTGGACACGTTAATTAATTAATCAAATAGTCCCTT
>ERZ841120.1208-NODE-1208-length-11617-cov-10.964453_pt1 | contig 11617 bp, 6 predicted proteins | sample MGYA00519572_ERZ841120 | MGnify/ENA primary metagenome ERZ841120 (study PRJEB31850, sample SAMEA3708890) | human gut metagenome | biome: human gut; feature: human-associated habitat; material: faeces | place: China | collected 2014 ... | reverse complement strand
ATGGACTATTTTTTATTCAATTTTTCAGGTGTGCAATTTCATTATACAATGAGCCTTTAAGAAATTTAACACCGGAAGCAAGAACCTATAAACGTACTCGTGGCAGAGTAAGGGCTCCTGAGGAGAAGAAAGCATTGGTTTTAGCTGCCGGGAAAGCGTGGAATGAATGGCTCAGGTCCGGTAAGCTGGTAAAGACAGATAAAGGATACGAATTATACAAGATATAGATAAGAATATGGAAAAGCCTAATGAGTTACGCAAATGATGTGAACTCATTAGGCTTTATTTTTTGATTCCCTTATACAAGTAAGTCATCGCACTCGTCAATTATTGTTGCAGGCAGGATTTCATTAAAATTTTCGCCTTTTCCATAAAAATAGTCAAATTTTTTCGCCTATCCTACCCGAAATAGGAGGTTGGGATGGGGTGGAAAATGCTTTTAAGTGCTATACTGACGTTAATAAAGAGGTTCCATCTTAATTAAAAGGAGGCTTTTACTATGAAGTTTTTGGCAAAAATGAAAGAAAAACAAATGCAAAGAAAAATCGGCGGTATGCTTTGTGGACTGCTGTGCGCCGGGGTGGTACTGGTAGTTCCGAGCGCGTGGGCAGATAATTATTTTGGTGATGATGGCAAGACTCATATGTTAACAGGTGCTAATGTTTCGCTGGACTCTGGTAATTATGATGCTGTTTACGGTGGTTATGATGATACAGAGGTGTCTCTGCCGGAAGTATTTAAGAACAATGTTACTATTACCGGTACTGCTGCAACTAACATCGTATGTGGTGCATATTCTTTTTATGGTAATGTCAGAGAGAATACTGTAACGATTAGCGGTAATACTTTTGGGAATGTTGTGTGTGGTGGTGGCACCGGTGCTGCAGACGCTATAAAAAACCATGTTATCATTGAAGCTAATAGCGTAGTAAACGCAAATGTTGCCGGTGGTGTTGCTGTAAAAGGTAATAGCGAAGGCAATACTGTCAAGATTATCAAGAGCAGTGCTGCTAATGTATATGGAGGAAAAGGCGACACAAGTAGTAAGGGAAATAGCGTAGAGATTAGTGACAGTACCATCAAGAACAATGTATATGGTGGTTATGCAGATAATGATAAAAATGGCAGTGCTGAAAAAAACGAGGTTGCCATTGGCGCGGGAAGCAAAGTAAGTGAAGATATTTATGGAGGCTATGCAACTCATAACACCAACGAGAACAAAGTAAGCATTACTAATGGTGCTGAGGTTGGCCAAAGTGTTTTTGGTGGCTTTTCAGAGAAAGCTGATAGTAAGAATAATGAGGTGATACTAAATGGTGATAGCGTAGTAACAGGAAATGTTGCCGGTGGTGTTGCTTTAAAAGGCAATAGCGAAGGCAATACTGTCAGTATTATCAAGAGCAGTACTGGTTATGTATATGGAGGAAAAGGCGGCACAAGTAGTAAGGGAAATAGCGTAGAGATTATTGAAGGCACAATTAGAAATTCGGTATATGGTGGTTATGCAGATAATGATAATAATAGCAGTGCTGAAAACAACAAGGTTACAATTAGCGCTGGCAGCAAAGTAAGTGGTAGTATTTATGGAGGCTATGCTAATCATAACGCCAACGAGAATAAGGTAAGCTTTAGTAATGTTGCTGAGGTTGGTGAAAGTGTTTTTGGTGGTTATTCTTTAAAAGCTGACAGCAAAAACAATGAAGTAACAATAGAGGGTGTTGGTGTAGTAAAAGCATATGTTGCCGGTGGCGTAGCTTTAGCAGGAATTAGCGAGGGCAACAAAGTAAATATTGCCCATAGTAGTGTTAATGTGAATGTTTATGGCGGTTATGGAGCTAAAGATAGCATTGGTAATATTATAAGCATCACAGATGGCAGTAGCGTTAATAAAAATGTTTATGGCGGTTATTCCTTTAAAGGCAACAGCCTGGATAATACTGTAACTATTGATAATAGTACTGTTAATGAAAATGTCTATGGTGGTTATACGGAAAGCGATGGTGCTATATCTGAAAAAATCCAAAATAATAAAGTCATTTTCAAAAATGGTGCGAAAATCAAGGGTGATGTTTACGGTGGTTATGATAAACTGAATAAAGCCAATATTACCAACAACACTCTGGAAGTAGTTGGAAAAGATAACGAAGCAAAAGGCATTCAAAATTTTGACAAGCTCAACTTCTTTATCACCAAAGATCTTATTGCCAACGATACTATGCTGAAAGTAACAGGTACTGCTCTTATCAATAACGCAGAGATTAAGGCTGGCGTAGAGCTTGGTACTAAGTTAAAGAAAAATGATACAATCAACCTGATTGATGCAGGCGCATTAAAGGCTGAAAATATCACAACAGGAACCTTGACTGATGGTTTGATTAATATTGACAAGGGAATTAAAGTTGCTATTGGACCTGATGGAAATAAGTTAGTCGGAGTTATCAATGGCACAACACCTCCGGGCGGCGGTGGTACAACACCTCCGGGCGGCGGTGGTACAACACCTCCGGGTGGCGGTGGCACAACACCTCCGGGTGGTGGCGGCACAACTCCTGGTGCCGGCAGCCTTTACGCTGATGCTGACGCAAAATCTCCGGTTGAAACACAGTCCGCTGCGCTCACTATGCTGAACCTGGGACATGATTTGCTGACAACTGCAGGCTATGAAAACGCTGCATTGGCTGTTGACGGGGAGGAAGAAGGTTCTGTTAATCCGTTTATCACCATGAGCGCTAACAATCAAAAGCTCGATACCGGTTCTCACGTTGACCTCAAAGCATGGAATATGAATCTTGGCTTTGCAAAGAAAATCAACAACAATTCCGGTAAGCTATTAATTGCGCCTGTGATTGAATACGGTCGCGGCAGCTATGACTCCTATCTTGACAATGGTACGCACGGCGATGGCAATGCACACTTCTGGGGTGCAGGCCTGATGGCTAAGCAGCTCAATGATGATGGCCTCTATTATGAAGGCTCCCTGCGTGCAGGCAGAATGAGCACCGATTATCAATCTGCTGTTGCAGGCGGCATTAAATACGACAGCGATGCAACCTATTACGCAGCACATCTTGGCATGGGTAAGGTTGTTCAGCTGAACGATAAGGATACCCTTGACTACTACGGCAAGCTGTTCTACACTCGTCAACAGTGTGATAAGGTTACTGTAGGCACCGGCGCAACCTATGATTTCGATACTACAACCTCTCTGCGTACTCGTCTTGGTGCAAGATATACGCATCAACTGAGCGAGAAGAACGCTTTCTATGCAGGCTTGGCATGGCAGCATGAATTTGACGGTGAATCCAATGCGATTGTAGCAACAACCCTTGGCTCTGCTTCCGCACCTGCTCCTTCCATGAAGGGCGATACCGGTATTATGGAGCTTGGCTGGAGAGTTAACAACTCCGACAAATTCGAACTGGGCCTTGGCGTTAACAGCTCCGTTGGTAAGCAAAAGGGTGTAGGCTTCAACCTGAGCCTCAACTTCAGCTTCTGATAAAGACTCTAGAATAATAAAAATATAGCATTAGTCCAGGGAATCTTTAAGCATAAGTAATGGACTAACGCAGATTTACAGAAAAAGCCATGTTTTACTGATTTTCGGTAATACATGGCTTTTCAAATATGAAAATTATGATTGGCATAGGGGGATTAAGATACCAAAATTGATATTTTCCGTACAAAAATCTGATAACAGAGCATCAGCGTTATAGAGCGCTACCTTTCAGTCGCAAAACTTCTAACGTGTTTTCTCCTTCTTGCGCACAAAAAACCGCACAACAAGATGCGGTTTATGCTTAGTTTACATTTAAACAATAAAAAACGCTGATGCTTATGCATCAGCGTTAACTTCTGGTAGCGCTAAAGGGAATCGAACCCTTGATTTCGCCTTGAGAGGGCGACGTCTTAGCCGCTTGACCATAGCGCCATTTGGCTCCGGGACTAGGACTCGAACCCAGACCGAATGATCCAGAGTCACTTGTGCTACCATTACACCATCCCGGAGTAGCAATTCTTTTTGAGCACGCTCATCAGAACAATAACAATTATAGCAGATAGATAGCAGTTGGTCAAGTACTTTTTTTGAAAAAAAGAAGAATTTTTTTAGAAAAAGTTTTGGAGGACTAGCAACGTTTGTTTGAAGTATAGATTGACGCATATGCTTTAGCATGATAAAATCAAGATAATATAACGATTAAATAACAGTGAATAAATATTCGTGACAGGGAGTGATAGCATGAAGCTTTTACATTTGTCGGATCTGCATTTAGGAAAAAAACTCGATGAATTTTCTCTTTATGAGGATCAAAAATATATTTTACAACGTATTGTACAGATGATTTGCGCCAAGCAGCCTGATTGCGTACTGCTTGCCGGAGATATTTATGATAAACCGGTGCCGCCGGCAGAAGCTGTCGTTTTGTTTGATAATTTTCTGAATCAGCTGGCGGAGCTCAAGGTGCCTGTGTGCATCATCAGCGGCAACCATGATTCGGCGGAGCGCTTGGCATTCGGTGCGCAGCTGATGAGCGGCAGCGGCATTCATTTTGCGGGCAGCTACAACGGTGAGGAGCAGAAGCTCGTGTTGGAGGATGAATTCGGCAGGGTGAATATTTTCCTGCTGCCTTTTTTGAAGCCTGCTGTTGTGAAGCATTGGGCACCGGAGGAGGCTGCAGCTGAGATTACAAGCTATCATGATGCGGTGAAATATGCTGTGTCGCAGCTACCGCTGGTACAGGAGGAGCGTAATGTGCTTGTTGCGCATCAGTTTGTCACCGGCGCTGTTACCGCAGGCAGCGAGGCTGTTAATGTGGGCGGACTGGATAATATCGGTGCGGAGGTTTTTGCTGCTTTTGATTATGTGGCTTTGGGGCATATCCATAATCCGCAGAATGTCGGCGGTAATGAGCGTATCCGCTATTGCGGTACACCGCTGAAGTATTCCTTCAGCGAGTTGCAGCAGCAAAAGTCTGTAACAATGGTTGAGCTTGCCGAAAAAGGCAATATGAAGGTTACGCAGCTGCTGCTGACGCCGTTGCGTGAGGTGCGGTATTTAAAGGATACCTTTGAGAATTTAATGACAAAGCCGAACTACGCTATGTTCCCTATGGATGAAAATGGCTTCCTGCAGGATTTTTATTATCTGACGCTGACGGATGAAAACGATGTTCCTAATGCTATGCAGCGCCTGCAGACTGTATATAGGAATTTGCTGCAGCTTGATTATGACAATAAGCGCACGCAGGCGAATGCGGAGCTGAAGGTAACGGAAGATTTGGTAGAAAAAACACCGTTAGAGCTTATTGATGATTTTTATCGTCTGCAGAACAATCAGAAGCTGAGCGAGGAGCAGAAGCAGTATCTTACTAATCTGCTGTCGGAAATGGGAGGTGACGTATTATGAGACCGCTGAAGCTGATTATGAGTGCGTTTGGTCCGTATGCGGGGCAAACCGTGATAGATTTTTCCCAGCTCGGAGAGCAGGGACTGTATCTGATTACCGGTGATACCGGTGCCGGCAAAACCGTAATTTTTGATGCCGTTTCCTATGCCTTGTACGGGCAGACGAGTGGCGGTGTGCGTGATGCCAACATGCTGCGCAGCCAATATGCGGATGCTGATACGCCGACCTTTGTGGAGCTGGAGTTTTCCTTCCGCGGCAAGTGCTACAGGGTAAAACGCAACCCGGAGTACCGTCGTCCGGCGAAGCGTGGCACCGGTATGACGAAGGAGAAGGCCGGTGCCGAGCTGTACTATCCCGATGACCGCGTTCCGGTAACCAGAATGTCGGAGGTAGATAAAAGCATAGTGGAGCTGTTGGGGCTTAATCACAAGCAGTTTACGCAGATTACGATGATTGCTCAGGGACAGTTCCGCAAATTTTTGGATACCAATACGGATGAGCGCAGTAAAATCTTCCGTGATTTATTTCATACATATTTCTTCCAGCAACTGCAGGATAAGCTGAAGCAGGATGCTGCGGCTAAGCGTAACGAATTTGCCGAGCAGCAGCGCCGAAGCGAGCAGGCGCTGAACGGCATCAGCTGCATTTATCCCGCATATACGGAGCAGCTGCAGAGCTTTGCTTTGCGTCATTACGAGGGCTGTGTTGAAGAAGTACTGACTTTGGTTGATACGATTACTGCTCTGGACGAAAAGGAACAGCAGCAGGTGGCGGCAGCGGCGGCTATCGTGACGAAAAATCTGACTGCGCTGCAGGACAGCCTGGGCGCTATTGCTAAAAAGCAGCAGCTTGAAAAATATATGCAGACAACAGAAGCAAAAATGGTAAGTATGCAAAAGCAACTGGAGCAGGAAGCAGCTGCAGCAGTGCAAAGACAGGAGGCTCTGCAAAAGCTTGAGGCAGAGGTCAACGAAGCGCAAAAGGGCGAGGTGGAGCTGGCACAGCTGCAAACAGAAAGGCAGCAGCTGGCTGCACGTCAAAGGGAGCTGCTGCAACTGCAGGATATGCAGCAGCGTTACCAAAGGCAGGAGGTTGTTCTGCTGCAGAAGCGTCAGGAGTATAAGCAGGCCTGTGATAATTTCAATCATCTTAATGAGCTGAGCGATACTTGCTTTGACAGATTTTTGAGCGCGCAGGCGGGCCTTCTGGCGCACGATAAGCTGAAACCAGGCAAGCCCTGCCCGGTTTGCGGTTCCTGCGAGCATCCGCAGCCTGTGCAGCTGGCGCAGGATGCACCTACCGAAAATGATGTTGAGCAGGCACGCGCTAAAGCTGAGGCTGCTCAGAAAATAAGGGATGGCCTTATAGGTGAAGGCAAGGCTTTAAAGGAGCATCTGGAGCTGGATAAAACCTTGCTGCTAGGCAAGGGAGTAGAGCTGCTTGGCTGTGACGATTTGAAGCTGATTGCCGAAAGAGCGCAGTCAGAGCTGAAGGATGTTAACAATAAGATTACGGCTCTGCGCCTGAAGATGGGCTTTTTGCAGGAAAAGGTGGAGCAATACCGTAAGCTGGCGAAAACTTTGGAGCAGCAGAAGGCTGTCGACAAGCAGGCGGAGGCTGCGGCGCAGAGCATAAGGCAGCAGCTGGCAGGTGCCGAAGGACAGCTGCAGGAGCTGAAAAAGCAGCTTGCCGAGCAGAATGAGCTGCTGACGGATGTGGATGAACAGAAGCTGCAGCAGGAGCATGAAAAGCTGCTGGTGCAACAGCGTGAGCTGGAGCTGCAGGATAAGCGGCTGTATGCCGCCATTAAGAATAACCAGCGGATTAAGCAGGAGGTCAGCGGCTACGAAGCGCGCAGGGCAGCCTGCGAAGCGGAGTACAGCTTGATCAACAGCCTTTCCGCAACGCTGAACGGAACCCTGACCGGCAAAAAACGTGTTAATCTGGAAACCTATGTGCAGATGCACTACTTCGATAAAATTCTGCAGCGCGCCAATGTAAGGCTGCTGCACATGAGCCGCGGCCAGTACGAGCTGTGCCGTGACAAAATGCAGGATGCGGACAGCAAGACGGGCAACAGCAAAACAGGCCTTGATTTGGAGGTTAAGGATTATTACAGCGGTAATCTGCGCAGCGTCAAAACCTTAAGCGGCGGCGAATCCTTCATGGCATCGTTGGCGTTGGCGCTGGGGCTGGCGGATGAGGTGCAGTCCTGTGCAGGCGGTATTCAGTTGGATACGATGTTTGTCGACGAAGGATTCGGCTCACTGGATGACAGCAGTCTGCAGCAGGCTATTGCTACACTTCAGGGACTCAGTGAAGGCCATCGCCTTGTAGGTATAATTTCGCATGTACACGATTTGCAGGAAATGATTGACAAAAAAATTCTCGTCAGGAAAAAACGCGGCCAACAGGGGACAGGCAGCGAAGTCGCACTGGTGGTGGATTAAGGTAAAAATATCACTGCGGAAGCAGAAAATTACTTTACCATATATTGTCAGTGTGATAAAATAATCTTTATACTTAAAAGGCAAATCGATTGCTGACATGTTCGTAGCAGCAGTTAAAAAACAAAATGTATGGAGGGCTTGACGATGAAATTATTGGAAGAAAAAATTGTTAATGACGGTGTTATCAAAAGCGGTAATGTCCTGAAGGTTGACAGCTTTTTAAATCATCAGATTGATGTGCCGTTTGTTGCGGAGCTTGGTAAAGAATTAAAGCGCTTGTTTGCAGACAGGAATATTACTAAAATCCTGACTATTGAAGCCTCCGGCATCGGTATTGCCTGCGTTGCGGCAATGTATTTTGGCGTTCCGGTAGTGTTTGCCAAGAAATCCAGCGGCAGCAATATGGATAAGGATGTTTACTTCACTCAAATTTATTCCTATACCCATAGCAAAACAAACGACGTTGTTGTTTCTAAAAGATTCCTGTCTAAAAACGACCACGTGCTGATTATTGATGACTTCCTGGCTAACGGTTGTGCTCTGGAAGGTCTTATTGACATTGTGCGTCAGTCCGGCGGCACTGTTGAGGGCGTTGGCGTTGCTGTAGAAAAAGGCTTCCAGGGTGGCGGCGACAAGCTGCGCAAAGCCGGCTACAACCTGCATTCCTTAGCTATTATTGATAAGATGGATGCCAAAACCAACACAGTAGTGTTCAGACATGAGGAAGAGTAATGAGCGAAAAACAATATACTGATCCGATATACGACTTAGACGGAAAAATTTCTGTAAGCAAGGCGATTCCCTTCGGCCTGCAGCATATTCTGGCGATGTTCGTAGCGAATATCGCTCCGATTCTGATTGTAGCCGGTGTGGTAAAAATGCCGGTAGAGCAGAGCGGTGCGCTGGTGCAGTCGGCAATGCTGGTAGCAGGCATCGGTACGCTGATACAGCTTTATCCTGTCTGGCGTGTCGGCAGCGGTTTGCCTATCGTTATGGGCATCAGCTTCACCTTTGTATCCATCGCCTGTGTTATCGGTGCTAAATACGGTTACGGCGGCGTTATGGGTGCGGTGCTGGTTGGCGGTTTGCTGGAAGGCTTTTTAGGTCTGGGAGCAAAATATTGGCGCCGTCTGATTCCACCGATTGTTGCTGCTACCGTTGTTACCTCCATCGGTTTCTCTCTGTTGGCGGTAGGTGCTAACTCCTTCGGCGGCGGCTTCGGTAACCCCAACTTCGGTGATGCTCCTTATATTATTGTAGGTACGATTACTTTGGTAAGCTGCATTGCCTACAATATTTTCGCCAAATCCTTCTATAAACAGCTTTCCGTGCTTTTTGGTTTGATTGTCGGCTATGTAGTTGCTTATTTTATGGGCATGGTAAACATGAGCAAGCTCGCTGAGGTTAAGCTGATTGCTATTCCTCAGCTGATGCCTTTTACCATGGAATTCCATCCCGATGCAATTTTTGCATTCTTTTTGATTTTCCTGGTTTCCGCTACCGAAACCATTGGTGATACCTCCGCAATGACTGCTATCGGTCTGCGCCGCGATGTTAAAGAAAAAGAAATTTCCGGTTCTATTGTCTGCGATGGTCTGGTAAGCAGCTTGTCTTCCGTTTTCGGCTGCCTGCCTATTACCTCTTTCAGCCAGAACGTAGGCCTGATTGCTATGACAAAGGTTGTTAACCGTTTTGCTATCATGACAGGCGCTGTTATTATGATTATGGCAGGTCTGTTCCCAGCGCTGGGCGTGCTGCTGGCATCTCTGCCGGAGGCTGTTTTGGGCGGTTGCACCTTGATGATGTTCGGTTCTATCGTAGTCAGCGGCGTGCAGATGATTGCCAACTGCGGCTACAACACCCGTAATGTAACGATTGCTTCTTTGGCACTCAGCATCGGTATCGGCTTTACTCAGACACCGGCAATTTTTAAGATTTTCCCTGATTTGATTAAGAATGTTTTTGCAGAAAACTGTGTAGCTGTAGTTTTTATCGTGGCTATGGTATTAAATATCATTCTGCCTAAAGAGGAAGAAGAATAACGATACGTGTTTTAAAATAAAGAGGGGTTACAAATGAAGATTATTGATGCCCATATGCATTATTACAATGTTGATGGTTTTGTGCAGGTTGCAGCCAATGCAGGCTATGAAAATACAGCGGCCTGCTGGCAGAAAATATGCGAAGAAAACAATATCGCTTTTTCCGTAGCTATGGGCAACACTAATTATACGTCTTCGAAATACGGCGGTGTCACACCGCGCATGATTGACCTTGCAGCGCCTTTTGACGAGGCGCATTACAATCAGCCGCAGAACATGGGTTACTGCATGGGTGTAAACAGCGAGGCTATAACCGAAGCAAATGCGGAAAAAACAGCGCAGGAATTTGAACGCTTTATTAAGGACCCGCATTGTTTGGGCATTAAGCTCTATCCCGGTTATAATGCTGTCTATGTCAACGATAAAAGGCATTGGCCGCTGTTTGAGCTGGCGCGTGCCTATAATATGCCAGTTGCAATTCACACAGGCGATACAGCCTGGCCCAGCGGTCTTTTGAAATATTCGCATCCGCTTACTGTTGATGAAGCGGCAGTGGCGTTTCCTGATGTAACCTTTGTTATAGCGCACTGTGGTTGCCCCTGGTTTGCTGATGCGGCAGAGGTGGCCTGCAAGAACGCCAACGTATGCATTGACCTTTCAGGTCTGGTGGAGGGCAATCCCAAACCGCTGATGCTGCTCGAAAGACAGCGTGGCTTTTTGCGCCAGCTGCATACTTGGCTGAATTATCTTGGTAATTATGAAAAAATCATGTATGGCAGCGACTGGCCGCTTGTAAATATTCCCCTGTATATCTGGATGATTAGCCACGTTGTTCCCGAATGCTATCACGAGGATGTATTTTATAACAATGCAGTAAGGATTTACAGTAAAATCGGCAAGCTGCTGGAAAAGTGCGGAGGTTGAGATGGGACAGCCTGATATCAAAGAAATAGAGACAGGGCTTAAGGATTGGGACTTTGTGCGCAATCTGCCTGCAGCAATCGGTGATTATACCCTTGTGCCGGGCTCCGGTATCAACGGGCAGATTTTGAATATTGCAGCCTATGTGCATGAAGCATCGCACTGCCGTCTTGATTTGACTTATACAAAAGAAACATTTGACTATGTGCCGGTAAAAACCGTTGGCCTGCATACGTTCCGCGACGTGCGTTTCTTTTGTCGTGACCGCGAGCATTTTGCTGACATGATGCGCAAGAGTTTGCCGGATATTCTGGCCAGCATGGATAAGAAAACCGTGCATACGCTGCCGTATGAAGCGAAAGCGCTGCATTTTGAGCAGTGGGACTATTGGCGTACGCTGCCTGCTCAGGTAGGCGATTATGAGCTGTATATTACGCCCGATAATCCCTTGCCTTATATCAATGGTTCCTTTATCTTTTTGGATTATACTGATTTTAAGCATGGCAATCAGATATACTTTTCCTATAATATTTTCCGTGATGAGCTGTTTGCGGAAATGCGCAAGAATCATCTGCCCTTGACCACAGACGCTTTTGACGTGCTTGGCAACGTGCCGGCGGAGGATAAGCTGCAGGCTTTGCAGGTGCATATAGAGGAAAAACTGATGGCTGCATTGGAAGATAAAAAAAGTATAAAAAGATGTTGACAAAATAGGTTTAAGCCTGTATAATGTAATTCGTAGTTGATTGGCCCGGTGGTTCAGTTGGTTAGAATGCCGCCCTGTCACGGCGGAGGTCGTG
>ERZ841120.1205-NODE-1205-length-11647-cov-71.328330_pt1 | contig 11647 bp, 10 predicted proteins | sample MGYA00519572_ERZ841120 | MGnify/ENA primary metagenome ERZ841120 (study PRJEB31850, sample SAMEA3708890) | human gut metagenome | biome: human gut; feature: human-associated habitat; material: faeces | place: China | collected 2014 ... | reverse complement strand
AAAAAGCGATGACCTTCACAGGCTACCGCTCCAAATCTTCAATAGGTATTAGTTTCCATTAAGGTAAAAAGATTGTTTTCAGGATAACTGGCTGCAAAGATACACGATTTTTTTCAAATCACCAAATATTTATTTGATTATTTTTGTTGTAATTCAATTGTGTGGGTGCACAAGGGCGAAAATTAACTTATTTTAGCAAGAAAGGCTGCGTAATCGATTGCAATTCTGTTGTTTTTTTTTGTTTTGGTTTAGATATCTTCAAAAGTATAAAGAGACGAACTTTCGAGACGAGTAGTGAAGTAGAGAAAATAAAAACAGGTTGGCGCAGAAGTGCCAACCTGTTTATGGAAAATACTATTATCTTATTCTGTTTGTTCGAATCAGGAAAAAGAAGTGATTACTTCTGCTTCTTGATTTTCTCTACGTAAGCATCAATGACAGCTACTGCTGTGATGTTTACGATATCCTGTACACTACTTTCTGAGTCAGTGAAGTGGATAGGCTTATTCAATCCCATCTGGATAGGGCCGATAATCTCTGCTTCAGGATTCAAACCCTGGAGAAGTTTGTATGCACCATTGGCGCTACTCAAGTTAGGGAACACCAAAGTGTTGACGTCTTTGCCCTTGAGGCGGGAGAATGGATACTTCTCATCGCGCAGATCCTTGTTGAGTGCATAGTTTACCTGCATCTCACCATCGATAGCGAGTTCTGGGAACTCCTTCTGCATCTCAGCAACGGCTTTCTTTACCTTAACAGGTGAGCCAATATTGTCTGTACCGAAGTTAGAGTAGCTTAACATGGCCATAACCGGCTCTTCGTTGAAGAACTTCACTGTACCTGCAGACAACTTGGCAACATCAATCAGCACATCTTCGTCTGGGTGGCGGTTGATGAGCGTATCTGCGATATAATAAATACCCTTCTGGGTGTTAAGGATATGCATGGTACCGAAAGTCTTATATGGCTCACGGATTCCAATTACATCTTTTGCCACCTTAATAGTATTGCTGTACTTTGTGTAAAGGCCAGTGATGAATGCGTCAGCATCACCCTGTTCTACCATTGACATACCGAAGTAGTTGCGCTCGTACATTTTATCATAAGCTTCCTCGAAGCTGTAGCCCTCGCGAGCACGCTTCTCTGCCAGATGCTTGGCAAACTTAGCACGGCGGCCCTGTTCGTTATCGGCACGCATATCTACAATCTCAATATCTGAAAGGTCAAGCTTCAAACGGCTAGCTACACGGTTCAGACGGTCAGGGTTACCCAACAGGATTGGCTGGCAGATACCCTCTTGCTTTGCCTGGACTGCAGCCTTCAGCATAGTTGGGTTGCCACCTTCAGCGAATACTACACGCTGTGGGTGAAGGCGCGCTGTATCGTGGAGCTTGCGGGTCAGTTTGGTCTCCTGACCAAGCAGCTGGCGCAAATCCTGCTTGTACTTCTCCCAGTCTGTGATAGGGGTGCGAGCCACACCACTTTCCATTGCAGCCTTAGCTACGGCAGCAGAAACTTCTGTAATCAAACGTGGATCTACAGGTTTCGGAATGAAGTATTTAGGACCGAATGTAAGGTCGTTAACGTGGTAAACATCGTTTACTACATCAGGAACCGGCTGCTTAGCCAAATCGGCAATTGCATGAACAGCAGCCATCTTCATTTCTTCGTTGATAGCACGGGCGTGAACATCGAGTGCACCACGGAAGATGTATGGGAAACCGATTACATTGTTAATCTGGTTAGGATAATCTGAACGGCCAGTTGACATCAATACGTCAGGGCGGCTGTCCATAGCGTCCTCGTAGCTGATCTCAGGTACTGGATTGGCAAGAGCGAAAACGATAGGGTTGTCTGCCATAGAGCGAATCATATCCTTGGAGAGCACGTTACCCTTGCTGAGTCCTACGAATACATCGGCGCCTTTCACAGCCTCTTCGAGTGTATGGACATCGCGGCGGTCTGTTGCAAAGAGCTTTTTCTGCTCTGTCAGATTTTCGCGGTCGCTGGTAATGACACCCTTAGAGTCGAGCATAACGATGTTCTTTACCTGTGCACCGAGTGCTACGTAGAGTTTTGTACAGCTGATAGCAGCTGCACCAGCACCATTTACGACAATCTTCACATCGGCAATGTTCTTTCCTGCTACCTCAAGAGCGTTCTTCAAGCCTGCTGCAGAGATGATAGCAGTACCATGCTGGTCATCGTGCATTACAGGGATATCGAGAGTTCTTTTCAGGCGTTCCTCGATGTAGAAACATTGAGGTGCCTTGATGTCCTCCAAGTTGATTCCACCAAATGTAGGAGCGATTTTCTCTACGGTTTCACAGAACTTTTCTGGGTCTTTTTCATCGATTTCAATATCGAAGACATCCACACCACCATAAATCTTGAAAAGCAATCCCTTACCTTCCATCACTGGCTTTCCGCTCATGGCACCGATATCGCCAAGTCCGAGCACTGCTGTACCATTACTGATAACAGCAACCAGGTTACCCTTGTCAGTATACTTGTATGCATCGTCTGGGTTCTGCTGGATCTCAAGACATGGGAATGCCACGCCAGGAGAATAAGCAAGGCTCAGATCCGTTTGTGTGTGATAAGGTTTTGTTGGCTTAACCTCAATCTTGCCAGGACGACCAGTCTCGTGATAACTTAAAGCCGCCTCTTTTGTAATTTTTACCATAACAATATATTGGTTTAAAGTTTATTCTTCTTTCATATTCGTGGATTTTGCACACGAAATTTAAAAGTTTGTGCAAAGGTACAAAAAAACTTAGTAAAAAAGAATGGTTTTTTGATTTTTTTTGTATCTTTGCACAAAAATAGTCTTCAAACAAGTAAAATGGCAGAAATCAATCAATATAGACAAGAACTGAAAGACAGAATCATCTCTTATGCGATGCCTGAATTCTATAAGCGTGGGGTAAAAGCTGTCAAGATGGATGAAATCTCACAGGGACTTCATGTGTCTAAGAGAACTGTGTACGAGATTTTCGGTGACAAAGAAGAATTGTTGCTTGCTGGTATGATGCGTCAGCTAGAAGAAAATCGTTCGAAGTTAGATAATTTCGCCAAGACCCAAGCGAAGAATGTGATAGATATTATCAGCTATGTCTATAAATTGCAGATGGAGCGTAATGGGATGGTGGGCGTTCTTTTTTATGAGGAGGTTCATAAGATGCCTCGTGTTGTGAAATTCTTCCAGGAAAATCATGCTCATGAACGGGAGGAGAGTGTACGTTTCTTTGAGGCTGGTGTCAAGGAGGGGCTTTTCCGTAAGGATGTAGACTTCAATGTTGTTATGGACATCGGACATGTAATGATGGAGGAAATCATGCACCATCAGCTCTATCGTGTTCATTCGATGCAGGAGATATACGACAATTATATTTTGTGCCTGATTCGTGGATTCTGTACAGAGCGCGGCTTGGAGCAGCTTGACCGTGCTTTGAAAGAGTAGAGGCGTTGGCTTTAATATACAAAATGTACTTTTTGAGCGTATGTGTAATTACGCTTAAAAAAGAGAAAGAGGTTTCGGAGATGCTTTATATAGGCTCACGGAACCTCTTTTCCTTAATCCTTGTATAGCCAGTGGAGGAGCAGGTTTATAACTTTTGGATAGAAGCGGAACCAGCGAAACTTGGTAACAGGTTTGCCTCCGAAACCGAGAATGAATTCACGGTAGAGATTATTCTTAAGCGGAAGTCCTGCGTCCATAAAGTGGAGGTGTTGGGCATCCTGCTCCTGTGCATCAGAGAGTGCTTGCCAGATGGTCATTGTGTCCGGATGCAGATGGATGTAAGTCTTTCTCTTGAATGCAGAAAACCAAAGAAAGGCATTGCCTTGGTTGTAGATGCAGGTATAGCCGCCAATCACTTTACCCTTATAGGTGATGATGACGTTTCTGGCATTACTACTTGTACTCAGTTTCTGAAAGAATGTTTCGTCAGGAACAAAACGGCGAATTTTCAGCCGATAATAATTTTTGAGCAACTGGTGATAACGATGGATGTCTTCGGGTGAAGTTGCCTCTCTACAACTTATTCCCTTTTTCTTCATTTTTTCAATCATAGCAATTTGTTTGTCTGAGAGTCGCTCTTGGGGAAGTTTGCTGTGTAGGGAGTTATGTATCTCTTGCCAGGCAATAGGTACATAGCCCAGCTTTCTGAATTCCCGGTAACCCAGCATCTTTTTGCTCATTCGGGAGAACTCGATGTAAAAGCAGAGTCGTTTGTGTAAGTGGATAGTTATGCTGCGGAGTAACAATGGGAAAATAGCATTCTGTTCAGCATCGGGTGCATAAAATCCCTCTCCATACGCGTGCGCGTGCGTATATAAATAAGGTGGAAATAAAGATTTTCGGTGATAGAGGATGACGAGCATTTGTCCTACCACCTTGTTCTCCTGTGTGGCGACAGCCATAAAAGGGGTTATGCCGGGTGTTTTTTCAAGAATCTGAAAAAGCTCCAAGCTATGAAAAAAGTCGCCTTCCAATAAATGCGGCATTTCTTCCAGTTTACCATATATTTCTACTTCATATTTTCTCACGAAGGCAAAAATAATAAATTTATCATAAAAAAGCAAGAAAAAGGGCTTCTCTATCGTTATTTTTTAGTATTTTTGCATAAAAAGTAGAACTTTAAACAAAATTACGTATGAAAATAGTGTTTATTGGGGCAGGTAATCTTGCTACCAATCTTGCGCTCGAAATATCGCAATCAGAACATCAGATTGTGCAAGTTTTCAGTAGAACTAGGGAGTCGGCCTCTCTATTGGCTGAGAAGGTGAATTGTGAGCCTGTCAATGAGATGAGTAAGGTGGTCTGTGATGCAGATTTGTACATCGTTTCAGTGAAGGATGATGCGCTTGAAATGCTTATTCCTGAACTGTGCAAAGGAAGAGAAGATAAGATGTTTGTTCATACAGCTGGTTCCATGCCGATGGATGTTTTCAAAGATTATGCCCGTCATTATGGCGTATTTTATCCGATGCAGACATTTACGAAAGATAAAAAGGTTGCATTCGAAAATATTCCTATTTTCATTGAGGGATGTGGTGCTTTCGAAACTTCTTTCCTGAAGAGGTTGGCAGAACAGATTTCTCGTAGTGTCTATGAATTGGATTCTGATAATCGTAAGTATCTGCACCTGTCAGCTGTTTTTGCTTGTAATTTTGCGAATCATTGCGTAGCTATAGGTCAGCAGATTCTCGAAAAGCATCACATTCCTGGCAGTGTTCTCCGTCCTCTGGTTATGGAAACTATGGACAAGGCTTCTTCGCATTCGGCAGCTGAAGTGCAGACAGGACCGGCTATTCGTGATGATCGGAACGTAATGGAGAAACAAATGCAACTTCTTGAAAAACAGCCAGAACTACAGCAGATTTATGAAATAATGAGCAAAAGCATATTCAAGTTCAAAAGATAAAACTGTTGTCGGTTTAAGTTTGCAGTTAGGAATTTAAGTTCTAAAAACAGAAATAAATATGATAAATTACGATTTAAATAAGATAAAAGCAATCATCTTTGATGTTGATGGAGTGCTGTCAAGACAGACCATCACGCTTTCCAGTGCCGGCGAACCTTTGCGTACTGTTAATATCAAAGATGGCTATGCCATTCAGCTGGCTCAGAAGAAAGGTGTTCGTATCGTAATTCTGACAGGCGGTAATTCTCATGCCATACAGGTACGCTATGAAAATCTTGGTGTAGAGGATATCTTCATGGGGTGTTCTGTAAAGATAAAGACTTATGAGGAGTTCAAGCAGAAATATTCAATTACAGATGAGGAAATAATATATGTAGGTGATGATATTCCTGATTATGAGATTATGCGTCGTTGCGGATGTCCATGTTGCCCAGCAGATGCATGCTCCGATATTAAAGAAATTTCTACTTATATCTCGGCTTGTAACGGAGGTGATGGTGTGGGACGTGATGTCGTAGAACAGGTACTGAGAGCCAAGGGTTTATGGCTTTCAGATGCTAAGGCGTTTGGCTGGTAGAATTTAGTTAATAGTTGAAAGTTGATAGTTTATAGTAGAAAGTTTGCAACTGAATTTTAATCATAAAGTTCAAAGTAATAAGGTTTAAAATAGATGAATTATAAGATCATTTTGGCGAGTAATTCGCCTCGTCGCAAGGAACTTCTGGCAGGTTTGGATATTCCTTTTGAGGTGAAGGTGATTAGTGGTATTGATGAAAGTTATCCTGCTGACCTCGATGCTTATCAGGTTGCAGAATTCATCTGCAAGAAAAAGGCTGAGGCTTATCGTCCGCTTTTGAACGGAAATAATAGTGTTGAAGAGTTGGACGAGTCAGAAACTTTGATTCTTACAGCAGATACGGTTGTGATTGCGCCAACAGCTGGCGAACAGAATGACCAGGAAGGAAAGGGAGTCATTCTCGGGAAGCCTCGTGATACAGAAGATGCCAGACGAATGCTGAAGATGTTGAGCGGAAAGACACATCATGTAGTTACAGGTGTTTGTCTTACTACCCAGCATAAGCAGCGTTCCTTTTCAGTAACAACAGAAGTGACGTTCAAACCGCTTTCTGATGATGAAATCAGTTATTATATAAATCATTATCAGCCGTTTGACAAAGCTGGCGCCTATGGTATTCAGGAATGGATTGGCTACATAGGTTGTACGGGGTTGAAGGGGAGTTATTTTAATGTGATGGGGCTTCCGGTTCAGCGTATCTATGAGGAATTGAGGCGAATTTAGATTTTTTAAAATTAAATATTGTTCTATGTCGTAGATAATGAGTATCTTTGTGCGTTTTATGTAACTAACAAGGATTATGAGTGAAGAAATTTTAGCAAAAGCTCATGAGGTTTTGGACAATTATATGGAGAGCAATCATCACCGGCGCACTCCGGAGCGTTCCACTATCCTCGACACCATTTATTCTATGGGAGAGCATTTCTCGATAGAAGATTTGGGCAGAGAGCTACTGAAAAAGAATTTTCGCGTTAGCAGGGCTACGCTTTATAACACATTGCATCTGTTCCTGGAACTGAGGCTTGTGGTAAAGCACAGTCTGGCAGACGGCACCAAGTATGAGGCCAGTTATAGCGAGGACAATCATGTGCATCAGGTTTGCACGATTTGTGGCAAGGTAACCGAAATTGTAGCACCGCAGGTTACGGCTGCTGTGAAGGATATCAGAATGCAGCGCTTTCGTAAAGATGCTTATGCTCTTTACATCTATGGCGTATGCAGCGGCTGTCAAAGCAAGATGACTCGCAAACGCAAAAAAGAATAAGTATCAAGATAAAAAGATAAAAAATGAACACAGGTAAAGTAGATGTCCTGCTGGGTTTGCAGTGGGGCGATGAAGGTAAAGGTAAGGTGGTTGACGTGTTGACCCCTAAGTATGATGTCATTGCTCGTTTCCAGGGTGGTCCTAATGCTGGACATACATTGGAGTTTGAGGGCGAGAAGTATGTGCTTCGCTCTATCCCTTCTGGTATTTTCCAGGGTGGTAAGGTGAACATCATCGGCAATGGTGTGGTTTTGGCTCCAGACCTCTTTATGGGTGAGGCTAAGGATCTTGAGAAGAGCGGTCATGATTTGAAGAGCCGTCTTTACATCTCTAAGAAGGCACATCTCATCATGCCTACTCACCGTGTACTCGATGCTGCTATCGAGGCTTCTAAGGGAAAGAACAAGGTAGGTACTACTGGTAAGGGTATCGGTCCTACTTATACTGACAAGGTTAGCCGTACCGGTCTTCGCGTAGGCGATATCCTTGACAATTTCGAGGAGAAGTATGCTGCTCACAAGGCTGCTCATCTCAAAACCATCGCAAGTCTCGGTTATACCGACTTCGATATCACAGAGGTTGAGAAGACCTGGATGGAGGGCATCGAATACTTGAAGCAGTTTAAACTTATTGATAGCGAGGTAGAAATCAATAAGGTGCTCCGTTCTGGCAAGGATATCCTCTGCGAGGGTGCTCAGGGTACTATGCTCGATGTTGATTTCGGTTCTTATCCATTCGTTACTTCTTCTAATACTATCTGTGCAGGTGCCTGCATAGGTTTGGGTGTCGGCCCTAACCGCATCGGCAATGTTTATGGTATCATGAAGGCTTACTGTACACGTGTTGGTGCAGGTCCATTCCCTACAGAGCTTTTCGATGAGACTGGTGCCAAAATCCGTGACCTCGGTCATGAGTATGGTGCTGTTACCGGTCGTGAGCGTCGTTGTGGCTGGTGCGATCTTGTACAGCTCAAGTATTCTGTCATGGTGAATGGTGTTACCGAGCTTATCATGATGAAGAGCGACGTGCTCGATGGCTTCGATACCATCAAGGCATGCGTGGCATATAAGTTGAAGGATGGTTCTGTTACAACAGATTTCCCATACGAAATCGATGATGTAGAACCTGTTTACAAGGAGTTCAAGGGCTGGAAGACAGATATGACTAAGTTCACATCTGAAGATCAGTTCCCACAGGAGTTCAAGGATTATATTGCTTTCGTAGAAGAGTTCCTTGAGACTAAGATCGGTATCATTTCTATCGGTCCAGACCGTGCTCAGACTATTGTACGCAAGTAAATTATATAGTGTTTAATGTTTAGTGTTTAATGTTTACTTTGAGTGGTTTACATGGCGCTAGACATTAAACATTTAACATTCATATTAAACATTAATAAATGGCTCAGAAACCAAGTATACCAAAGGGCACGAGAGATTTTGGTCCTGTTGAGATGGCGAAACGCAACTACATCTTCAACACCATCAAGGAAGTGTATGCTCTTTATGGATTCCAGCAGATTGAAACCCCTGCCATGGAAACCCTTCAGACTTTGATGGGCAAGTATGGTGAAGAGGGTGATAAACTGCTTTTTAAGATATTGAATTCAGGCGACTATATGAATAAGGTGAGCGATGAGGATATTCATTCTCTCGGATCACTCAAATTAGCAGCGAAACTTTGTGAGAAGGGTCTTCGTTATGACTTGACCGTTCCTTTCGCACGTTACGTAGTGCAGCACCGCGAGGAGTTGCAGATGCCTTTCAAACGTTATCAGATTCAGCCAGTATGGCGTGCAGACCGCCCTCAGAAAGGACGTTACCGTGAGTTCTATCAGTGTGATGCTGATGTGGTTGGCTCTGATTCTCTCCTGAACGAGGTCGAGTTGATGCAGATTGTTGATACCGTGTTTACCAAGTTTGGTGTTCGTGTATGCATCAAGATTAATAACCGCAAGATTCTTACCGGTATTGCAGAGGTTATCGGCGAGGCTGAGAAGATTGTAGATATCACAGTGGCCATCGATAAGCTTGATAAAATCGGACTTGACAATGTAAACGAAGAGTTGCGCAATGACGGCATTTCTGAAGATGCTATTGAAAAGTTGCAGCCAATCATCTCATTGTCAGGAACTAATGATGAGAAACTTGAAGTGATAGCGAAGGTTCTCGAAGGTTCAGAAGTTGGTTTGAAGGGTGTAGAGGAAACCAAGTTTATCCTCGATACCTTGAAGACTCTTGGCTTGAACAACGAGATAGAACTGGATCTCACCCTGGCTCGTGGCTTGAACTATTATACGGGTGCAATCTTCGAGGTGAAGGCGCTTGATACTCCAATGGGAAGTATTACAGGTGGTGGTCGTTACGACAACCTTACCGGCATTTTCGGTTTGCCAGGTTTGAGCGGTGTTGGTATCAGTTTTGGTGCTGACCGTATTTATGATGTGTTAGGTGCGCTCGACCTTTATCCGAAGGAGGCAGTAAATGCTACTCAGGTACTGTTTATCAACTTCGGTGAAAAGGAGACAGCTTACTGCCTGCCTATAGTAAGTGCAGCTCGTGCAGCCGGTATCCGTACCGAAATCTTCCCTGATAAGGCGAAGATGAAGAAGCAGATGAGCTATGCCAATGCCAAGAACATTCCGTTTGTTGTGCTTGCAGGTGAGAATGAGATGGCTCAGGGCAAGGTTACGCTTAAGAATATGGAAACTGGCGAACAAACCTTGGTTACTGCCGAGGAATTGATAGCCAAAGTAAATAAATAATACTCTCTTTCTCGTCCTCTCGTGCTTGTATATGTGAATATGCAGTGCGGCAGGGCGAGAGCTTTTTATGTGTTAGCGTGTATGCCTAACTATAATTTTAGTAAATTCTAAAAACTACAGACAAATGAAAAAAATAAAAGCTATTTTATGTGTATTCATACTGGCGTTGCTGATGACATCCAGCACAAAGACAACAACGATTTTTGTAATAGGTGATTCTACTGCTGCCGAGAAAGGTGGTTTTAGAAATAATCCAGAGCGAGGATGGGGGATGGTATTGCAAGGCTTTTTTGATGACAAGGTGATTGTTGACAATCATGCTGTTAATGGTCGTTCTTCTTTGAGCTTTATCAATGAAGGAAGATGGAAAAAGGTTTTGGATAGAATAAAGCCAGGTGATTATGTGTTTATCCAGTTTGGGCATAACGATGAGAAGTCAATGCCTGACCGTCATACTGATCTGGGATCTACTTTTGATGCAAACCTTGCCAGATATGTAAATGAGACCCGTGCCAAGGGTGGCATTCCTGTACTGTTCAATGCGGTGGTTCGTCGCTGCTATTATTCTGCAGAATTGAAGAATGATGATGACGAGAAGCTTCGCAATAAAGTATATGATGGAAAGGAACAGATTAATAGCGATACGCTTATTGATACCCACGGAGCTTATGTGATAGCTCCCCGCAATGTAGCAAAGCAGCTGAATGTTCCGTTTGTTGATGCTACCAAGATTACCCACGATATAGAAACGGGCATGGGTATTGAAGGCAGCCGCAAATTACATATGTGGTTTATGCCTGGCGAGAATCCGCAGGTTCCTAAGGGTAAGAAAGATAATACCCATTATAATGTATATGGTGCACGTGTGGTTGCCGGTGCGCTTGCTGATGCAGTAGCAGAGCAGGTGCCAGCGCTGAAGTCTCATGTCTGCCATTATGATTATGTAGTCTCTGCAGAAGGTCGAGGCAATTTCATGGATTTGCAGAAGGCTGTAGATGCGGTTCCTGTAGGCAAGAAGGCTGTTATCCGTATTTTGGGTGGTGAATGGAAGAAGCCAATCATCGCAAAAAGCAAGAAGATTAAGTTTGTCAAGTCATTTGGTGCTAAAATCAAATAGTAACAGGCTTTTTTTAAACTCCCGATATCTTTGAAATTACATGACGATGTAGAAGTCTGTGCGTCGTGACATAGAACAAAATGCATCGCCATGTAGTAAACCTATACATAAAAGGGGTACTTTCACAAGCACCCCTTTTCATATTATACAAAAACATTATGAATTATTTCTATTAGCGAACAAGATTTTAATTTCTATCTTTGTCTCAATTATCTAAAAGTTTCAAACGTTCACCAGAATTGCTTTTGGCAAGGGGCAATTCCTACTCGTAGGATAACCTCAGTTCTGATGTTTATCATTTACGGTTGCAAAGGTACGAAGATTTTTATAATTGTGCAATACCTAAAAATGGGGGTTTTGATGAATACCTAGAAATGAGGAATGAAAATGGGGGAGAGTAGATATGAAAAAAGGAAGTCCTTATTGAAGAACTTCCTTTTTTATGAGGTGTCTAGCGGAGTCGAACCGCTCTACACGGTTTTGCAGACCGTTACCTAAC